>TARA_B110000438_G_scaffold97894_1_pt1 | contig 11665 bp, 10 predicted proteins | sample TARA_B110000438 | Tara Oceans TARA_B110000438 (sample SAMEA4398413) | marine metagenome | biome: Polar Biome; feature: [MES] marine water layer (ENVO:01000295) within the mesopelagic zone...; material: water (ENVO:00002006), including particulate matter (ENVO:01000060) such as...... | reverse complement strand
CGACAGGCGGGACGTTTCGAAAGCACAGAATTCCAGAAAATGCAGCAATTTTGAGCACTCGGTTCTTACTCACGCTAAAGCCAACTGCAAAGCCCGATATTGCTCACTCAATTTTGTCAAATTGTGACTTTTGACCACAGGAATGAAGATTAGCAAACACGCTAGGAACAGAAATGCTGCCGCCAAAAATAGCGCATTGGAGAAATAAAATGGTGCTCTACAATCAGCCGAGGTTCTAGTTCTGTATTCTCCTGTAAAGCACTCGGCGAATTGGAGTTTCGATAAATCGATATATGCCGTAGGAGATCAATAACAATAATGTTAATAACAGCAAAGCATGAATTGGATAAAGCAAAGAGTTTGGTAACAAATTAAAGTACTGAATCATCTCCATTAATGGCCAGTGAAAACAGTACAACACATAACTGAGACCACCCAAGAGTGTAAAAAACCGAATTGCTTTTTCTTCTGGATACCAATGCATCCTCAGCAAGGCATAAACCATGACAGTGATAAACGGCACTGTAATAAAGAAAGCACTGTATTGATAGGGGACATAATTTTCCCCAACAATAACTACTAGCAAATATGCTAACAAAGTTAACAGCAATGGGCCGACCTTGGTCTTCGCGCCAGGATCTGGCGCTGGACTTAGTGCAAAGGCTTTGTAGAGCAAGATACCGAAGACAAATTCGATTCCTCGAATGAATGGATTGGTGTAGACAGGCACATTCAGATTCATAACATTATATTGGTCTGCTTGAGGTAAGTAGTTTTGAATCAAAATGAACTGCAAAGCATAGCCAACAAGAAATGCTGCAATCACTCTAGGAAAGGAATTAATCGGTTTCAATAACAAGAGCAATAATGGAAAAAGAATATAAAAATACATCTCAAGAACTAATGACCATAACGGGCCATTAAAAACTAACTTCAAGGTTTCAATACTACTAATAGATTGGGTGAAGGAAAGATGACGCAGGCTAGCCATAAACCAAAAGCCTTTCTCTTTTTGTTCTGGCAAGTCATAACTAATTTCAAACGGTCGCCGCACTTCAGCGAAAAATGATTCGCCGCCCACGCTGTATCCCCAGATAACAAATGCTGCCGATACCAACACTGCCAATGAATAAACTGGGTAGATACGGATTACTCGATGTAGATAAAAACGTCGATAGTCAGCTGGAGAATCCAGGCTAGGATAGGTATAGCTCAGAATGAAACCACTAACAATGAAGAACCATGAAACAGCGGTGGTAGCAAAAGCCCCGTAGATCAGAAATTGACCAAAGATAATCTCATAATGCACCAGCACAACGAGTGACGAGCATAGAAAACGAAACCCATCTAGTATTGGTATCTTCTGCTTACTTAGCCCCATATATTCAGAATTCTGACTGCTAGGCAGTTCAGTAGTTAAGTAATTAATTTAATCTCCGCGAATTAGCACCACTGTCAGTCGATTTTCTAAGGGAATTCGCGACCTAATCCAAGTTTCAGCCAACAATTGAACGCCAGTTGTTCGCTAGATATTCAGCAGTTCTCCAAGACAAAGCCTGTACGGTTAAAGTGGGATTACGAGCCCCACTGGTTCCCATCACAGAAGCGCCAAGTATCCCTAAATTTGGAGCTTCGTGAGAAAAACCCCAACGATTCACCACATTGGTTTCACTATTGTCACCCATTCTTGTGCCACCATAGGCATGAGTTGAAGCGCCCATGGCATTTCCTGGTGGTGATTTTACAACTTTAATAGCGCCAGCCTCGAGATACCACTGCTCCATCTTGTCTTGAGAGAAAGCTGTAATGCGTTTCTCATTATCTTCATAACGAGCAGTAATCCGAGTCACTGGAAAGCCTAGCAGGTCTTTAACAACAGGATCTAAATCAAGGTAATTATTTTCATAGGGCAAAGTGGTTTTTTGAATATAGGCGTAATTCGTTCTATCTGCATTTTTCATTATGAATGCCTTCCAATCTGAGCCCCAGCTTCTTACTTCACCGAAGGTGCTCATTTTGGCAGCACTCATCGGCTTGCGATCAGTATGTACCCAAAGATTTGCACCACCAATAAAATCCAGATCAGAATGATCAAAATTATCGTCAGCCCATTCATCAATAGCAACACCTTGTGCCGGTAAGCCATACCAATTGTGCAGATCTGTTGGAAACAAGGCAAGAACTGGTGAACCTTGATGGTGGGTCAAATAGTGGCGACCAACTTGCCCAGCATTATTTGCCAGTCCATTTGGAAAAGCTCGAGATTTTGACAATTGCAGTAAGCGCACGTTTTCATAGGCATAGCTCGCCAATAAAACCACATCCGCTGGTTGAAAGAAGGTCTCATTACCTTTTATATAATCAACCCCTGTTACCTTACCGTTGTTATCAGTAACAATATTAGTAACTCGCGCAAAAGTGACCACTTCCAAATTACCGGTATCGATAGCTTTCGGAATTGAAGTAACCGCGGTGGAGCTCTTGGCTTGAACATGGCAACCGCCTTTATTACAGAAACCATGATACTGACATGGTGCGCGACCATCATATAACTCAGTTGTAATCGCCGCTGGTCCTTGGAACGGATTCCAGTCTAGTTTCCGCGCAGCTGAGGACATCATGTCCGTAAAAGGGGAACTACGTAGCCCCACCATGGGGTACTCACTCTTACGTTCCCCTTCAAAAATGTTACCTTGTTTGTTTATCTTACCTTGCACGTTGCCAGCCTGACCGGAAATTCCAACAGTGACTTCAACCTTTTCATAATAGGGCTCCAGATCGTCGTATGAGATTGGCCAATCTTCTACCGTAGTGCCTGCAGGCAGCCGATGGCCGCCATAACGTTCTTTGGTAGCACTAACCACATTAAAATCCCAGGGGTTCAGTCGCCAGCTCTGGGCCCAATAATGCATCGTGGTGCCACCAACGGCATTCATCATCGGATGGCCACCCTGATTAGCTCGATCCTCAGCAGTTGCTCTAACTGTTGGTGCCTCAGTTGCCGCTTTTTGCGCGGATTGCGGCCAATTCCTGGAAGTATTTCTTAATTCATCGGGAGCAAAATCTCGTGGGCTTAACCAGCCGCCCGCTTCTAGACCTATTACTTTTAAACCGGCATTGGTTAGTGGCAACGCAGCTACACCACCTGCAGCGCCCATACCAACAATAACAACATCTGTTTTCGCAAGAGTCTTAGGCATGATCGCTACCTTTTGTTGTACCAGTTTTTGTATCGACATTGCTCGCAATCTTGGTGTAAGTACTATGGTCATAAGCAGATTGATGGTTTGGTTGCAACAGCGCTCCTTTGGCAACATCAGTTTCTGAAGCACCTAATCGAATACCCGGATAACGAACCATGTCCCAACCAACAAAATTTTGATTGCCACCATAGTATGGATCGCAAAAAGTACCATCAATTGTATGATTGCGAACCATGTTGAAAAAGCCCACAGCGCTGGGTGCGAAACCTTCTATTTTGTTAGCTTGAACTGCTTGTAGAATTGAATTTTGCAAGTCCTTGCTCAGTCGCGAAAATTGTTTATTGCGGGTTTTATTGCAGTAATCGTTAAGCGCAGAAAGACCCACCATATAATTGTGCCGTGAACCTGAATTATGACTAGCGAGAGATCGATCAATGTAATGGACAGCTCGCGCCTCTTTCGCACCAGGACCATTTTCATCAGAAGGAATCAAGCAATCACAGAAGGCCTCAAGAGTTTCGGCCTCTGCTGCGGTTAAAACCTCAAGTGCTTCTCTGGCCACAATAGCCTTATTGGCCAACATCGAAGAAGAGCCATCTTGTGCAATTACCGTGGAGGCTGCCGTTGAGCTCACAGCGGCAGCACCTACTATGCCGGCACTTTTTAATAGATTTCTTCGCGATAGCCCAAGGGATTGTTGCTCTTTGACTGCAACTCCCTGCTTATTTTTTTTATCGAAATCTGTGGTCATTTTTTCTCCGCACTCTTTAGCTTTTAGCATGTCACTCCGAATATGAGCGTAGCAAATATCGAAAATTCTGTATATGGGCGCTAGAGTTGTGGCTTCGAAATGCTCCTGAATCAAGGATTCGTCAGCTTGACCTATTTCTAAGCCAGGTTTATTTCAGTAGAGAAATCGATGGTTTTTTAGTTGTTTTTCGCTATTTCTCCTCGCTTTTTCAGAAATCAATGATAACCTTACGCCGCTTCCTAAAATGGCCAATCCCTAGAATATAATGACCAGATAACAGATCCCTGCTGGGCCATTTGCTTGCAGATGTTTTGCTAATCAGCCCACTCTCTCCACAAAGAGATTTTGCATGAAAGACCTAACCCAAGGTTCGACCACGAAGATAATACTCTCCATGGCGATCCCTGTTGCCGCCGGCATGATTTTTCAAACTCTATATTTACTTGTAGATTTGTACTTCGTTGCCGCTCTTGGTGAAAAAGCAGTAGCGGGTGTTGGCGCTGCCGGCACTCTTCTTTTTATGATTATGGCGATTACCCAAGTTCTGGGAGTTGGTGGGGTCGCTCTCATTTCACAGGCAGTCGGCCGCAAAGATCAGAAATATGCTAATTTAGTTTTTAATCAATCCTTGGTGTTGTCCGCTATCGGCGCCATAGTAACGGTGATAGGCGGATATCTGCTAGCCAGAGTTTATTTGAGTACGATTACTCCTGATGAGGATACGTTGGAGCTAGGGGTAACCTTTCTGTTCTGGTTTTTACCAGGAATGGCATTGCAATTTGCCATGATGGCAATGGCCTCGTCCCTGCGCGCAACTGGGATCGTCAAGCCTGCCATGCTGGTTCAGGTTCTTACGGTTCTATTGAATACAATTCTTGCACCCATTCTCATTGCTGGCTGGGGGCCCGGCCCAGCACTTGGTGTTATGGGTGCCGGTTTAGCTAGTACTGTCTCTATAACTTTAGGTGTTGGCCTGCTCACCTTGTATTTTTTCAAACTGGAAAAATACGTTTCATTCGAATCCAGGCTCTGGAAACCCAATTACGATATCTGGTGGAAGATGCTCGATATTGGTCTGCCCGCAGGTGGTGAGATGGCATTGATGTTTCTCTATTTCTCTTCGGTTTATTGGTTAATTCAGGATTTTGGAGCTACTGCTCAGGCTGGTTTCAGCATCGGCGGAAGAGTTATGCAATCGATATTCATGCCGGCCATGGCAATTGCATTTGCTGTTGGTCCCATCGTTGGTCAAAATTTCGGTGCTGGTCATAAAGGTCGAGTGCGGGAAGCAACGTACAACGGCATGATTTTGAGCACCGGCCTAATGCTACTGGTAACTCTATTTTTTCAATGGCGACCAGATGTTCTTATTGCCTTCTTTACTGAAGATCTCGAAGTAATTGAAGTAGGCGCAGTATTCCTTCAATTGATTTCACTGAACTTCATTGCTCAAGGGATCGTCTTCACTGCCTCGGGCGTATTTCAGGGGCTAGGAAACACTCGCCCCGCGCTACTTAGTTCTGCAATCCGTTTGCTCGTATTCATTCCAATCGCAGTGTTCATACGTTATCAACCTAATTTCGAAATAAGACAGGTTTGGTATGTTTCGATTTTAGCGGTGACACTGCAAGCAATAGCGAGCTATCTATTGGTGAGGAAAGAGTTTACGAAAAAATTGGCTGAAGACTATGAAGAGGATTCTAATGTGAATTCCGTCCGAGTCAATTTTTGACTTCTGCTGAATTAACCTCTACTGCAGATTAGAGAAGAAAATAGATCTGCGGTAAATTGCTGCCTATTCTACTTCCCAGGTGTGCCCACTGTGCAGCAGCTCCTGCAATGAACCTTTAACTTCTCTGGCTTTAATAAGTTGCTGGTAAGAATCATCAATAAACGAGGTTTTTTCTTCTCGGTAAATAATACCGACAGCGACCGGAAAATTTGAGCCTGACATGGTAGCCAGCATTGTCGCGAGAATTTTATTGTTTTCATCGTGAATGAGAATCTTGTCTTCATTCCCAATAACCTCAATTACTTCCAATTGAAGAGACTCTCGATTGAGGGTAATGGCCTTCTCCCGTTCGAGACCGAAAATAATAGGCTCACCATGAATCAAAACGACTTTAAAATTCGCCGCAATTTTTTTGTCTTTTACTTGCTCGAAAATTCCATCATTGTAGATCGGACAGTTCTGGAGAATTTCGACAAACGACGTGCCATCATGGTCATGACCGCGAGTAAGCACAGCGGCAAGATGTTTTGCTTCGGTATCAATTGAACGAGCAATAAAAGTCCCACCAGCTCCTAAGGCTACTCCACAGGGTGATAGAGGTGAATCTACTGAGCCTTGCGGAGAAGAAGGTGTCGTGGTCCCAGTCTGGGAAGTCGGCGAATATTGCCCTTTAGTGAGGCCATAAATTTCATTGTTGAAAAGCAAGATTTGCAAATTCACATTACGTCGAATGACATGCAGCATGTGATTTCCGCCAATACTAAATCCATCTCCATCACCGGTGATTACCCAAACATCTAATTCTGGATTTGCTAGTTTAACCCCAGTAGCAATAGCGGGAGCGCGGCCATGAATAGTGTGGAAGCCATAGGTGTTCATGTAGTACGGAAATCTAGATGAACAGCCAATTCCGGAGATAAAAACCTGATTCTCTTTCGGCTGGTTAAATTCAGGCATCAATTTCTGAATAGTTTTTAATATGGCATAGTCGCCACAACCTGGACACCAACGCACTTCTTGGTCCGAGGCATAGTCTTTCAGTGTCAACTTAGTCAGAGCTTGATTCATGATGCACTCTCCATTGCTCCGAGTTTCTTATGTATCGCAGCTAAAATCTCGCCAATCTTAAATGGCTGTCCAGCAACTTTATTCAAACCTTCCGCATCGATTAGAAATTCAGATTTCACCAAATTAACAAACTGCCCAGTATTCATCTCTGGAACTAACACTGCTTCGAAATTATTTAAAATTTCACCGAGGTTTCGCGGTAATGGCGAAAGATATCTAACATGGATATGGGAAACATCCAAGTCTTCACTCCGCGCTCTCTTTACTGCCTGGTGAATAGCACCGAAAGTTGATCCCCAGCCAACTACCGCAAGCTTCCCTGATTCCTCTCCCAGACAAGCTTTTTGCAGCGGGATGTCATTAGCAATGCCTGCCACTTTTGCGTGACGCGTATCCGTCATCTTTTGATGATTTGATGGGTCATAGGATATATCACCAGTGTCATAGGATTTTTCGATACCACCAATGCGATGCTCCAAACCTGCCGTACCAGGCTTAGCCCAGACTCTTGCTAGGGTATCTTTATCTCTAAGAGAAGGTCTAAATCCTTCTGCTTCAGAATGATGACTTACAGGAAATGGTTCCAGCGTGGATACGTCAGGAATTTTCCACGGCTCTGCTGCATTTGCCAAATAGCCATCGGAAAGCAGCATAACTGGGGTCATATATTTTGTTGCTAATCTGATTGCTTCAATTGCAACTTCGAAACAATCTATAGGAGTCGAGGAAGCAATTACAGGTATCGGTGTATCACCATGACGACCATACAATGCCATATTTAAATCAGATTGTTCTGTCTTAGTAGGCAAGCCCGTAGAAGGTCCTCCTCGCTGTGTGTTAACGACCACCAGAGGGAGTTCAGTAGCAGCAGCTAAAGCGATACCTTCAGCTTTCAGTGCGATACCAGGGCCAGCGCTACTGGTAACTCCCAAAGAACCCGCAAAAGAAGCACCAATTGCCGCACAGACGGCAGCTATTTCATCTTCCGCCTGAAATGTATTTATGTTGAAATCCCTGTGGTTGACTAATTCATGGAGTAGATTAGATGCTGGGGTAATCGGATAGGATGCGAACAGCAGATCAATATCGGCCAATTCCGAGCCCGCAATTAATCCCCAGGCCAACGCGTTACTACCTGTAACATTTCTATAGGTGCCAGGTGAAACTTTTGCTCGAGGAACTTTATAAACATGAATCCCTGCAGGAAGCTCAGCGGTCTCACCGTAGGCATGACCAGCATTAAGTGCGGCGATATTTGATCCTGCAATCTCTGGCTTACTGGAAAATTTAGCATTCAAGCTATCAATGGTTGACTGCCGGTCTCGATCAAACAACCACATGACCAACCCCAGCGTCCACATGTTCTTGCAACGCAAAGCTCCCTTGTGAGTGAGCCCAAACGATTCAACAGCTGCGAGGACTTGTTTGGATATATCAATATCGAGGACTCGAAAACCATCCAAAGAGCTGTCTTCCAATGGATTCGATTGATATTTTGCTTTTGTGAGGTTCTTCGCGGTAAAAGCACCTCTATCAACTATTACCAGACCACCTTTGACCAGATTAGCAATATTCGTCACCAAAGCAGCTGGATTCATCGCCACCAGAACATCAAGGGCATCACCGGCTGTAGTTACATCTTCAGCACCAAAATAAATCTGAAAAGCAGAGACACCGAAAGTTGCGCCAACTGGAGCACGAATTTCTGCAGGAAAGTCTGGAAAAGTTGAGAGATCGTTGCCATAAAGAGCCGTGGCCTGAGTGAAATTAGTACCGGTTAATTGCATGCCGTCACCAGAATCACCAGCGAAACGCACAACCACATCGACGACTACTTTCTCATCAAGGTGATGCTCGTCTAGTTTTTCTTCAGCTAATTCCATCACAAACTCTTTCAATCTTTATATTGAGCTCTGCAAGCGGCTCGTAAGAAACAAATTCTATAACAGGGTCTGATCTAGACCACCCCAGTGAAAGGAGGCAGGATTCTACCAGATTTAGGATTCGGGTCCCATAAAATCAATAACTTAGGGTAGAATGATTTAATCAGCGAATTCCGAGAATAAGACTAACTGATAAGCCAAAGACAACGAAAATATGAGGAATTAAAGGTGAAACAAGAGAAGTTAATAACACTTATTGCAGCACTCAAGGCTGAGTGCTGCAATAATATTGAAGTAAGGTCTTACTGCTTGATGAACTTGCGCATGATGCTGCCTTCACCGCCCTCACCGCCGGTAACCTCGCCGGTATAGACATTACCTGCAGCATCAACAACCACACCTTCAGGCTCTGAACCTTCGATAAAGCCCATAACAGTGCCATCTTCAGCGCTGCCATAAGTTATACCGCGTAGACTCTGATAATCAGCTACGTAAAGAATATCGTTATCGTCGATAAACATCCCACTGGGCCAGCCGAACTGATCCCATTCCGTGATATAGCCGCCATCTTGATCGAAAATCTGAATTCGATGATTGGACCGGTCACCCACTAAGACTCGACCGCGCCTATCAATTACTATGGTATGGGGCAAATCAAGCTCACCTTGTGCGGAGCCCCGCTGACCCCATTCCATAAGATAGCGACCAGTCTTATCGAATTTCACTATGCGGTTATTCCAATGACCATCAGCGACAAAGAAATCGCCATTTTCAGATTGAGCCACATCAGCCGGCCCATCAAATGTATTGGGCCCAACTCCCGCAAACCCTCTCGCACCAAGTCGCAGCAATATCCTGCCAGTAGTATCAAATTTAGTAATTGTATGGCCGGTTTGGCGATTGTAGTCAGTTGCCCATATTGTGCCTTCAGGTGTGGCGCGAAAACCATGAGGAGTACTCACCCACTCAGCACCGAAAGTTTCCACTAGCTCACCGTCTGGTGAGAACTTCAATACTGGTGGATCGGCTCGATGAAAGGCATAAATAAACCCATCCTGATCAATGGTGACATTTGGAACCTGGCCCCAAGTGATTCCATCAGGCAGTGGCTTTGGCCAATCGGGGTCGAGAACATATTCTGCAGCGCTGGCAAAATTGCTCAAAAATGTGAATACAAGCATCAGAGTTGCAGCGAATAGGGATTTGAATTTCTTATTAATAGGATTCATTTGCTGAGTACCGTTAGATGATTTTAACTGAGTTTCAAGTATGTTCTGATTGCGAAGCACTATCAGAATCTCAAGAATACACGGAACTCTTAATCATTCAACAATGATTCAACCCGACGAAGCGACCGCTTCGAGTATTTTAAGCCAGCGACTGGTATTTCCGGGTCATACGTATAAATAGTTAAAAGCGCTAACCGATAACCGTGCCTCGCAGCCTAGGAGATATACCATGAGGAATTTACGACTTGCTTTCACAGTTGCATCCACTTTGAGCACCGCTGCGCTCTTGGGGTATACAACCTCTGCAGCATCTGAAGATAAACCGTCTCGTGGGCAAACAGCCCTAGCAATTCTAGACAATAACGAAGATGGTGTAGTCAGCTTTGTAGAATTTCAGGAAAGCAAATTTAGTTCAATTGCAGCAATGGACACTGATCGCAATGATGTCTTAACAATTGATGAATTCCTAAATGCCAGACCAGGTCCAAGGGTTGGCAGTCAAGACACACCTCCTGGTGGCCGCGGTCAAGATACTGGTAATAGAAAACCTACTAAAGAGCAGATTGCTAGAAGGTCAGAAATGCAGGCTAGAATCGCTACCCAGCTATTTCAAGAAATAGATCAAGATGGCGATGAAATCGTAACAGCTGCGGAATTTCAGGAAGCAAATTTCCTCAAAATGGATCAGGATGGTAACGGCACACTCTCATCTGATGAATTACGGCCTCCACGTCTAGATCGAGGGGGATTTAGACGCGGCGGGAGAGGTGGACCGGGTAGACCCCGAAGAGGACAAGATCCTCGAGTGTAAGGAGCCTCTCGCAGAGAGGCGACAAAAAATTAATGACTGATGAAGAATTGATGTTAGCAGTTTGTGATGGTGATCAGTCTGCTTATCAGATCATCGTTCGCCAACATCTTAACTCCATCAGTCATTATGCTTTTCGAGTGCTCGGCAATCAGAAAGACACTGAAGACATCACTCAGGAAACGTTTTTGAGATTATGGATAGACGCTGCGAAGTGGCAAAGTGAGAAAGCAAAACTATCAACCTGGCTTCATCGAATCACTCATAATCTCTGCATTGATTATCTGAGAAAACATGGCCGGATCGTAACCCAGGAAAGCTTTGATGAAACAAAAGACGACCATAAAAGTAACGAATGCGATAGTGACGAAATTACCGATAAGTCCAATATTAAAAAGCTAAATGAGCAGATTCGTAATCTTCCCGAAAACCAGCGCAGCGCATTAATGCTCTGTCACTATCAAAATTTTTCCAACAAGGAAGCAGCGAATATAATGAATATCTCAATAAAAGCATTAGAATCAGCATTGGCACGAGCCAAGCGAACATTGCGTAAGTCAATGATTATAACTGACGCTCCGAAAATCGGGGATACCGAAGATTGAGCCCACCTGAATGCTCTTGATCTTGGCGGTAAATAATAGATAGGTAATCACTATGACATTTGACAAATTTTCAGACTTAGTGGACTTCTATGGAGCCGATATTTCGGTTTGGCCTAACGATCTGCAGGAAGAATGTAGCACTTTTGCTATTGACAACACTGCCGCAAAAAACCTTCTCAATCAAGAACGCCAGCTAAACGAGGCACTCAAGTCGCAGCAGATTCCTGAATTTTCAGGCCTGTTAACGAAAGTCTTAGACCAAGAGTTACCAACGCAACAGCAATCTTTTCTAGGTCAGGTTCTGGTCTGGTTAATGCCTCAACAAGGATCTCATCTATTGTGGTGGCGTCCTGCTCTGGTCGGATGCTTGCCGCTTTTATTCGGGA
>TARA_B110000438_G_scaffold103790_2_pt1 | contig 11665 bp, 7 predicted proteins | sample TARA_B110000438 | Tara Oceans TARA_B110000438 (sample SAMEA4398413) | marine metagenome | biome: Polar Biome; feature: [MES] marine water layer (ENVO:01000295) within the mesopelagic zone...; material: water (ENVO:00002006), including particulate matter (ENVO:01000060) such as...... | reverse complement strand
AGTGATGATTTTGAAAATTAGATAAGGAAAAGAATCTTCACCTCTAAGTACTATACTATCGTAAATAGGACACCTTCCAATGTTGCATGACATCGACCGGGTTGTATTATGTACTGGAATATATTTACGTACAGCATCAGAAGCAGAACAAGCTTTATTAGGATGTGTAATACAAGCATATAAGAAATGACTGATGTGTCTTCTATGCATGGCACTGGTGAAGGGTTTGTACCAAATATCGCCAAAACTATTATTCTTTTATTTGTGTTATAATTATTAGATTGTTACAGTTCTGCAGGAGGAATGATGAAATAACAGAGAAGTATATAGTCATTGTTTTTTTCCAGTAGGCTAATTTTTAGAGGATATGCGATTTAAAATACATGTATTAATAAATATTAGTCTTATACTCGTAAGCCATGATAAGTCTTGGCTCATTTTTCCTCTTTTCAAATAACCACTTTATTAGCAATCATATGAACAAAAATCAGTTAAAACTATTTAAGGCTTTTCTAATACCTTACCTGTTTTTATCTTTTAGTCTTATTGCTCAGACAGAACATTTTATTTCTGGTACGGTGATGGATTCACGTTCTAATCCTTTATATGGTGCTAATATTATATTACAAAATACTTACCAGGGCTCAACAACTGACTCACTTGGTTTTTATAAAATAGAAAACCTTAATGTTGGTAAGTACACAATTTTTGTGAGCTACATTGGATATAGATCTAAAAAACTAGACATATATGTCTCAGAGTTCGAGTCAAATAATGCGGATATGTCTGCGAGTAGTTTCTCTTCAAAACTCCAACTAGATGACATAGATGAGAATTCAAACCTTGACGTAATCAAATCTTCATTCCATGAAAATGTAAATTTTAATTTAGAATTGGATGCTTTAGAAACCGATCAAATAGTTGTTTCCGCAAGTAAAAAGAAAGAAAAAATCATTGATGCTCCAATCACAATCGCAGTTGTCTCAAATAAGAATATTAGGCGAAGCATTAGCAGCGATATAGGAAATGTATTGAAAACGATTCGTGGAGTAGAAGTTTATCAAGCTGGAGCGGGGAGGACTGCAATCAATGTTAGAGGATTCATGTCTGCTTTTAATGGGAGGTTTGTATCTCTGGTAGATGGCGCAAACTATATGGAACCAACATTTTTCATTGCCTACGGGAACTCTTATCCATTTATTAGTGAAGATATTGAACGAGCTGAGGTTGTATTTGGCCCAAGCTCAGCTTTATATGGACCAAATGCACATAATGGCTTGCTCAATATTATTACCAAACATATTAAAAATTCGAACGGTGGCGTAATTGCATTTACAACAGGGTCTAATCAGTTATTAGCACAACGATTTAGATATGCAAAAACAATTAGAAACTATGGGTTTAAAGTTTCCGGTGAGGTTACAAGTAATTATGATTGGTATTACCCTAGAGCCTTTGGACAAGATTATGATATGAATGGGTTAATAACAACTCAAGATCAACATGAAGAGGCCATTATATGGGACAATGAGGGTAATACACCCACTGCCTGGAATGATATTAACAATGACGGCACATGGAATCATGCTGAACAAATGCTTGTTATGAAAACAAAATTTGAAAGGCAGATGGTCAGGAGGAAGTCGAACATGTCTTTCTATTATGACCTTAAGAAGGGACCTGAGATATCAGGAGGTGCCGAATATTATTTTAATCACTCCTACCTACCATTTGATGCCGGACTGAATTTTATAGATTACAATACTTCTTCAACTTGGATCAAGGTCACCGCTGAAAAATATTTTGCCAGGCTTCATTATTTAAAGACACAAGGCGAGAAGTATTGGAACTCTGATGCGGTGTATTATACAATGCTGCGCGATGGAAGTGATATCTACGATGCTGTTTCAAAAAGTATGAAAGAAAATTTCCTGACCAATAATGTTCTAAAAGGAGATACACAATTCAATCACTCTCTCTCAAATACGAGCGATATTATTGCGGGAATAGATTTCTCATTATATAGGCCAGAATCAAATAGGTTATTTTTAGATGATCGAGGCCCAGACTCAAGACCCTTCTGGTGGGCAAAACCAGATTCTATAATCGGTGAGAAAATCGAAATCAATGAAATAGGTGCATATATTCAATATTCGACTGACCTTCCATACGACCTACGACTTGTTACTGCATCAAGAATAGATAAGCACACTTATTTTGATTATACTTATAGTCCACGTCTCGCCCTACAATGGAACGGCCTAAAAGGCGGGAATCTTCGATTTACAATGAATCGAGCCTTTCAAACACCATCTATCTTTAATCTTCATATGCTACAATACTACAACGCCAACCAAAGTAATGCATTTATACCACTGTATTATGATCGAATCTCAATGGTGTGGAAAGTTATCAACTTTTTTGATCCACAATATGCGGATAAGGTGAACGCCGGGCTTATTGATCTAAGTGATATACACTGGTCTCCTTTGAATACTGTATTCATGGGTAATAAGGATGGTTTTAAAATAAATGAGACCATTGAGATTCCTCCATTAAAACCTGAAATAGTTGACAGCTATGAGATAGGACTAAAAAAATTAGTTAATCAAAGAATATTCATAGATTTCTCTGCCTTCTACTCAACTTATAAGAATTTCATAACACCTTTAAGAATGGTACACAGTTTCTATCCGAATGATGCTCCATTCCAAAGTCAATGGGTTACCCATCAAGGTGAAGAGCATATAGATAATTACTTAGATAAGATCCAAGCCGTATACTCTTACACTTCCACAGGGCTCACCAAAGTATATGGTTTCGATTTCTTAACAAAATATGCTGTAGATGACCTAGAGCTATCAGCAAGCGTATCTTACTATGGGAATGTAGTATTCGATGATGAGCATGATAATGAGATGCCATCTCTAGGAGAATGGGAACAACAAAATTTTGATAATGATACTCTCAATTACTTTTTAAATAACCTCGTAAAAGCAATCAGCCCAAAAGAAAATTCTTTATCATTCAACGCTCCATCTTCCAAAGGATTTTTAGCGATTGGAAAAAATAATTTATTTCTAAATAACCTCTTTGCCAGGCTCAGTCTCACATACACTTCAAAGTTTGATTTTATCAGTGGTTATCATGTAAATACAGATAATGTAGATATGATAAGCTTATCTCCGAACCAATTCTATGATAATTCAGGATCAATCGGGGGTAATCTTATAATTGACATAAATATGGCTTATAACTTTAAAGATTATGTAATAAGAATAGCATTTAACAACCTTACTGATCAAGATGGTCCAAGATTAGTTAGTACTCCTCCCTTAAGAAGAAATTTCCAAACTGAGTTAGTATATGAATTTTAATTATGAATAATAAATCAATTTTAACATTCTTAGTCTTGATCATCTCTGGATGCGTAGACGATTATGACATCGAACCTTTTGTTGATCAGAAATATGAGGCCTATGGGAATCTGGGATTTGAACAAGGCTTAGATCATTGGTCTGGAAAAGCAAACTCGTTTTCATCGATTGCAATTGACTCGGATTCCTATGAGGGGCAAAACTCATTAAAGCTTTCAATTAGCATGGACTCGACATCAAGTGCTGCGCTTTCTGATCCGGTCATTGCTGAGATCTCAAAGTCCCTGGATGTATCACAAGGAGATACTATTTCAATGACTTATCAGATCCTCTGTAATAATGAAGACCTTGGGACTGGTATTAACTTATTTGGTTCACAATCGTTCTACGATACAGACGGCTATCTTATTCATCAAAAGCAAGATACAATAATCGATATTTCAACCCAATGGCAGATGATCAATACACATTTTTCTATTCCTCAAAATGCTACTGAATTGGTCTTTGCAGTAACGCTCAAAGCTTTACCAGGCAGCCATGAAGATATATATATTCTTTTAGATGATTTTTCTATTAATACAACAATCCTGATCAATCAAACTCCATCAAATTTCTCACTTCTCTCTCCGGATAATAACTCCTTATTGAGTACTGATGAACAGATCAATTTTAGTTGGGAGTCTTCCATAGATCAAGATAATGATCCCATAAAATATGATCTACAAATATGGACAGATGCAGTTGTGGGAAATTATCTTACTAATAATGACCTAGAAAATGTTTCAACCCATTGGCTTGGAGCAGATATACCAACAGACTGGGATTATTGGCCATATTACTTTCACAACGTTTTTTCCTATCCACAATTATCGGATAGTGTTTATAATCAAGATTATATTAAAAGTGGTGAACGGTCAATGTGGATAACGGGTGACTTTAATGGTCAATCTAATAAGACCATACTCTACCAAGCATTTTACACGGACTATATCCCACCAGGGACGAGGGTTACTTTTAGTGGGTATATGCTAAACCCATCAACAGATCCTATTCAAAATAATAACCAGGGTTATATAAGTATAGACCAATTTTCCTTCTCAGGGTCTAATAACGCATGGTTAATAAATCATTCATCAGAAAGTATAACAAATAGTCATCCAATCGATGAGTGGCACTACTTTGAGGTCTCTTCAGTGACTGAAGAGAATATTGATTTTTTACAAATTCGTATTAATTATGAGCAATTCAATGATGATTCTGGCACTGTATTTATAGATGATTTAATGATAACAACATCGAACAATCATCTAATATTATTTGAAACAGAAAATATTGAAGCAGAAAGTGTTTCAGTTGACCGTACAGTATTCACAGATCCATATAACTTTGGAGAAAGAGAGTCTCTGGTTTATTACTGGAATGTCTCTGCAAAAGATGATTTTTCATCAATCACATCACAAAGTGGGCCCTTTACGATAAATTTAAATCCCTAAATATTTAACATAAAAAAGAAGATTTATTAAAATAATTAAAAACGAAAACAAGCAATGCAAAAATACATATTCACATTTTTTTTACTTTTCACATCTATCTTTTCTGATGATCTCGATTTTGAACATAATGGTTGGGAAAGAGAATGTTATATTTATAAACCATCATGTATCCCCGATGAACCCTCTGAAGATTTTGAATCCCTACCATTAGTTATCATGTTTCATGGGCTAGGTGCAGAAGGTGTAGATTATTATGGAATAAGCCCCGTTGCTGAAGACAGTTGTTTTATTGTTGCTTTTCCTTCAGGTGTCTATAATACGTGGAATATTGGTCCAGGAGCTTCATATAGCCATGATATTGATGATGTAGATTACCTCGATGCCCTGATCGATAGTATCCTTACTCTATACCCAGTTGATTCAAATAGGGTCTATGCTTCAGGTCATTCAATGGGCGCAGCAATGACTAATAATCTTGCCTGTAGAAGTAATCGATTTGCAGCTCTAGGTGCCTCAGGTGGCTGGCTAAACCCTAGTTATAATTACGGAAATGAAGACCATTATTTATGTGATCCATTAACAGACACATACACGACTCCAATAATCATTACACACGGAGCAAGTGATACTTATGTTCCCGTGGAGTGGGCAGGATTAGCCGCCTATCATTGGGCATTAAATAATAGATGTCATAATGTACCCACCTGGAGCAATTTTGTATGGCCTGATTATTGGGACCTAAATCTAAATGTGGATAACGATACTCTGGCTATTATAATACCAGAAATTCTTGGGTCAGCTGATAGTTCCGAATTCACAGTAGATCTTCAAAGGTATCAATGGTCGTATGGTTGCAGCTCTGAACCCAGTGTGCAGTTGGTTTTCGTTGGCGGGCATGACCATTATTGGCATATGCCTGATAACAATAGTCCAATCAATACGGTCCTAGAACATTGGAATTTCATGAGCCAATTCTCAAAAGATAAGATTGGCCCAACCCTTGATTCTCTTTTAATAAATGATGGTGATCCGACAATAACAATCGATGATTTGTATGAAAATACACCCATACGAATATTTGCTGGAGATAACCATGGGGTAGATTCATTGATCCTATCGCTATCTGGCTTTGTAACTAATTTTGAAATAATAATGACATTCAGTGATGATAAATTTATTAACGTAGATTCCTCTATTACATTGAGCTCAGATATCAGCACAGATAATTATGAGATCACTGAAATAGAAATCACTGATTCAGATGGAAACTCAAAGTTGTACGATCAACAAGATCTCCAATTAATGGGAATAGGTCAACAACTTATAATAATCAATAGCACAACTAACACTATCGTTGATGGACCTCTAACTCCAGAAAGCTTTACACTTCACCAGAACTACCCAAATCCTTTCAATCCAGAAACAAACATAAATTATGACATTCCTGAGGATGGACTCGTTTCCATTTCTATCTATAACATGAGAGGAACGTTAGTAAAAACATTGGTCAATAAAAATCAGGCAAGTGGTTTTAGAACTGTCAAATGGGATGGTACTAATAAAAATGGCCAAGTGGTAAGTGCGGGACTCTATATGTATCAGATCAAAATAAATGACTATTTAGAGACCAAAAAGATGGCTTTATTAAAATAAACTACTAAAATAATTAGACCCTCATGATCATACTGGTGTGATATGCATCACGTGAGTTTTACATAACTAAATCGTTCCTTAGCTGATGACTAGTCCGCAGTATAGAGGACCATAGTTAGGTTGAGGGGTTAATTTTCAAATAATTATTAACTCCTCTGCCTGCCTATCAAATTTATTCTTTCTCAAATATACCCATCCATATTCGTGGATTTTTTCTTTAAAGAAAGATAGATTCGGGAATTATTGTTCCCTTAAAAAATAAATCGATGACAGTATGAAAAGAGTTATCTCTATTGATGTATTCAGAGGTCTAACCATGTTCTTGATGATCTGGGTGAATGATTTCTGGACCCTTCAAGATATCCCAAAATGGCTGAAACATGCTGCCTCCGGAGAAGATTATCTTGGATTTTCAGATCTAATTTTTCCCTGGTTTCTTTTTGCTGTGGGTCTGTCCATTCCGTTTGCTTTAGAAAACCGTTTGAACAGCAATGAGAAATCATTGACTATTTGGATATCTATTCTAATCCGTACAATCTCTCTACTTATAATGGGCCTTTTCCATATGAATATGGAAATGTATAACCATGATCTTTCTATTCTTTCTAAACCTGTTTACGTTATTATTTGCTCATCTGCCTTTTTTATGATCTGGAATCGCTACCCAACAACAAGAACAGATAAAAAAAAATTAAATAAAGCGTTACCCGTTCTGGGGTTAATTATCTTGATTGGTATGTTATTGATCTTCAAAGGTGAAAATTATGATGGATCTGAGGTTGGTTTTAAAACTCACTGGTGGGGTATCCTTGGATTGATCGGATGGGTATATTTAATTGCAGCATCAATGCACTTAATTTTTAAAAGATCTATGCTCGCAATGATCATTGCATTCTTCGCCTGCTTTACTCTAAATATTATTAGCAGCAGCGGTATTCCCTACAACATTTTTTCTTGGCAAGGAGGAAACTGGATTCCGGGTAGCGGAGGACTACAAGCTTTGACCTTTGGGGGAATCATTACCTCTCTACTGCTTATAAAATACAGTGAAACTGATAATATCAGGTTTCTATATACTTTTCTCTTTTCAATGGGTGTAATTTCATTTTTTGGGGGTTTAGCTTTTCGTGAACAATTCATAATCAGTAAGATCGGTGGAACTCCGACATGGGTACTAATTTCCCTATCATCCTCACTATTCCTTTTTATTTTTATCCATTGGATCATTGAAGTAAAAGATACAATAAGTTGGTATAGACCTATTAAGACTGCTGGAACGGCAACATTAACCTGTTATTTGATACCCTACTTTTATTATAGTTTTAGAACTATCTTTGGAATTGAACTACCTGTATTCTTGACTACAGGTTTAATTGGGCTTATAAAATCTCTGATATATTCATTTATTATTATTGGCATATCATGGAGTCTTACACGATTAAAAATTCAATTAAAGATCTGAACACGGTATCTATTCCTATCAATATTATTTTTCACTTATTAATATCTAAACTATTTATATATAGCACCTATCTCTAGGCAGGGTTTTTTGTTTGTATAATGATCATTAGATTTAGGAGTAATTGATACCTTAATTATCAATTGAGCAATGGCTAAAAACCAATTAAAAGGACGAGGGAATGGATGAAAATCAAAAATCGATCTTGATACATTATTTGACTGAATTTATTATTGGTATCATTGGCTTAGGGATCTTAGTTGTAATATTATGGTTCCAAGAATTTCAGATATCAATGGCATTACTTTCTATCTGGATCTTTTTATTTAATGGGGTAATCTTCTCATACTGGATCTGGAAGAGTCGGGCTAAACCGTTGGAAAAAATAATTATTGGAATTTATTTCGTTCTTCTTGAAGTAATGATCGCCAACTCATTTACTTCTTTTTCTCTAGATAACTGATACCCTATCATCATTAAATAACTTAAACCTGGACTGATCTATGAAAGCTCTGTATCAAAACTATTTTAAAAGAAAAGACAATAATAACCCTGTACTGTATGCGTTAGGGCATGTGCCAATATTTGAAAATTTATCAGACCATGAGCTTTCCGAAGTAGCACGACTAACTCATGAAAGAAATTTTAAAACAAATGAACATGTTTTTAAAAAATTAGCACCGGCAGAGGGAATGTATGTTATTATTAACGGAGCAGTAGAGATCATTGACCCCGATTCCAAAAGGACCTTTGCCTCTTTAGAAACAGGTGATTTTTTTGGAGAATTAGCACTCCTAGATGAAGAGCCTCGTTCTGCATCTGCCCTAGCAACTCAATCGTCAACACTCATTGGATTTTTTAGAACAGATCTGCTTACATTAATGAAACGATCTCCAGAACTTGGTAATAAAGTATTGCTGAACTTATCAAGGGTATTAGGTGAACGATTGAGAAGAACAAACCAAGAACTCACGAATATAGATTAGATCATGGACTCAGTCCAAAAAATTTACAGACTTTTGTTACTCATGATCATGGCTGGATTGGTCTGGAACATCTTACCTTTTTTAGCCTCAATTATTGGAATGTTGGTTTTTTCTTTTCTTTTCACAACCGTATTTTTGCAACCGGTTGATACACTTGAACGAACCACAAAATCACGTGGGCTGAGCGTATTTATAATACTTAGTAGTGTCATTACAATTATCGTGGTCTTTTTCGGAAGTTTTATCTCAAACCTTAGTTCGCAAATAAAATTATTTACCAATAAACTTCAGAAAGATGACTTTGCAGTAAGCCTTGAAGACCTTTCAAATAAAGCTCGTGAGTACCTCCCTGACCTTATGGGCAATATGATTCCTGAAAGTGACCGAGTTATCTTAATTGCAAAAAATAGCTTAGTTAATATATTTCAAAATATTCTAACCTTTCTAAGTTCTGCTGGTAGTTTTATTTTTATTTCAGTCATGGTTTTGATATTTACAATAATTCTTTTAATAGAATATCATGACTTTAAACGCTCCCTCGTGCATTTCATTCCCAACAAATACCTAGAAGTTGGTTTAAGAATGATCTTTAATATTGAACAACAAATATCAAAATACCTCAGAGGACAAATACTGGCCGCAGCCAGTGTAGCAGTCCTCTCAATTATCGGATTATTTATTCTGAATCAGTTGGGTGCAAACATTACTCTGATAGTTTTTATAGGTATAATTGCAGGTTTAGCAAATTTAATACCAATGGTCGGACCTTTTTTTGGAATGATCCCCGCAATCCTAATTGCACTTATGAATAATATTGGAAACGATGCAGCACTGAGCCATCAGCTATTTGGCCTTATACCTTCACCTTTTTACACTCTTGATATAATAGTTATGTTTATTATTGTTCAACAGATCGATAATAATTTTATCACACCCATTCTTGTCGGAGAAAGTGTTGGTCTTCATCCTATGGCCGTCATGATCGTTTTACTTATTGGAGGAACTTTGATAGGACCATTAGGAATGTTATTTGCCATACCAGCGGCAGGAGTACTTAAGGTAATAATAAGTGAGGTGGTCTTTATAACAAAAAACTCACACCTTCTTTGATCAAGGCAATTTTAATTGCTCAAATAATCAGTCTTTTTTCGCACCAAGATCTATTAAAAAAGCATACTCTAAAGCATATTCATGATATCGTCTGAATCTACCAGATTTTCCTCCATGACCAGCATCCATATTCATATGCAAGATTAATTTATTTTCACCCAACCAATGATCACGAAGTTTTGCAACCCATTTTAAAGGTTCCCAATACTGTACTTGAGAATCAAAAAACCCACCGGTAACTAAAAGGTTTGGATATCTACGATCGTTCACCTGGTCATATGGAGAATAAGATAACATATAATCATAATACTCTTTTTCACGTGGATCACCCCACTCATCCCATTCATTAGATGTTAAGGGTATCGAGGGGTCCAGCATTGTCGTAATTACATCTACAAAAGGAACCGCTGCTATCGCACCTTTCCATAAGTCTGGTTCCATGTTTATAACAGTACCAATCAGTAATCCTCCAGCGCTACCTCCAGAACAAAATAGTTTATCTGAATCCGTGAAATTATTGCTGATTAAAAATTTTCCCGCATCAATAAAATCATTAAACGTATTTTTCTTATTAAATAGCTTCCCATCATCGTAAGAATGACGCCCATAGATCTGACTACCCCTGACATGGGCAATTGCAAATACAAAACCACGATCAAGTAAACTAAGCCGAGTACTACTAAAATAAGGGTCTTCAGTTGAGCCATACGAACCATACGCATAAAGTAATAAATTTTGCGAGATATCTTCTTTTTTATCTTTTCGATATACAAGAGATATTGGGATTGTCTCCCCATCTCTTGCTGAAGCATATAATCTCTTAGATTCATATTCATCTGCAACATATCCACCAACAACTTCCTGCTGCTTAATTAGAATTTTTTCACCTGTATCCATATTGTAATCGTAGGTAGATCGAGGGGTTACCAGAGAACTAAAAACGTAGCGTAAGACATTAGTCTTTAGTTCCATATTTGTAGATATATATGAAGTATATGCATCCTCTTCATAATCAAGATATATATCCTCGCCTGAAGTTTGATTAATAATTCTAAGCTGGGATAAGCCCTCTTTTCTTTCATTGATAACAAGATGGTTCGTAAATACATCTATCTCTAGAAGGTGTTCATTCTTTCTATGAGGAATTACTTCTTTCCATTGAGATATATCGGTCGCATCTATTGGGGTCTCCATTAAACGATTATTCTTGGCTTCCCAATTTGTAACTATATAAAACTTATTATTATAATGCTCTATAGAATATTCATGATCAGTGCCCCTTGGTGTAAAGTTTATAAAATCACCATCTGGGTCATCGGTCCTTAAAATATGATAATCACTAACTAGAGTACTTGAGTTCCATAAAATAATAAATTCTCCAGATTTAGACCGGTAAACACCTGTATAAAATTCAATATCACGCTCATGGTAGACCATAACATCTTTATTAGAATTAATTCCAATCTTGTGACGATATACCTTTTCAGATAATAAAGTTTCTTTATTTTTTGTTGTATAAAAAACAGTCTTGCTGTCATTTGCCCAAGCCACTCTACCGGTTGTATTGCGAAGTTTTATATCTAATAC
>TARA_B110000438_G_scaffold49126_1_pt1 | contig 11666 bp, 11 predicted proteins | sample TARA_B110000438 | Tara Oceans TARA_B110000438 (sample SAMEA4398413) | marine metagenome | biome: Polar Biome; feature: [MES] marine water layer (ENVO:01000295) within the mesopelagic zone...; material: water (ENVO:00002006), including particulate matter (ENVO:01000060) such as...... | reverse complement strand
ATTTACAGCAGCGAAGAAATAAGTATCACAAGTCTAGGCAGTTTACTGCAGAGGTCTTTGAATGAGACTCAAGCATTTAAAGTGGTCGGCTTTGCAGATTTTGGTATTTATGGAAACAACAACATTGCTTTAATAAACTTACAGCCGGCACAAAAATTATTTGCAAAAGATCCCGCCATTGAAGTCCAGCTTCGTTTGAAAGTTAATGATGTTTTTCGAGCACAACAAATAGCTCAATCGGCATTTGCAGAGAGTGAAATCGATTCAATCGTCCCGTGGAACGAAGCTCAAGCCAATTTATTTAATGCTTTAAATATGGAAAAGGTCTTAACCGGTTTTATGTTGTTGATGATCGTTATTATTGGTGCTGTAAATATTATTTCGACCCTAGTTATGGTGGTTTCAGATAAGAGTGCAGATATTGCAATTTTGCGAACTATGGGGGCAACCCGGGCAAGTGTTATGAAAATATTCGTGCTGCAGGGAATGATAGCGGGAATTTTTGGAACAGCCGTAGGAGCTATATTGGGCTTACTATTGGCGGCCTACATTACTGATTTGAGTTTGTTGCTTGAGCGCTTAATAAATTCTATTTTCAGTGGTGCTGATATTTATTTGATCTCTCATCTTCAAACTAAAACTAATCTTTCAGAAGTTGCCTTGGTCTGTTTCGCGGCTTTGGGAGTTAGTTTTATCGCTACTCTATATCCTGCTTATAGAGCCAGCAAGATACAGCCTGCAGAAGTGTTACGTTATGAGTAGAGAGCAGAATAAATCAGGAAGCTTCCAGGATGAATGAGGGCCAAGTAGTTCTTAGCTGTAATCATTTACAAAAAATATATTCTCAAGGCCCTCAGGTTGTTGAGGTGTTAAAAGACATTAATCTGCAGATCTTGCCTGGTGATCAAGCAGCCATTGTCGGTAGTTCCGGCTCCGGCAAAACAACTCTGTTGAATCTTCTGGGTGGTTTAGACCTTCCTACGGGGGGTGCGGTGTACGTGGGAGGAAAAAGCCTTGCAGAAGTGAATGAAACCGAACGTGGCTATTTACGTAATAAGTATCTAGGGTTTGTTTATCAATTTCATCATTTGTTAGGGGAATTCTCGGCTCTTGAAAATGTTTGCATGCCTATGTTGATCGGCGGTCTTAGTGTCGAAACCGCAACAGAGAAAGGCGCCAAAATGCTGGCAAGAGTTGGCCTAGGCAGTCGAGAAGAGCATAAACCTGGCGAACTTTCTGGTGGAGAGCGGCAGCGGGTTGCAATTGCAAGAGCATTGGTTACAGAACCTCAATGTGTGCTATTGGATGAGCCTACTGGGAATCTTGATCGCCAAACCGCTGAAGAAATCCAAGAGTTAATGTTAGAGCTAAATCAAGTGCTGAACACTAGCTTTATTGTAGTAACTCATGATGAAGTTATGGCGAACTCTATGAAGAGAAAACTTGTATTAGAAGACGGGCAATTACATGAATGAGAGCTCGGTTTCCATTCCTAAATATATTGCGCTGCGATATGTGAGTGTCGGGAAACATTCACATCTTGTTTCGTTCATGTCGATAATATGTATTGCCGGTTTGTCTTTGGGTATAGCGATTTTAATTACTGTGCTTTCGGTGATGAACGGGTTTGATATTGAGATGCGAGAAAATATACTTGGCATCGTTCCGCACGTTACGGTTTCTTCTGATGAAAACCTAAGTAGTGAACAGTGGCAAAATATTTCTCAAATTACTTATGCATCACCGGCAGTAATTTCCTCTGCGCCGGTGATAGAGGTTGCTGGAGTGGTAGCGACAGAGCAAAGCAGTAAAGGTGTGTTAGTAAATGGCATTAACGCTGAGCTGGAGTCATCAGTTTCCGCAATCGGAAGATTCATAAATATCGGCAGTTTGGCAGCGCTTGAGGAAGAGCGTTGGGGAATCGTAATAGGACAAACATTGGCTGAAAGACTAGATGTGGGCCTTAATGATCGAATAGATCTGTATTCGCCATCAATTACATTAAACCCACTTACTCCTCTCGCAAATTTTAGAAAGTTTGAAGTAGTAGGTATTTTCCGTGTTGGCACGCAGGAATTAGATAATGAGTTAGTGATGATCAACATTGCTGCCGCCAAGGCTTTGTTCCGATTAAGAACTCCCTATAACGGATTACGTATCCGAACTTCGGATGTATTGCAAGCAGATGTAACCCGCTCCCAGTTGGCTGCTGAATTGCCAGAAATAGTTAGGACCTCAAGCTGGACGGCACAGTTTGGCGCTATCTATGAGAATATTCGATTTTCCCGCAGTATTATTAGTTTTATGTTGTGGCTACTTATCGGGGTAGCGGCTTTTAATTTAATTGTTAGCTTGATTATGATTGTTCGGGACAAAACTGGCGACATTGCGATACTCCGGACTTTAGGGGCGAGTCCAAAACTTATTAATCGAATATTTATGTGGCAAGGTTGTCTTATTGGTGCCATAGGAATAGTAATTGGGGTGGTGCTAGGAATAATAGGCTCGCTACAAATTACTAATATCGCAGAATTTATTGAGCGCAGATTGTCTATACAATTATTAAATGCAGAAGTTTATCCAATAGACTTTCTACCTTCACAGCTCAGCGCTATCGATGTGTTTTTGGTTGTCGTGGGTGTTTTTGCTCTGTCGCTTCTAGCAACTATTTATCCAGCTCGACGAGCTGCAGCGATTCAGCCAGCTGAAGCTTTGCGCATAGAATAATCCTTTCCGAATTTGGAATTCCTAGATCCCTAAGTAATACGCGACTATGGTAATCTATCAGTTCGATTGGAGGGAGATTTTAAGTGGTAGAGATAGTTAGAGCAGGGGGGTGGCTAATGCAGCCTATACTGCTCTGTTCGATATTGGCTATCGCCATCGTCATAGAAAGGTTTTGGACGCTCAGCGTGGCTCGTATTTCTCCGAAATACGTATTGGCTCAGGTTTGGACTTGGCTGAAGAATAATCAACTCGACTCGGTGAAATTGACTGAATTACGATTGTCTTCACCTCTCGGTCAAATACTTGCCGCCGGCTTGTTGAGCTCCAAGTATGGTCGTGCCGCAATGATCGACTCTATTGAGCAGGCTGCCGCCCAAGTTGTGCATGACATGGAACGATATCTAAATACACTCGGGACTATAGCGGCCATTACGCCCCTTCTTGGTTTATTAGGAACTGTAGTTGGCATGATTCGCGTATTCAGCGAAATCATGCTGCTAGGAACTGGAAATGCAAATGCCCTGGCCGGCGGAATATCTGAAGCTTTGATAACAACTGCTGCTGGATTGACGGTAGCAATACCGACTTATATGTCTTACCGTTATTTTTCTCGCAAAGTAGAATCTTTGGTGCTGAGCCTCGAGCAAGAGTCGATGAAACTTGTTGATGCTATTCATAGTGATAGACGGGTAGAAATAAAACAATAAATGAAATTTAAGCGTACATTAAGAGAAGAGTTGTCTATCAATATAACTCCACTTATTGATGTTGTTTTCTTGCTATTAATCTTTTTTATGTTGACAACGACCTTTAGTAGAGAAACTCGTCTTTTGATAAATTTGCCTGAAGCAAATGCTGATACTGCAGAAAATCAGTCGTCTCAAATTGAAATAATAGTAGCTCGCGAGGGTAGCTATACTGTTAATGGTAGGGCTTTGATTAACAGCAGAATTGAAACATTAATGAGGGGATTAGAGATAGAATCTGGGGGCGATCTTAATGTCCCGATCATTCTGATTGCGGATGCGGAAGCTACTCATCAATCAGTAGTGACCGCCATGGACGCAATTAGCCAATCTGGATTCACACGAATGAATATAGCAACTCAGTATTCTGAGGACCTTGAACGAACTACAGTGGATCCAGCAAGTTTCTAATGGACAAGCGAAAACTTAACCATCATAAATACAATGGCTGGCAGCTTTATGGCAGGTTATTTGCCTACGTTAAGATTTATCAACTTGCGTTGATTGGTAGTATTTTCGGATACCTTGTGTTTGCTGCAACGTCGCCGCTCACAGCTTGGTGGCTTGGGATGACAGTCGATGCAATTAACGCGGAGAACTATGAAGAATTGCGAATTATTAGCCCGATACTGTGCGTGTTAATAGTCATAACTAGAGGAGCGGGTGGGTTTCTAGGTAGTTATTCTTTGGCGATGATCGCGAATAATATAATTCATAAATTGCGTTGTGAATTAATAGAGCACCTGATCACTCTGCCTTCAAGTTACTTCGACAAAGTAACATCAGGTAAGCTTGTGTCGAAATTCACTTACGATGTAACTCAAATCACCGGCGCCGCATCAAATGCCTTTGCTGTTATCGTTCGAGAGGGGTTTACGATAATTGGTTTATTAGTTTATCTAATGATCGTGGATCTACAATTGAGCTTAACTTTTTTAATTATTGCGCCCTTCGTTGCGTTAATTGTAAATTCGGCCTCTAAGCGATTTCGGCGATATAGCACACAAATGCAAGACTCGATGGGAGAGGTGACTCAGATTACCAGCGAGTCGATAAAAGGACATCGCGTCATCCGAACTTTTAATGCAGAAGATTTTGTAGGTGACCGGCTGTTAGAAGCAAGTGAAAAAAATCGACGGCAGAACATGAAGATGGCTTTGACGAGAAGCGCAAGTACACCTCTGGTGCAGCTCATCGTTAGTATGGCGCTGGCTTTGCTGGTTTGGTTAGCGATGTCACCAGAATTCTTTGCAGATAAAACGCCGGGTGATTTTGTTGCTTTTCTTGGTGCCGCAAGTTTGCTTGCTAAACCTATTCGTCAGCTAACGCAGATTAATTCAGTTATACAAAGAGGCCTCTCTGCGTCTTATAGTATTTTTGCTCTGCTAGACGAAAAGCCGGAGATCGATGATGGTGATTTTCAAATTGAACGGGCAAAAGGCGACATTAACTTTAGTAATGTAAGTTTTGGCTATAATGAGTCATCTCGCGCACTTAATGAAGTAAGCTTTAATTCTAAAGCTGGCCAGACAATCGCATTAGTTGGCAAATCGGGTAGCGGCAAATCCAGCTTGGTAAGTTTAATTCCACGGTTTTATGACCATGATTCTGGCGTTATTTCTCTAGACGGGATTCCTATTAATGAGTACAAGTTATCGAATTTGCGAGATCAGATATCTTTGGTGACTCAACAGGTGGTGCTATTCAACGGCTCAGTTGCAGAGAATATCGCTTATGGAGAAAAAGATCTGGATTTTCAAAAAATTGAAGCGGCGGCAGAGAATGCCCACGCAATGGAATTCATCAAGAATCTGCCAGATGGGCTCAATACTCAAGTAGGTGATGACGCAAGCTTACTTTCGGGCGGTCAGAGGCAACGAATAGCGATAGCTCGAGCATTACTAAAGGATGCGCCAATTTTGATATTTGATGAAGCTACGTCAGCCCTCGATTCACAATCGGAACTACATATTCAAGATGCATTACAAGCTTTGATAAAGGGACGCACAACTTTTGTGATTGCTCATAGATTATCTACTATTGAAAACGCAGATTTAATATTGGTTATGGATCAAGGAAGAATTGTAGAATCAGGAGTTCATGCCCAGTTACTTAATCAAGCAGGACAATATGCCAGATTGCACAAGATTCAGTTTTCGGAGAACGATACGGCAACGGGCGAATGAATTTTCTAGAGAGAGCTTGGTACAAAAAAGCAGGGTGGTTAATTCTTTTATGGCCATTAGCCTTTTTTTTTCAAGGCTTAACGAAATTTCGCCGCGCTTTTCAACAAGGAAATTCTCGTCCTACAAAACACAACGTCCCTATTGTCGTGATAGGCAACATATCTGTCGGTGGAACTGGAAAAACCCCATTACTTATCGCAATCGTGCAGCAACTACAAACTGTGGGCTTGCGTCCTGGTATTATTAGTCGTGGCTTCGGGGGCGCAGGCGCTGTCTATCCAATGCAAGTTAGTGGTAACGATAACCCCGCAATTGCAGGGGATGAACCAGTACTCATTGCCCGTAAAACTAACTGTCCGGTGGTGGTCGACCCTGACCGAAGATCGGCCCTTGATTACCTTTTAGATTCAAACAAAGTAGACGTTGTGCTAAGCGATGATGGCCTTCAGCATTACAAGCTTTTCAGAAACATTGAAGTTATCGTGGTAGATGGCCAGCGCCAATTTGGCAATGGAATGTGTTTTCCTGCAGGTCCCTTAAGGGAACCTATTAAGCGTTTGCAGGAGGCAGATTTTATCGTGGTAAATGTTACAGGCCTGACTAGTGTGCCGATGGTTAGCTCATCGGTGTCAATGACTATGGAGCCTAAAGGTTTAGTCAATATGGTAACCGGCGAGAAACGACCTTTTGATGGGGCGCCATTTAACATGGGAAATAAGATTCAGGCAGTCTCTGGTATTGGTAATCCGAAAAGATTTTATAACTTATTAGATAAACTGCCGTATCGAATAATCCCATTGGAGTTCCCGGATCATCATCAGTTTTCGGAAAGTGATTTTCAGTCTGGTATATTTAATGAACATCAACCAATAGTTATGACAGAGAAAGATGCTATTAAGTGTGAAAAGTTCGCAAAGAATAATTTCTGGTATTTACAAACGCAAGTGAGACTCCAGGATTCATTTTTGGAGGAGTTTACAAATAAAATAAAAACATTTATTAATGCAAGCTAATAAAAATGATTGAGCCTCATCATGTTGGATAAGAAACTATTAAGTATTTTGGTCTGCCCTTTATGTAAGGGGAATTTGACTTATAATAAAGATTCTCAAGAATTGATTTGCTTAAGGGATGCGTTAGCATATCCGATTAAAGATGATATTCCGGTAATGCTTAGTAACGAGGCAAGACAAATGTCTTTGGAAGAGCGAGAGAAATATTAGTGAGCTTTACTGTAATAATTCCAGCACGCTATGCAGCGCAACGACTCCCAGGCAAACCATTATTAGATATTAATGGTAAACCTATGTTGCAACATACTTATGAGCGAGCTTGCTCTAGCGACGCTAAGAACACCTATATTGCGACTGATGATGATCGTATTAGATACAGTGCAGAAAACTTTGGTGCGAAAGTGTTTATGACCTCCCAAACGCACCGTTCGGGCACAGATCGAATTCAGGAAGTTTCCCAGCAACTTCGGTTAGGGGAGGATGAAATTGTTGTAAATGTTCAAGCGGATGAACCTCTTATCCCACCAAGCGCTATCAATCAAGTTGCAAACAATTTGTTAAATAGTAAAGATGTGGGAATTGCGACATTGTGCGAAATAATTTCTTCTCAAGAAGAGATAGAAGATTGCAACGCAGTAAAAGTTGTAATGAATGAACGAAGCCATGCCTTGTATTTTAGTCGTGCAACCATTCCTTATCAGGCAAGTGCTTCCGCAAAAAACTGTTTTCGACATATTGGTATCTACGCTTACCGAGTGAGTGTTTTAAATGAATACGTAAGGTGGCCGCCTTCTGAGCTAGAAATTTCTGAGAAACTTGAGCAGCTGAGAGCTTTGTATAACGGAGTAAAAATGCACGTCGCTGTAAGCGGCGTCCGGGTTCCGGCCGGGGTCGATACAGAGAAAGATCTTAATGCTGTGCGGGCATTGCTTTCTTGCGAGTGAGCACAGATTTAATTAGCCTAAATCTATCAATGTATTAGTGGTTTGCTTAGGCAATATTTGCCCTATCACCGGCACGCCAAATTATGAAAATCCAGCGAACAATAGACCTACAACAATTTAATAGTTTTGGTGTCCCAGCAATAGCCGCCTTTTACGCTGCTGTGGAAAATCAAACTGATTTAGAGGTAGCCTTACGTTTCGCTGAGACTGAAAACTTGCCCGTTCAGGTGCTTGGCGGCGGCAGTAATACCCTCTTTGTCCATGATTTTCCAGGCCTGTTACTGCATGTCGCAAATAAAGGTGTCGATTGGCGTGATCGATCGGAAGGCGGTGCTACTAGTATTCGAATAGCTGCAGGTGAAAATTGGCATGAATTGGTTGGTAGTTGTTTACAAAAAAGCCTGTATGGGCTGGAGAATCTCGCGCTTATACCTGGCACCGCCGGTGCTGCCCCTATTCAAAATATTGGTGCCTATGGGGTTGAGTTAGCGGACTTCTTCCTAGACGCAACGGTGTACGACCGTGAAACTCGAAAATGGCGAGTTATGAGTAAGCAAGATTGCGAGTTTGCTTATCGCGACAGTTTATTCAAAGGTGACGGATTCGGTAGATACATCATATTTGACCTTCGCCTTAAATTGGATACACAGTGGGTGCCGAATTTGAGTTATCAAGGTTTGGAAGAAGCATTGGCTAGCTCTAAACCAACCCCAGAAGAGGTATTCGAAACAGTTTGTCAGATTCGCCGCTCGAAGTTGCCAGACCCAAGAGAAATAGGAAATGCTGGTAGCTTTTTTAAAAATCCAATTATCTCTATTGAGAGGTTTAAAGCGCTTGAAAAGCAATTACCAGGATTGCCGAATTATGCTCTCGAACAAGAAGGTTTGACTAAGATTCCAGCGGCTTGGTTATTAGAGGAACTTGGTTGGAAAGGCAGAACTCGAGGTGCTGCTGCCGTTTATAATAAACATGCTCTAGTAATCATAAACTCTGGTGATGCAGATGGAGAGGATATTTTATTGTTAGCCCAAGAGATGAGCAGTTCGGTTCTGGAGGCCTACGGGATTGCACTGGAACCGGAAGTTCGAATTCTTTAGATGGGAAGACTAAAAATTAGAATAAAGTCGTTAGTTAGGCCTTTTCCAATCTCCAATGCTTATGCCATTTTGGTGGCCAAGGTGGTTCAGTAAGCGTATGTCCACAGACGAACCTAAAAAATTTGATCACAAAAACTATCTTGCCACATTAACCCGTCGGCCAGGCGTTTATCGCATGATAGATGCTAAAGGTGGCGTCATTTATGTTGGTAAGGCGCGCAATTTAAAAAACCGCGTAGGGAGCTATTTTAGAGCTTCTGGACTGGCCTCTAAAACCATGGCGATGGTTGAGAAGATTGCTGCTATTGAAGTTACTGTCACTGGCAGTGATACCGAAGCGCTTTTGTTAGAGCAGAGCCTAATTAAAGACAATCGACCAGCCTATAATATTCAGCTAAGAGATGATAAATCATATCCTTATATACTTCTCACCGATGCTGACACTTATCCAAGATTAAGTTTTTATCGCGGCAGCCGGAAGCGCAAAGCGCGCTTTTTTGGTCCGTACCCCAGTGCTCATGCAACTCGAGAAACACTTCAAGTGCTGCAGAAAGTATTTCGCGTAAGGCAATGTGAAGACTCATATTTTAGCAATAGATCACGACCTTGCCTGCAGTACCAAATTAAACGTTGCACTGCTCCCTGTGTTGACCTTATAGGCCCGGACGAGTACGCCAAAGACGTGCGCTACTCGACTTTATTCCTAGAAGGTAAAAGTGATCAACTCACGAAGGAGCTTACTCTAAATATGGAGGCGGCTGCAGAGCAAGAGGATTTTGAAGCCGCTGCAATTTTGCGCGACCAAATTATCGACCTAAGGCGGATTCAAGAGCAGCAATTCGTGGCTAATCATGGCAATGACGCAGATATTTTAGCGGCGGAGTTAGAACAACCCTATGTTTGCGTTCATATAATCTATGTTCGCGGAGGAAGAGTCATTGGGAGCAAAGCATTCTATCCGCGCTTCAAGCTGGCTGAAACCGCTGCAGAGGTGCTCAATGCGTTTATTTCTCAGAATTATCTCACCGATGAAAAAGCAACGACTATACCGACTGAGGTCATTGTACCTGGGAATTTAGAGGAAGCTGAGGAATTGCAGGCAGCACTGTGTTATGTGGCCAAGCGGAAGATCAAATTATCTCAACGCGTTCGTGGCTATAGAGCAAAATGGGTGCAATTGGCGACTACAAACGCTAGCCAGTCCTTGAAAGCTCATATAAGTGATAAGCAAAATATCCTGAAGCGTTTCAGAGATTTACAGAATTCTATTAATTTAGAATCTCAACTTCTTCGTGTTGAATGTTTTGATATCAGTCATACGTCCGGAGAAAGTACTGTGGCTTCTTGTGTGGTTTTTGACGATACAGGTGCTGTTAAAGCGGATTATCGCCGCTTTAATATCACGGACATTACCCCCGGGGATGATTTTGCGGCGATGGAACAAGTGCTTGATCGCCGTTTCACGAGGCTTAGTAAAGGCGAGGGGAAAGTTCCTGACATTCTTTTAATTGATGGTGGTAAGGGGCAGTTAACGCAAGCTAAGCGAGTGCTGGAGAAGTTTCAATTGCCGGAGGTCTGCTTATTAGGCATTGCCAAAGGTATTAGTCGTCGCGCAGGGCAGGAAACTCTGTTTTTAGACACCGAACATGGCTATCAGGAAATTGTTTTAGCTACTGATTCGCCGGCATTGCACTTACTGCAACAGATTAGAGATGAGGCACATCGTTTCGCAATTACTGGTCATCGGCAACGTCGTGGCAAAGCAAAGAAGCACTCCCTGCTGGAGCAGATTCCTGGACTTGGCCCCAAACGACGGCGTGATTTGCTTAAACATTTTGGGGGGCAGCAGGAAATAAAGAAGGCGAGTGAGGCAGAAATGACAAAAGTTTCTGGGATTAGTAAGAAATTGGCCGAAAACATCTATGCGTACCTTCACAATAATTAACGTCGGCCGCTTAATAATTCCATTTCAATTGATTGGCGGTAGTAATACCTTTATAACTGACCTAGCTTTTAGAGTGTAAAAGTCTGTTTTAACAGACAAATTCCGTGATGAGTTATGAATTGGGCTAATCTAGCAACATATTTACGCATAATGCTTATTCCTGTTGTGATTGCCTGTTTTCACTCGACGATTCCCTCCGCAAATATATGGGCCGCTGTCTTGTTTTCTATCGCCAGTGTGACTGATTGGCTGGACGGTTTTTTAGCGAGGAAGTTAGATCAAGGTTCAGAGTTCGGAGCATTCTTAGACCCAGTGGCTGATAAGTTATTAGTGACCGTGGTTTTAATCATGTTAGTCGCATCCTATCCGGTATTGCTGTTTGCCACGGCAGTCATCATTACTCGGGAATTATTGATCTCAGCATTACGAGAATGGATGGCAGGGAAAGGTAATCGCGGAGTTGTCGAAGTTACATTTTCTGGAAAACTGAAAACCACTGTACAAATGATAGCCATTATCGCCTTACTGTTAGCTAATGACGATTATTCGCAGTGGATTTGGGATGTTGGTTTTTCTGCCCTACATTTCGCAGCCCTTCTTAGCGTATACTCGATGTTGCTATATTTCAAAAATGCCTGGGAATTCTTAAGAGAGGAATGATCTTCCCTTGACTCGGTTGGCTTTGACATTAAAATAGCGCCTCTTTTGTGACAGCGGCTTATGAACAAGAATGTTACAGGGCTGCGAAAGAAGTTTAAGCTGCCATAATTGATTGAAACAAAGCGGGAATAGCTCAGTTGGTAGAGCACGACCTTGCCAAGGTCGGGGTCGCGAGTTCGAATCTCGTTTCCCGCTCCAATTTTTTCAACTTTATCTTAATTATTCTCCGGTGTATGAATGCTGATACTGTTGGGTTTTGGTATAGTTCGGCGGCTTTCAGAATATAGAAAAAATGGCTGGGTGGCAGAGTGGTTATGCAGCGGACTGCAACTCCGTGTACGCCGGTTC
>TARA_B110000438_G_scaffold150921_2_pt1 | contig 11669 bp, 10 predicted proteins | sample TARA_B110000438 | Tara Oceans TARA_B110000438 (sample SAMEA4398413) | marine metagenome | biome: Polar Biome; feature: [MES] marine water layer (ENVO:01000295) within the mesopelagic zone...; material: water (ENVO:00002006), including particulate matter (ENVO:01000060) such... | reverse complement strand
TGGATGAAGAAGACCAAGACATATTCGCGTGGCTAATGGGTACGGCCATTCCTCAAGATAGCAGATTCCGGCTTATTATTGCGAAAATCTTAGCGCACAATAATGGGTCAAACTAGGCTGACTGTATTTCTCTTAAGTGTTTTAAGCTAAATGCATTTTATCTAGGTGTGGTGTTTTACTAGTGTTTTTTCTGGGGAAAGGATGGTGTCATGAGCCTCTTCAAGAGTATTCGGGTAATCGAGATTAAAGTGCAGTCCTCGGCTTTCTTTGCGTTGCAATGCGCAATTTATAATTAATTCCGATACAAGGGCAAGATTTCTAAGTTCAAGATTGTCATTGGTCACAGGGTGCTTGACGTAATAGTCTCTTACTTCCTCTCTTAGCAATTTAATGCGCCGCTCGGCGCGATTGAGTCGCTTACTATTGCGCACGATGCCAACAAAGTCCCACATAACACGGCGAATCTCATCCCAATTATGAGAAACCAAAACTTCATCATCAGAATCAGTGACGCGACTCTCATCCCATGCGGGCACTGCGGAAGCAAATTCGGTGGTTGCGTATTTTGCTTGAATGCTGGTGGCAGCGCCAAAGGCTACAACGAAACATTCAAGTAATGAATTGCTTGCCATTCGATTGGCACCATGTAATCCACTAAAACAAGTTTCTCCAATTGCATACAAGTTCTCAATGTCAGTTTCGCCAGTAGCGTTAATTACTACACCGCCGCAGGTATAGTGGGCCGCAGGTACGACGGGTATTCTTTCTTGTGTGATATCGATGCCGAATTCTAAACAGCGCTGATATATTGTTGGGAAATGTTCTTTCACAAATTTTGAAGGCTGATGACTAATATTCAGGTAAACACAGTCACAACCAAGTCGTTTCATTTCGTAATCAATGGCGCGGGCAACAATATCTCTTGGTGCTAGTTCTTCCCTTGAATCAAATCTTGGCATAAAACGAGAGCCGTCAGGTAATTCCAACTTAGCGCCTTCTCCCCGCAATGCTTCTGTGATCAGAAATGATTTGGCGTGTGGGTGATAGAGGCAAGTCGGGTGAAATTGATTAAATTCCATATTGGCCACGCGACAACCAGCGCGCCATGCCATGGCAATGCCATCACCACTCGCTCCGTCTGGATTGGTCGTGTAAAGATACGCCTTACTGGCACCTCCGGTCGCAAGGGCAACGAATTTAGCCTTAATTGTTTCTACTTTAGCCGTCTCTTGATTCAAGACGTAGACACCTACACAGACGGGTCTAGAGCCGCCCTGGGGCATTTGTGTCACTAAGTCTACAGCGGTACACTCTTCGAGTAATTTAATGTTAGGGTGTGCTTCAGCTCGTCTTTGGAGGGTTTCAAACACTGCTTTGCCCGTGGCATCCGTGGCATGAATGATGCGCCGATGGCTGTGGCCGCCTTCCTGAGTGAGATGCAGAGAGCTCAACTCCGCCGCGTCTGCTAATGGCCGGGGATTTTTATCGGGTGTTGTGGGTTTAGTTGTAAACGGTACACCTTGACTTACTAGCCAACTAACAGCATCCGCACTTTTTTCCACGACTTGCTCAACAATTGCTCTATGGCAGAGTCCTACGCCGGCTATTACTGTATCTTCTACGTGGGAATCGACACTGTCTGATTCATCAAGCACCGCAGCGATGCCACCCTGCGCATAGAAAGTGGCTCCCTCGCGCAGATCACCTTTACTGAGCACTGTTACCTGGGCAAAGTCTGCACTGCGCAGAGCCAATGTCAATCCGGCGGCCCCACTTCCAATGATCAGCAGGTCTGTCTGATTGCTTAAAAGTGACAAGGTCTTATTCATTTAACTTATTGGAAGTATTAGACTAATTGGATTAATTAAAGACAAGATTAAGGCTTTATATCGCTTGGATGGTATGCAGTTTGGTTGTTAGCAGTAGTCAAAAACGATGCTTTTTATCACCAATTTCTGATTCAGTCTTGCATGATTAAAGCCTGATACGCGTTACTGTTGTGAGATAGTGACATATTTTTTCAATTTCTGAGAACTTTTGCGCCGGCTAATTGTCTATTTGAGAGGATTTGCACATTTGTTCCCGGTAGTAAGTTAGACAGGCATCAGCGTGAACGGAGATGGAACGAATGGCAGAGGATACTGATCAACGTTTAGTTGATAGGGTGTTAGCTGGGGACAAGAACGCGTTTAACATGCTCGTTCTTAGATACCAACACCGAGTCGCTGCGCTGGTCGGTCGATTTGTAAATGATGCACAGGAAGCGGAGGATGTTTGCCAAGAGGCATTTATCAAGGCTTATAGGGCCTTGCCTTTGTTTCGTGGAGACAGCGCGTTTTATACCTGGCTTTATCGAATAGCTGTAAATACGGCTAAAAACCATTTGGTATCCAGGAATAGAAGGCCGCCCGCGAGTGACTTGGATGTCGACGAAGCTGAGGTCAGTGAAATAGGAACCGTGCTCAGGGAGATTGAAAATCCTGAAGGTAGCTTGGCCACGGAAAAATTGAAACAGGCTATTAACGCTGCTGTAGAAGATTTACCCGAAGATTTGCGTACAGCTTTTACTTTGCGTGAATTCTCAGGCTTAAGTTACGAAGATATTACTGAGGTTATGGATTGTCCAGTCGGGACTGTAAGGTCTCGAATTTTTAGAGCTAGGGAAGCAATCGATAAAAAGATTCGGGATTTGTTGTGACACATAAATCTCACAGTTGCATAAAGCCGTCAATGTTTATGACAATAGGGTGGCTGGAAAGAGGTACAGCATGAGTCAGAATGATAAGGAAACTTTGTCTGCCCTGTTAGACAATGAAGCGGACGAGCTTGAATTGCGTCGATTGCTTAAATCCTATGGGACAAATTCAGAAATAGCTGAGTCTTGGGAGCGATATAGCTTGGTGCAAGCTTTGCTTCATGAGAATGCTGTGCCAGTAAGTGCTAATTTCAACCAATACATTCAACAGCAAATTACTGTGGAGGCTCCCTTAAAACGCGAGCACTTTCCCGGTTGGCAGCAAAGCCTTACGAAAATAGCGATTGCTGCTTCATTTGCCGCGGTATTCTTGTTTACAGTTCGATCTAATCTCAATTCAGTGCCAACGCAGGAACTAGCCAATCAGGATCAATTGCCTTCTTTGGATTCTTCAATTCCGGAGCCAAGCTTACTTGCAGAGAATGCCTCTTTTGAGGTTGATCCCCAAGCCCAATTGCTCTTGCAGCAATACATTAATCGAATTGAGATCGACGAGGAAGAACCGCCGCGTGTGGAGCACATCCAAGACTCGCCTCTCTTTAGGCTGGTCAATGAGCTTCAAACAAGAGAAGAACAGCGATAGTCTTTTCTAGAACCTGCACTAAGACCCCCTAATACCCTGCCACGGCAGGAATTCGCAATGATTACAGGTTGTGAGTTTAAACCTGCACTATGGTAAAGTTACGCTTCTCACTTATGGTCTTTGAAACAAGTAGTAAGCAATACAAGCAGAAGGGTCAGACTGGGTACACACGCAGGATTATTCCCAACCAAACGGAATCAACTTATGAGATTGTTGTTACAGAATCGATTTACATTCTTTCTTACACTAGCAGCTGGTGGTGTTTTTCTGCTGGGAACCGCCTATTTAGGCGCAGCTGAGTTACCGAATTTTGCTGATTTGGTAGAGGAAAATGCGCCATCAATCGTTGAGATCTCGACGACTCGTTCGGTTGAGTCTCGGTCACCTGTTGCGGATCAGGAATTGGAAGATTTGTTGCGCCGTCTCAACCCAGGACAAGAGCCAGATCTCGATATTGAAGGAATCCCCGAAATGCGTCAGCGTGGAGCTGTGGGTTCTGGCTTCATAATCTCTGAGGATGGTTACGTGATCACCAACAATCATGTTGTAGCTGGTGCTGATGAAATCCAGGTGCACCTAAATGATCGTCGAGTTTTCGATGCTGAGGTAATCGGTTTAGACGAACCATCTGACTTAGCCCTTCTGAAAGTAGGCGCCGGTGATTTGCCTTTTGTTGAGTTTGGTGACTCAGATATATTGAGAGTTGGTGACTGGGTATTGGCAATAGGTTCGCCTTTTGGTTTAGAGTTTTCAGCTGCTGCTGGAATAGTTAGCGCACAAGGCCGTTCTGTTCCCGGCCGTTCTTCTTACAATTACATGTCATTTATTCAAACCGATGTAGCGATTAATCAAGGCAACTCTGGTGGGCCATTATTTAATCTCGACGGTGAAGTGGTAGGTATAAATTCACAAATATTAAGCAGTACCGGTGGATCAAATGGAATTTCCTTTTCGATTCCAAGTAATGTTGCCTTAAACGTTGTTACTCAATTGCGTGAGAATGGGCGCGTGGAAAGGGGATTGTTAGGCGTTCGCATGCGTGAAGTAGATTATGCACTGGCTGAAATTTTCGGCATGGAAAGACCTAGGGGTGCTTTTGTTGATGAAGTACAAGCGGAATCTCCAGCGGCTATAAGCGGTATACGCAACGAAGATATAATTCTAAATTTCAATGATCACGAGATTGAGTACTACACAGATTTGCCTTTTTATGTTGGGCAGTACCGTCCAGGTACTAAAGCTGAAGTACTGATCTTTCGCGATGGTGAATTAATTACTCGAACAGTTGAGCTTGGCAGTTCGCCAACCAATATTGTTGCTGCAGTTTCACCGGAGCCAGCAAGAGATAGAAGAAACCCACTGGGCTTCAGAGTCAACGAACTCAGTGCAGAAACTAAACAGGTTACTGGTCTTTCAGGTGTAAGAATTGCTGAAATTGTAGAAGGACCTGGCCGTGAAGCTGGCTTGGTAGAAGGTGATGTAATTGTAGCCCTGAATCGGCGAGACATTAATTCTACAGAACAATTCGCTGAAATCGCGAATCAATTACCTGCCTCGGGATTTGTTCCAATTCGCATAATTCGCGAAGGCCAAGGCACGACGATGGCTTTGGAACTTTCTCCCTAATTAGTCTCGCTCATTCTTAGATTTTCTCCAACCTTACCGGGGTAGGTACGTGTCTGATTTAAGTCACATTCGAAACTTTTCTATCATTGCCCATATTGATCATGGCAAATCTACCCTTGCAGATCGATTTATTCAGACTTGCGGTGGACTGAGTGATCGGGAGATGGAAGCGCAGATACTTGACAGTCTCGATATTGAGCGGGAGCGAGGGATAACCATCAAGGCTCAGAGTGTTACTTTGCATTACAAAGCCAAAGATGGAAAACGTTACCAACTTAATTTTATTGATACGCCAGGTCATGTCGACTTCACCTATGAGGTGTCGCGATCTCTGGCGGCTTGCGAGGGTGCGTTGTTAGTAGTGGATGCTGGGCAGGGTGTTGAAGCCCAATCCGTTGCTACTTGTTATACCGCGATTGAACAAGGTCTCGAAGTTTTGCCAGTGCTAAACAAGATGGATCTACCTCAGGCCGAACCCGATCGAGTGCGTCTAGAAATTGAGGAAATAATTGGCCTGGATGCCACTGAAGCTGTTTGCGCGAGTGCTAAAACTGGTTTGGGCGTGCATGAAATTCTGGAAGAGATAATTGCCAAAGTGCCACCCCCGATTGGAGAAAGGAAAAATGATTTACAGGCGCTGATTATTGATTCCTGGTTTGATAATTATTTGGGCGTGGTTTCCCTTGTTAGAGTGATGGCAGGAACGCTAAAAAAAGGTGACAAAATAATTGCGAAATCAATTGGCAAAGCTCAAGTCGTGGATAGTGTTGGCGTATTTACACCCAAGCGACAAGAAATGGATTCTTTGGCTGCTGGGGAGGTCGGGTTTGTTGTTGCCGGGATTAAGGAAATTCTCGGTGCTCCCGTAGGCGACACGATTACACTTGCCAGTACGGCCGATGTTGATTCGTTAGCTGGTTTTCGCAAAATTCAACCTCAGGTTTACGCCGGGTTGTTTCCAGTGTCTTCTGATGAATTTGAAAATTTTCGTGATGCTCTATCGAAACTCACCCTGAATGACGCCTCACTATATTATGAGCCAGAAAATTCAGATGCCTTGGGTTTTGGTTTTCGCTGTGGTTTTCTCGGAATGTTACACATGGAGATTATTCAAGAAAGGCTTGAAAGAGAATACAACTTATCGCTAATCACTACCGCACCAACAGTTGTATATGAAGTAGTGCTTTCTAATGGCGAAGTGGTAAAGGTCGAGAGCCCTTCACGCTTACCACCAGTTACAAATATTGAGGAAATGCGGGAACCTATTGTACTAGCAAGCATTCTTGTTCCTCAGGAACATCTGGGAAATGTTATTACTTTATGTGTTGAGAAGCGTGGCGTACAAAAAGACATGCAATTTATTGGAAACCAGGTCTCTTTAAATTATGAAATCCCAATGAATGAGGTGGTGTTGGATTTTTTCGACCGGCTGAAATCAGTTAGCCGCGGCTATGCCTCATTGGACTATCATTTTATTAGATTTGAGCCATCAAACTTGGTGCGTTTAGATATTCTGATTAACGGTGATAAAGTAGACGCGTTAGCATTAATTGTGTACCGCGATCATGCTCTATCAAAGGGAAGACTGCTCACTGAAAAAATGAAAGAGTTAATTCCACGACAGCTCTATGACGTAGCGATACAAGCAGCTATTGGTGGCCAGATAATTTCCCGTCAAACCGTAAAAGCACTGCGAAAAAACGTTACAGCAAAATGCTATGGTGGAGATATTACTCGAAAGAAAAAGTTGTTGGAAAAACAAAAAGCGGGCAAGAAGCGCATGAAAAAAGTAGGCAATGTAGAAGTGCCTCAAGAAGCTTTTCTTGCAGTACTTAAAGTAGACTCTTAAAGGGTTTAGATGGATATCGATTTCGCGTTAGTTCTGGTTTCCCTAGTTGGTTTTTGCGGTGCGCTGTGGCTTCTCGACAGCCTGTTAAACAAGAAAAATCGTTTGGCGGCTATTGAGGAATATCTGCGCACGCAAGCTAAAGGGCGAAGTGAAGAAGAAATTAACAAAGCAGTGGCTGAGTTGGGAGAAGAGCCGCTTGTTATTGAGTATGCAAAATCTTTCTTCCCGGTGCTTCTTATTGTACTGGTACTAAGGTCGTTTCTCATAGAACCATTCCAGATTCCGACAGGTTCGATGATCCCAACGCTGGAAGTAGGAGATTTTATCTTGGTGAATAAATATGCATATGGCATACGCCTTCCTGTAGTCGGTACTAAGATTATGGACATAGACGATCCTAAAAGGGGTGAGGTAATGGTTTTTATCCCGCCTCATGAGAACAAGTACTATATTAAGCGAGTTATTGGCTTGCCTGGCGATACTGTTCGTTACGAAGATAATAACCTCTACATCAATGGCACATTAATCATCACAGAATTTGAGAAAGAAATTTTAATTGATACAAGTATCGGGGATCTCCCGGGTACTCTGTATAGCGAAACAATTGGTGGCATTGAGCACGCCATACAGCTTATAGATGCGCTCGGTCAACGTCGCACCCGGACCAACTGGATAATTCCTAATGGCCACTACTTTATGATGGGAGATAACCGAAATAATAGCAGTGATAGTCGCGATTGGGGTACTGTCTCTGAGGAAGATATCGTCGGTAAGGCCATTGCAATCTGGATGCATAAGGAACCTGGCTTGAACCTTCCTTCATTCTCTAGAAATCAGCGGATTTATTAGCAGAATGGAAATTTTTGAAATTCGAATAGAGCTTGTTACTATTTTGGATAACATCGAGACGCTCGATGGAAATTTCTATTAGATGGCGATAGACCTCGACAAACTGCAACAACTCCTAAATCATAAGTTTTCTGATCCTGATTTGGCTAGGCTCGCATTAACTCACCGTAGTGCAAATAAATTAAATAATGAACGGCTAGAATTTCTAGGAGATTCATTGTTGGGTTATATTGTTGCTGAAATTCTTTTTGAAGTTTTCCCACAGGCAAGTGAAGGTGAGCTTAGCCGTTTGCGCGCGATGTTAGTGAATAAAACCACTCTTGCTGAAATTGCACGAGAGATCGATCTCAAGAACTTTATTCAACTTGGCAGTGGTGAAAAGAAAAGTGGCGGTGATAATCGAGATTCGATTCTTGCGGATGCAGTTGAAGCGCTAATTGCAGCAATCTATTTGGATGGTGGTATTAATTCCTGCAGATCTTTGATCAAAGATTGGATTGCAGATCGAATCGCAACCGAATCTGTCGTGGAACAACAAAAAGATGCGAAAACCAAGTTGCAAGAAATGATGCAGGCGCAAGGATTGAGCTTGCCAGTTTACAGTGTTTTAGAAATTTCCGGAGAAGCCCATCAGCAAAACTTCCTTGTCGAATGCAAAGTAGATGTTATGGCGGAGCCGCAAAAAGGCACAGGATCGAGCAAACGTAATGCAGAGCAAGAGGCAGCAAATGGCATGCTGATCAAACTTAAGGCTTTAACTTGAGCAATTGCCCATCGGAATCTAAAACTTTCTGCGGCTATATCGCTATAGTTGGGAGACCTAATGTTGGTAAGTCAACTTTATTGAATCATCTCCTACGTCAGAAAATTAGTATTACATCACGCAAACCCCAAACGACCCGTCACCGGATTCTTGGAATTAGCAGTGACAACCGATACCAATGTGTATTTGTTGATACACCGGGTTTGCACGCTACCGAGTATCGAAAACTAAATAGGGTAATGAACGATACGGTAGCACAGGTAATAAAGGGTGTGGATATCGTTCTATTCTTGGTCGATAAAACTAATTTTAACGAAGCAGATGGAAAAGTATTAGAGCTTTTGCGGCATACACAGGTGCCTGTGCTGTTACTAGTCAATAAAGTAGATTTAGTGAAGGACAAAGAGTCACTGTTGCCTTTTATTGATGAAATTTCAAAAAAATTTGCATTCGCTGAAATTGTTCCTGTTTCCGCGTTAGGTGGTCACAATCTCGATAGTATCGAGAGCTTAGTGAAGGGGTATTTGCCTGAAGGCGATTTTCTTTTTCCAGAAGATCAAATAACTGATAGAAGTTCAAGATTTCTGGCGGCTGAATTAATTCGAGAAAAAGTAACCAGACAGCTCGGTGATGAATTACCTTATGAGGTTACTGTGGAAATAGAAAACTTTAAACAAGAAGGAGTGATATTGCATATTCATGGACTAATATTGGTAGACAAATCTGGTCAGAAGAAAATACTCGTTGGCAAAGACGGCGATCGGCTAAAGAGAATCGGCATTTCTGCACGGGAAGACATGGAAAAGGCATTTGAAACTAAAGTCATGCTTAACCTCTGGGTAAAGGTTAAAAGCGGTTGGGCTGATGACGAACGTGCGTTGCAAAGTCTCGGTTACTTGGATTAATTTCCTTATTATGGATGTTCGCGTACTCCTTCAACCTGCCTATTTACTCCATAGTTTGCCATTTCAGAATACCAGTCTTTTGGTAGATTTTTTTACGCTGGATTATGGTCGAGTACGTGCTGTTGCTAAAGGGGCGCGTCGAGAAAAATCGAAATATCGGTCACTTTTACAGTCTTTTCACCCACTGTTAATCTCATTTACTGGCAGGGGAGAAGTAAAAACTTTAGGTGCGCTAGAACCAGGTCACGCCGCAATCCCGCTGAAAGGAGAGCGTTTGTTTAGCGGGCTTTATCTTAATGAAATCTTATGCCGCCTTCTGCATAATCATGAAGAACACAAAGAGCTCTATAAGAACTATCAGGATACTTTGGTAGCGCTTCAAGGTAATACAAAAATGGAATTAGTATTGCGTAAATTTGAGCTCAATTTATTAGCGGAACTCGGCTACGCCATTAATTTGGAAGAAGATTGTCAGAGCCACCAACCAATAGATGCCTATTGCTATTACCGCTTTACTCCCGATGTTGGATTTGAATTGACAGAAAAGATTGAAGATGGAGAGAAAAATCTGCGGGTTTTTCGCGGAATTGATCTTATTTCTTTGCGCAATTTGGAATGGGATGAAAAGTCTTCTGAAAAAGCAGCTAAGCGCTTATTACGCCTTGCACTCGCCACTCATTTGGGTGAAAAACCACTTAATAGCCGCTCCCTATTTACAAGTCATCGTTAGTTGTCAAAGCATGTTTTGGTAGCAGCAAAAACTCAAGGTCGACTTTATAGCGCCTGCTAATCCGTGTAGAATTCAGCGCTTTCATAGTTCCCTCAAAGATTGCAGTTCATACATGTCTTATTTAACGATCGATAGTCTAATTGGCAATACCCCGCTAGTCCGCCTGCAGCGGCTGCCTGGGGATTGTAGAAATAATGTTCTAGTGAAACTGGAAGGCAATAACCCTGCGGGTTCGGTAAAAGACAGACCTGCCCTCAGCATGATTCAACAAGCGGAATTGAGGGAAGAAATTAATCCAGGCGATAGCCTGATTGAAGCAACAAGCGGTAATACCGGAATAGCCCTTGCAATGGTAGCTGCTATCAAGGGTTACAAGATGACACTCATCATGCCTGACAATCTTAGCGATGAGCGCAAAGCGTCAATGCTTGCCTACGGCGCAGAATTAATTCTGGTAACCGAAGAGCAGGGCATGGAAGGTGCTCGAGACCTCGCGCAGAGTATGCAGGACCAGGGTAAGGGTAAAGTGTTAGACCAATTTGCTAATGAAGATAATCCAAATGCACATTACATGCGAACGGGTCCTGAAATCTGGCGCGATACCAAGGGCGAAGTTACCCACTTCATAAGTTCTATGGGGACTACTGGCACAATTATGGGAGTGTCTCGCTACCTTAAGGAACAGAGCTCAGCCGTCCAGATTATCGGCTTACAGCCGAAAGATGGTTCTCGTATTCCAGGTATCAGACGCTGGCCTCAAGAGTACCTTCCAGAGATTTTTGATCGATCTCGTGTCGATGAAGTCATCGATATTGATCAGAAAGATGCAGAAGACACGATGCGCGCTCTGGCAGAAGAAGAAGGAATATTTTGCGGTGTTTCTTCTGGTGGTGGTGTTTACGCTGCCTTACAGTTATCCAAACAAGTCGAGAATGCGACTATCGTAGTCATAATTTGTGATCGCGGCGACCGTTATTTATCCACTGGCGTTTTTTCCTCATTTTGATGAAAAAAAAAATATCAGCCCGATCTCTTCAATTGTCTTCTCTTTTGTTTTTTCCTCATGACTACTCGTCGTCGAAAGCGTAGGAATAAACTGCCAGCAGAGGCGGTAGAGCTAACTATTTCAGGAATTAGTCATGAAGGTCGAGGCGTCTCTCACATTGAGGGGAAAGTCGCCTTTGTTGATGGATCATTGCCTGACGAAATCGTTTCAGCTAACTATGTTCGCAACCGCAGTCAATTCTCAGAATTCAAGACTCTGGAAGTCAAAAAACCTTCCCCGGAACGCGTGACACCTCCATGTGAGTACGCAGCTATATGCGGAGGGTGCTCCTTGCAGCATTGGGATAGTGATAAACAGTTGGATTTTAAACAAGGCGTATTGTTGGAACATCTCCAGCATAGCGCTCAACTTGACGCTCGCTCTTTTGAAGTGTTGCCTCAAATCAAAGCTAAAACGACCAATTATCGGCGCAAAGCGCGTCTTGCCGTTCGCAAGGTTGTCAAAAAGGATGCTGTCCTCATTGGGTTCCGTGAAAAATACAGCAGCTTCATCACCGTTATGGACAACTGTCAGGTTCTGGTGGCCGAAGTTGCAATTCTAATT
>TARA_B110000438_G_scaffold100323_1_pt1 | contig 11669 bp, 11 predicted proteins | sample TARA_B110000438 | Tara Oceans TARA_B110000438 (sample SAMEA4398413) | marine metagenome | biome: Polar Biome; feature: [MES] marine water layer (ENVO:01000295) within the mesopelagic zone...; material: water (ENVO:00002006), including particulate matter (ENVO:01000060) such... | reverse complement strand
GTTTCAATACCATCTAACTTCGTACCATCGGTAGCAACATCTCTTCCGTCAACTGTACCACCAACCGTTATGTTACCAGTTAGTATTGCTGTTGCACCTTCAAGGTTAGCAACCATTGTACCAGTTGTAATAGATAGGTTACCTGTTGAAGCACCTGTAAATGTTCCTGTACCAACCGTAAATTTATCTGCACTCTCATCAAATCCGATGAATGCATTAGCAGCATCACCACGTTCAATAACAATACCAGCATCATTGGCTGGTGTACCTGAAGTACCGTTACCGAATTCGATTAATGCATCAGTATGTGTAGTGTTAGTTGAAGAAACTGTTGTAGTAGTACCGTTAATGGTTAAGTCACCACTAACAACTACATCATCAAACTGAACACTATCGCCAGTACCAACCGCTTGTCCAATTGATATTGCACCACCTGAGTATGTAATACCTGTACCAGCACTTAGATGTGCACGTACTTCAGCAGCACTTGGTCCTGTGTAAGTTATTACACCAGTACCTGCATTGTAAGCTAATGAACCATCGCCACCAGCATCAGTAACACTAACATGTGCTCTGGCTTCTGCAGCACTTGGACCTGTATATGTTATTACACCACTTGTAGAATTATATGCTAATGAACCATCACCGCCAGCATCTGTAACAGATACCGCAGCTCTACCTCTTGCATTTGTAAAGTAAAGGTTTGTACCCTCAGCAGTCTCACTAGTTGTTTGAGCATCAACGTAAGCTTTAATACTTTGTTGAGTTGCTAACTGAGTAGCTGAATTAGTTGCCATATTGTCTTCATCTAATATAGCAGAACCACTAACACCAGTATTAATGACTGGGCTAGTTAATGTTTTATTAGTTAATGTTTGTGAACCAACTAGAGTAGTAACCGTACCGTCTATAGCAATTGAGATATCATTATCAGATACTGTTGTATCAATACCTGTACCACCTGAGAAATCTAATACATCACTTGCTAATGATACTGCATCATTAGAACCACTATCTGCACTAACCGTTAAGGCTGTTGTAATTGAAGCCGTTGTTACAGCAGTAACAAGACCTTTAGCGTTAACTGTAATGACTGGAATTGCTGTTGAAGAACCAGCAGAACCTACATCTGAATTAACCGTTGCTAATGTAACTGCACCAGTGTCTACCATAGTGGCATCACCTGACATTACATTGTCTATCCAAACTGAGTTACCTGTGTCATATAACAACATTGAACCATCAGCAGTAGATGTTAGAGTAACATCAGACATCTCACTTAATTGATCGGCTGTATCTATTTGAGCATCTACATAAGCTTTAACACTTTGTTGGGTAGGTAATTTAGTAGCAGAGTTAGATGCCATATTGTCTTCATCAATTGCAACTAATGCTCTAATTTCAGCACTTGTTTGATCTATTGTTGCATTAGCTTCTATACCATCTAACTTAGTACCATCAACTGAAACATTACGTCCATCGAATGTACTATTGGTAGTTATGGCGCCAGTCATAGCACCGCCAGCTTTCAGCAAGTTGAGGCTCGCTGCACCTGTCACTGACCCTGTTAAATCACCCTCCACATCTGCAACTAATGTTCCTGTTGCATGACCGGTAGCACCTACATTAACTGTAGTAGTCGGTTCGGATTGTGAATCCTTATAGATCTTCCACTTACCTGAATCTGATGCATCTCTAAAGATACCACCATATAAATCTTGTGAACCGCTTGTGTCATATAGACCGTATAGACCAATATCAACAGCATCAGCAGAATCATTATTTGTAGCTAAACTTAATAGTGGATCAGCAACATTAATAGTAGTTGAAGAAACCTCTGTTGTTGTGCCTGATACTGTTAAGTTACCACCAATCGTTACATTGCCATTAAGGTTTGCAATAGTAGGATTGGTTAAAATTTTGTTTGTTAATGTTTGTGAACCTGTAAGGGTAACAACTGTAGAATCAATAGCAATATCATCAGCGTTTGCTGTAATACCTGTGCCGCCTATAACATTTACTGTTACATCACCAGTTGTTCCGCCACCTGTTAAACCAGAACCAGCAACAACTGAAGTAATATCACCAACAGGAACTGCAGCTACTTGAGTATCAACATAGGCTTTAGTAGCCGCATCTTGATTAGCTGTAGGATCTGTAACGCCAGTGATCTTATTAGATCCCATAGCAATAACACCTGACATAGTACCACCTGCCAGCGCTAGTTTTAAGGCATCATTAGTATCAACATATGCTTTAATAGATTGTTGTGTAGCAAGGTGAGCTGCTGAATCTGAGGCCATGTTGTCTTCATCTAATACAGGAACAACAAAATCTACTGACCCGTCTGCGTCATTGTATGTTACTGAGATAAAGGTTTCAGTATTTGATGCAAACATTGCACCTACTAAATCTTCTACGTTCTCAATATTTTGTGTGAATTGAGCTAATGAATTCCAAGCAGTAGTACCATCACCCATCTTGATGAAGTTATTTGTTTGGTCAAGACCCATCTCACCAGCTGAAAGAACCGTATTCTCTGAGGCCCAATTACTTGCCGTGTCTCTTCTTATCTTAAATATCGTTGCCATGTTTAAGCTCCCCCGCCGTCATATGTACCATGAGTTATAAATGCTGCATCATTTGAATCACCACCATCTAACATGACATTACCTAGGCTATCGCCCATATCAAATAATGTTTCTGTTACTGTTCCTGCTGCACCGCTAGCTAGTGTTATAATTTCACCTGATCCGTTTTTAGAGTATAGTTTGACATCTGCAGTATTGAGTGCTAATTCGCCTTGTTGCAGATCACTCGCGCTAGGTATTTTGCCTACTACGGAGCTCTGTTTGATTTTTACTACTGTACCAGCCATATCTATGCTCTAATTTTTATGTGTTAGTAGTTATATAACCACTATGTCTTTATTTATAAAAAATGAATACTCACTTCTTACACTTATTTATATCTTGAATGGCCCGTTAAGTAAACAGATTGCAGCTGTTTCCAAATAATAAGGCTCATCGGGTGGATTATACCAAGACTCTTCCTTGATTCCAAAGTACTTTGAATAGATCCTACCTTGCTTCCAATAATTCTCAGGTGCTAATCCTTCACAGTATAGAAACCCATCTATTCCTGGGTAAGCCATCATGTAATCATCAGGGTCTTGGAAGAAGTGTTCCCATATATGGTAGTTCTCATCATTCCAAAACAGCATAACAGAAGAGTTTATATTGTGATCCATCACAGTTCTACCTTCCATAAGCCAATCAGATTTTAATTGTTCTATAGGTTTCCAATAACATTTAACCATTGTGAATTGATTTTGCATATAGATCTCATCTAATCTACCTTGTATGATTACATCTAAGTCTAGGTATAACCACTTGCCTTCTGGTAACATGCCAGGTTTAAACAAGGCTAGCTTGTTCCACACACCATCTAGATCTAAATCAATCAATGGTAGCCAATGTATATGAGGATTTAATCCTATTGAATCATCTGTATAACAATAAAACTGTATATCGTTCTCATTCTCACCCCATTGTAGCATGTTCACAATACTATAATACAGCTTGTTGACATCATCAACACCGTATTTGTCACCCCATTTAACTGTTACTATATTCATTTTGGTAAAATGTTATGTGTAAGATAGATTTCATGAGCTTCACTGCTGAATTCTTTAGGAAGATAATTAGTAATACGCATGTCATCTAAAAACTTACAATTATTCTTATGCCATTCAGCCATTGTTTCTCTCATAGGTATTGGATCCATTCCGAATTGTTCTTCTACCCAATCACCATCAAACATATCTTGCATGTTATATAGTTGTGGTTTAATCATATCATACCACCATCTCTGATTATTATACACAGCAGGCCACCATCCGCTCTTATGATTTGGCTCATTGATCTTTGTTCCCCATGGTCCACCTTTATCCCATTTATCTAATTCATTACTCATAAAATAAGGTAACAGCTTTGGGTATGATCTAAACATTTGTAATGTATAAACTATAGTATCTAACTGAGTTACATTTTCAAAACTATCTAAATCTATTTCATATTCATCAGGTACCATTATAACTTTTATTGTTTTAAGATGTATTTCTTCAGCATCACCTATATAATCTAGGACAAATGCTTCCATAGCCTTTGCTTCCATCTCACTACATGTTTTAATAGGTGACACTCCATTCACTGGTCTATTATCAGGGTTAACACCAATTGCTTCGAGACCATTAGACCAACACCAAACAACCTGTTTAACCATATCTACTATATTTTTATTACCTTTAATAGGATTAACAAATACTTTACCTTCAGATAAACTTGTACAATACCTTTCCCATTCATTAGCAACAATATCAATAAACTTTGCTCCTTCAAAGAATTTCAAGAGAGGGGTTATACCATGTATTCGGATTAAATAAGGTTTATCCTGTGCAGCAAATCTTTCTAATATCTCATCGCATTCATGATCTACATCTTTCCATTCATGTTCCCATTTACCATCACCAGTTAAATTATCCCAACCAAAAACACAATTGATATCACCATGATTTGACTCTCTATGATGTGAATCGCTTATTTCAAAAAACTTATCATAGAATGCATCCCAACCATGTACTGTATCATGCTCAAGCCAGTTATCTTTACCATCCCACAAAGTATTATTGTTAGAATTGTATTCATCATATAATGACTGTAACATAAATTGATCTCCAAACATCCATTCTCTGTGTCTAGATCTATTTGCACCTTCGTAAGCATTAATAAGACTGTCACTACTAGCGCTTTCTATTCCAAAAAAATCATCTAGCTGTGCACTGAAGATATCATATTTAGTATCTATAATATCTTGCTTTAAAGTTTCATTATAGAAGTAATCATTTGATAGTGTTAGATGATTACAAATAGTCTCACCACCCATTCCACCTCTATAATTAAAGAATACAAATTTATGTCTGTTGTCTTTTATAAATTGTATGAATTTTGTTTTAGTCATTCTCTATATGATCTATTATAATATCTCTCATTGTTTCATTACGTGCATAGAATGCTATACTCCATCTTGGTTCGTTAGCAGCAGCACAGTGGAATGTTGACTCATCACCTGGACCATACCAACCTGTCTTACAAGTCCAGCCAGGTCTATCCTCTATAGTGTTTATGTCACCTGTCTTCCAGTCCCTATATCTATAAAAGGCGTCACCGCCTTTACTCCAATTGAATAGTATAGTATATCCAGGTGCATCTCTGTTATCATGCCAACCTATATAACCATCCTTAGGATAATGCATGAACAATGCATTTTGTTGTGCTCCTAATTCTCTTGCAAAATTAAATCCTACATCCTCTGCAAGTTCTAACCATTCGCCACCATACTTATGATTATTACATAAGTCTACACCCCACATCATTTCAGGTGGACCTCTAAATTCTTTAGCTTCGGCTTTGTTTAACATGAGTTGTAGATATTCTTTAGAGGTTGCATAGACTTTGTCTTTATCACCTTGCTCTTTAATATCTAGCATAGACATATCAAGACTATCGATGGTTTGTATAAAGCCATCAAGTCTTTCTAATACTTCTTTATTTTTAACTAAGACTTCTCTCATCTTTAGGATCTTTTAATTGTAATGTGTAATGGTATATAACTTTAGGGCCTTTGCATTCATCTTCTTTATAGATGTAAACAAAGTTAAATCGTGCATCATCTTCGTATATACTTATATCTAAATCAGAGTACTCATTTTCTAGAAGCCACCATAGTGTGAACTGATCCCAATATACTAACCGCTCCTTTGGCTGAATATCTTCAGGCCACCATGTTCCAGTTCTTTGATTATGGTAGTATTGCCACCACTCCTTCATGAATTTTAATACACGTGGCGTTGATTTATAACCGAATACACCACCATGTAATACCATTTCACCTCCAATAAACTTAGCTATCTTACCGGCGTATGGTCTTATGTTAGTGAATACTAAATCAGAATCGAAGTCAAACATCTTAGACACATCTTCATGCTCAACAAATGTATCAGCATCTAAGTATACAGTTTTATCGAATGGGGTTTTAGAGAGGGCTGCTAGTTTAGCTCGAACATGATTGGGTACATTATGTACCATATAAAGATCATCACAGCGTGGATCATCTTTAGTCCATTCATCATGAGCAAACAAAGCTATGTTTGCCTCTGGCATATAATCTAGCAGTGAGTCTATAAGTAAATGAGCTGCCTCATAATACTCATAAAACTGACTTGCTACAATTATAAAACCGTTAGGCTTCGGCTGCTTTGGCATTTTCTTCTAAAATAATAGCTGCGCTATAAGCAAAAATCTCTACTAGATTACTTGCCTTACGTATTTTAGATTTTACAGATCTGTTTTTAGAAGCTTTAACCTCTGCGATTTCAAAGGCATCAACCTTTGCTGCAAATAATGCTTCGTTCTTTCCTTTATCAATATCAGCTTTTGCTTCAGCTATTTTTCCAGCTTTATTAGCATGGAATGAATCTTCTTTAAGCTTAGTGTTTGCTTTAATATCTTCATGAGTGAACTCTTTAAATAATTGTTTCCAATCAGGATTATCTTTTTCTCCTTCAGGTGTATTACCTATAGAGACAGTTGATGATGTACCGTCTTCATATACGAAGTCGCATACAACAAGATTGGATGATGCATCCGCGTAGTACGGATCACTTATTTTCTTACCTTCAGTTGCCATGATTTAATTCCTTTCAGTTATAATATAGATTTATTTATACTAGATACCACTCGTCCCATATGAACCGCTAATAGCGACGTCAGTACCATCTCCACCCCAAATAGGATTCGGTGCACCAGTTGCAGGATTAATATCAGTATGTGTTACTACCCATCCAGCACCAATAGTTGTTGGTTCACCTTTAGCATCAGCAAGTGAAGTCCATGTTGCAGCAAATGCTGTTAACTTAGCTTTTGTCCAAGTTCTAGTTAATGAATAACCATTGCCCGCTGTACCAGCAGCAACAGGTGAGCCATTAGATGTTAATGCTTTTACTTCAGTGAAGTTAGTTTGACCTGCAACAAATGATTCATGTTCTGCAATTGTAGTTGCAGAGTCTGAGGAAGCAGCCATATGTGTTTCCATTGCTTCTGTTATTGTATTAAATACTGAACCTGATTTTGTATATACTGTTGTTATTTTATGAGCTGCCATATTAAGCCGTCCTTAGCCAAAGTTTCATTGTAGAAACAGTTTCATTTGATGCTAAAATAGTAGCACCAGTATAGTTACCAGTATAAGTTCCTGAGTAATATCCAGTATATGAACCAGTATAGTTACCGGCATATGGACCTACCGCACGTCCAGAGTAATATGTGGTATAGTAACCAGTGTATGTACCTGAATAAGCACCAGCATAAGCTCCAGTATAGTCACCAGCATAAGCAACATCGCCACGTTCTTTACGTGTATCAGCAAAAGCGTCACCAACCGTTACCCATGTTCCAGCACCTGGAGCAGCAGCAGATAATTGATACTTACCAATACCTGTATCAACAATAGACTCTTGATACATCTCTACTAAGTCATTGATCTCTGCATCAGTCATTTCTTTTATTTGATTTGAATTCCATTTGAGAGGACGTGTAGCAGTTGTATTCGAACCACTTGTTCTCTTCCAAAGTTTAGTTGAATTGTTTACACCTGATTGAAACTTATTATTAATAGTAGCAACTTCACTCCATGTTCCTGAACCAGGAGCAGTTGGTTGTAATACGTATGAACCAACACCGCCTGCGGCAATCTTAGCATTAATTCTATCAACAATATCAGCTCTGCATTCAGCATCTGTCATTTCAATAAGACCAGCATAAGAACCTGAAACATATTTAACTGCGAATGGTCTAGCTGCTGGGCTAGGTGTTACATCAGTTAAGTTCTGTCTGAAGACATAGTTATCTGTATGAACGGTTGTGTTAGCAGGGTGTGTTCCCGCTGCTTGATCACGTCTTGTATCTGCGAATGTACCAATATCTGTCCAACCTGCTTCTGCATTCATTGCAAGGTGTCCAGTGTTATTAGAACTCATTCCAGAAAAATGATCTAGAATAAGATCGACATTATCATCGATTTCTGCAGCGGTCATCTCTCTTAGCGAGCTTGACCCATTCCACTTTAAAGGTTTTGGCATATTATTTTCCTCTCTTTACTATATATATATTAATTAAAACGTTCCGCCATCAATTGTTCCTGTAGCGGTTGGAACACCTGATGCATTAAAACCAAGTACTTGATATTGTGTACCAGTTTCAAAGTCAAGAGCAGAGCCAGCACCATTAGCTAATAGAATACCGTTAGCGGTGAAAGAACTTAATCCTGTACCACCATGAGCTACTGCAACATCAGTTGCTTCCCATGTACCAGTTGCAATTGTTCCTGTAGTTGTTATTGAAGTTTGTCCAACATAACCCGATGCAATATCAATTGCATCTGCTGTAACACTAATACGATCCGCTGTACCAACAGTATTAATTGTATTACCAGATTTAGTTAAACCGTTACCAGCACTGATTTGTCCAGCACCAGAGAATTGATCGAATGTAATTGCAGTTGTACCAAGTGTAATCGCACCGTTTGTGCTCATTACATAACCATTGTCACCGTTAGTAGTACCTTCTTCAGAGAAAGTAAATGCACCTGATGTAAGCTCGGAAGCTGCATCAGCATCTGGTGTTCTAGTTAGTATGTATGGATTTCCAGCATCACCAATCTGTGTTACCTTATAGAAACCGTTTTGGAATCCAGATGATTGATCTTTAACAAGAACTCTATCGTTTGTAGTAAGAGTTACACTATCAATTGATATCGCACCGTTAGCCGAAGATGTTAATGTACCTGCACCATTATTATATGTGGCAGATAAGTTTCCAGTAGTTGCAACACGAACCGATGCTTTAACATCAAGGCCGTTAGCTACACTATCAACATATGATTTGTTTACTAATGCATCAGCACTAAATCCAGCGCGACCTTCATAACCTGAAGGAACCGTTACAACACCCGTACCGTTAGGTGCAAGTGATAAGTTACCGTTTGAATCAGAAGTACTAATTGCATTACCATCAATCGTTACGTTATCAACATCTAATGAAGTGATACCATTAAGATCAGTAATAGTTGTACCTAATGCTTGTGAATCAGAACCAATAGTGATTGTACTATTTGCTAATTTACCATTTGCGATTGAACCAGCTAACTGAGCATTTGTAATTGTACCAACTAGTGAACTAGTAGGATATGCAGTTGCATCAGATAGGTCAAATGCTGGAGTTGTATCCGCAGTACCTAGTGCTAATGTAACACCACCATATGCAACAGTAGTATTCGCTAGTTTACCATTTGCAATGCTACCCGCTAATTGCGCATTTGAAATACCAAGAGCTTTAACAGTTACATCACCTGATGTGACATCAAAGTCAGCAGTAGCAAATGTAGCAACACCTTGATTAGATGAAGTAGCAACTTCAGCAGCAAAAGTAATAACATTATCAGTTACAGTAGTATCAATACCGTTACCACCTGTAAAGGTTAGTGTCTCACCAGTATTAAAGTTATCGTTTGTACCAGAGTCAGCAGATAAAGTTAAGCTTGATGAAGCTGGAGCACTGAATGATAAGTTACCTGAACCATCAGTTGTTAAGACCATTCCAGCAGAACCATCCGATGTCGGATGTGATAAACCATCAAGTATGACAGCACCAGAGCCGTTAGGCGTAATAGTGATATCACCGTTTGTATTCGTTGAGGTAATTGCATTACCATTTAATGTTAGATTATCGACATTTAATACATCGATTTTTGAGTTGGCATCTACAATAATTGCAGAAGAAGCTGTTAACGTACCAGCCGTGTGATCCAACATATCGGTGAAATGTTGACCACCAATAACTCGTGCTACTACATCACCACCCGATGTTTCGCCTATAAATAATTTATCCGAAGCAAAGGAATAGGCCTGTTCACCTACCGCAAGAGCGTCAGTCGCCGGCGATCCCGTCGCCAGACTATATTTTGTTACAATGACTGTTCCTGCCATCCTATTTCTCCTTAGTTATTATATTTTGGTTAAGCACTAAAATGTGCCTCCATTAATTTTTGTATTACTATTTGTATCTTCCATCGTAGGTTTAACTTTAAAAGTTCCAGCTGCACCATCCCATTGAATGATTGATCCATCTGATCTGGCAGATACGTCAACGTCTGTTAACGTTGCAAGTTGCGACGTTACTCCCGAGACACTCACGTTTCTTGCCATTATAACTTTCTTTGTAACCCCAACAGATTGATATCCCCTGTTTGCTGTGATCTTTCCTTGTAATGCCATTATGTTTGCGTGACTCCTGGGTTAATCGTAACTTGTCCTTCAACAACTCTAGTCTTCTCACTACTAGAAGTCTTCGTTATCTCCACATCATATAAATATCTTCCGGCCTTCAAACCATTAGTGGCCGCATTCGATAGAGTTATTGTAAGTAATCCTTGTCCGGCATTAGCTACAGTAGCTCCAAAATTCGTAAAGGTAGATGATGCATAGCTCTTTCTCATTTGAGCTGCAACTGTATACCCAGTTAAGTTTGCAACATTTCCGTTGCCGTCTTCAACCACAATGTCAGCACTGTAGTCTGCACCTTGGTCTATACTTAAGTCGCTTAATACTGCCATCTTTTCCCTATACCTTTATTTATATTTTTGTTAATTTAGAACAATTGTGAGCCAGCAACATCAAAGACATCGAGCTTTAACGCCGCAGCACCAGTTGTTGTTATACTTACTGAACCCAAGTTTGTTATTGTACCAGAACCTGTTACAGCACCAGTCAATGTAATTGTAGGATCGTTAACATTAAAGTCAATAGTTCCATCACCATCTTGATATGTTACTTCAATACCTGATTCACTATTACCACTAACCATCGCACCAACAACATCTTGTACTTCTTCAGTGAAGTTATCAATCTGACCTATAACGTGGTTGTGTCCATCATCTGCTATTGCAAAATCAATATGGTTATTAGCATCATCATATGTAACTGATATTCCACCAGTCTCAGTACCACCAAGCATTGCGCCTACCGCATCTTGGAATGACTCACCAGCTTCATGGAATACAGTCTTTAGATCAGTTCCGCCATAACTTAATGTTGTAGCATTTAAGTTACCAGATACATCTACTTTATGTGATGCATGAGGAGTAGCACCAATACCTATTCTTTGGTTTGAATTAATTGTTAAGGCTGTACTTGCACCAGTACCTAATGTTAATAGTGTTGCAGCACTTACACCCGCTGTTGAACCACTTAATCCAGAGCTTGCCGTAACAAGTGTACCAGTCATTGTATCACCCGCAACAGCTACATTAGCTGCAGCAACGCCAGCAAGGTTACTTGTGGCTGTGGTTAATTCAGTATGTAATTCTAATATAGCAGGACCAACAGTTGCTGCAGTTGTACCCATAGCAGCAGCACTTATAGTACCTAGCTTAGTATTTATTGTTGCTATATTCGTTACGTTAGTTGCAACACCGGCCGTTGAAGTTATATCAACTGCACGTTGAGCATTAAGGATAGCAATTAGAGTTGTCTCTGAACCATTATATCCAGATAA
>TARA_B110000438_G_scaffold54964_1_pt1 | contig 11690 bp, 12 predicted proteins | sample TARA_B110000438 | Tara Oceans TARA_B110000438 (sample SAMEA4398413) | marine metagenome | biome: Polar Biome; feature: [MES] marine water layer (ENVO:01000295) within the mesopelagic zone...; material: water (ENVO:00002006), including particulate matter (ENVO:01000060) such as...... | reverse complement strand
GATGATCGATTTCTTTGTAAATTTTCTCGATTTCTACCCATTTTAGAATCGTTTTTTCCAAATACCCTTTATTATATAACCTAAAGCTAGCTTGGCGCTTATTCCTTCCAACAGCCAAACCATAGCCACGAATTAAATCCAGGTCCTTCTTTTCTTTTAAGTAAAAGTTGTAATCTATAATAATCAAGCTAGGATCCCCCATTTGCTTATATATAGTTTCCAGATTCATAAAAAACATGGGCTCTTTTGGATTAATCTGAATTGCTTTACGAACAAGCTTTACAGCCTGAGTATAAGATTTTTCACTCAGCCGAACTGCCCCTAAGTTATTCAATGCTAAAGCGTTAGCGTCATCTAGTTCTAGTGCCTTTTTAAATAGTTCCTCAGCCTTTTTTACATCTTCCTTTAAATAAAAAATATAACCCGAGGCATACAGAGCAGCACTTGTAAAAGACTTCTCTATCAGGTATGTCTCGACCCAAGATTCGGCGTCATCCAATCTACCCATGCCCTTGTATGCACGAACCAGCCCTCGAAATGCATATCCATTTGCACCATCTTTCAAAACCAAAGATTGGTAAAGCAGGAGTGCCTCTTCGTTAAGGGATCGTTTGAGTAAAATCTCTGCCCTCTGAATAGGAGATAGTAACGATAACTTAGAGTGATTTAGCGGTTGTGAACATACAAGTGATGGGGAAAACAACGATAATAAGATTATTATCCATACAGAGGATCTCTTGAGATTTGCAGCTCTATAAAATTGTCTACACATAATTTAATAAAATATCAAACTCTAGCCAACAGGCGGACTTTCATCTTCCTCAGAAATATCACCTGCTGAAGCCAGATTATAAAATCGTGTGTATTGATTTTCAAACTGCAGCCTTATGTCACCTATGGGACCATTACGTTGTTTACGAATTAGAATTTCTGCTACTCCAGCATCAGCTGTTTCTGGATTATAGACCTCATCACGGTAAATAAAAGCAACTACATCGGCGTCTTGCTCAATTGAACCAGACTCTCGCAAATCAGAAAGCATAGGCCTTTTATCGGGACGACTTTCAACAGCCCTACTCAACTGCGATAGTGCCACTACTGGCACATTAATTTCTTTGGCCAAACTTTTAAGTCCTCGAGATATTTCAGAAACTTCTAGTTGCCGACTTTCAGTTTTTCCACGGCTTTGCATCAACTGCAGATAGTCGATGATAATAAGTCCTAAGGGTTGTTCAGCAGCAAGGCGTCTGGCTCTTGCCCGGACATCCAATAAAGACAGCGCACCGGAGTCATCAATAAACATTTTAGCATTGGCAAGCTTCTCACCCGCCTGGGATAACCGAGGCCAATCACTACTGGCTAAATAACCTGTTCGAAGTTTACTTGAATTAACTCTTGCTTCAGCGCATAACATTCTCATTCCAAGTTGCTCCTTGGACATCTCCAAACTAAACATTGCCGTTGCAATATTTGCATGCAAACATGCATAGCGGGCAATATCTAAGGCAAAGCTCGTTTTCCCCATACTTGGTCTAGCTGCAATGATTATCAAGTCGGAAGGTTGAAGCCCTGACGTTTTGCTATCAAAATCAGCAAAGCCTGTAGGGACGCCTGTTACCATACCAGGCTCACCAATAAGTTTTTCTATTATTTTAAAGTTTTCTTTAACAACTTCATTTAGCGAGAAAAAACTACGACGTGTTCTCTTTTCGGAAATCTCAAAAATTGACTTCTCAGCTAAGTCCAGTATTTCCTCAGCACTATCAGACTCGTTATAACTATTTGTAACGATTTCCGTTGCAGTAGTAATTAAGTCCCGCAATATTTTTTTATTACGGACAATTTTGGCATGATGAGCAACTGCGGTAGCAGTTGGAACAAAGTCTTCTAACTGACTTAGATAATTGATTCCACCTGCAGGTTCGAGTTCGTTACTTTGACGCATACGGTCAGCCAAACCCAGCATGTCAATCGGTTGGTTGACCTCAAACAGAGCCCGCATATTTCGAAAAACGGTTTGGTGGGAAACTTTATAGAAGTCATCTTCACTTAAGATTTCCAAAGCTTTAGATAAAGCATCTTCAGCCTTAAAACACGCACCTATGACACTCTGCTCTGCTTCCAAATTATATGGCGGAAGCTTGTCCAATGAAATTTGGCTAACTGCTTGGGCCATATTCTGGACCTTTTAGTGATAAAAAAAATAATTATGAATATTTTTCTTCTTTATGAAGGAGCTTCTTCTTTAGGAGCTTCTTCTTTAGGAGCTTCTTCTTTAGGAGCTTCTTCTTTAGGAGCTTTAGGCGACTCTTTCGATTCCACTTTATCTTGAACTACGGAAACTTTTACTGCAACAGTAACTTCAGGGTGAAGCTTAACTGGCACCTCAAAATCTCCTAAAGATTTAATCGGATCCTTAAGTTGCAATTTTCTACGATCCAATTCTATACCTTGACTTCTAAGGTTTTCAGAAATCTCTTGGGTGGTCACAGCACCAAAAATTTTTCCACTATCACTTGTTTTTTTCTTAAACTTGCATATAACTTTAGCAATCTCTAGAGCCTGAGCTTCAGCAGTTACTTTAACCTTTTTAAGTCGACCCTGAATAATACTTTTTTGGTGATTAAACTGCTTCTGGTTTTTAGGTGTCGCCAAAATAGCTTGACCTTTAGGAATCAGAAAGTTTATTCCATATCCAGTTTTAACTTCAACCTGATCACCACAACTTCCTAAACCGTGAACATCTTCTTTGAGCAACAATTTCATAACCTTTATTCACTCCATCTAAGTTTAAGCCAAAATTAAATTATTTTTCATTCTGAATTTTGTTCCACAACCACTCTAACTTTCCTCAAATCCATCCATGCATCAAAAACTCCTAGCCCTATTGATGCTCCAACCAAAAGAGGTTGAATGATTATAACAAAAAAAATAAGAACCCAAAAAAACATTGGTACGTTTCTAGATTCTAAAAAATAAATAATAATTGCGAGACCTTGAAAAAAATAGGCGGCCACAGTGACTAAAAGTAAATTTATCCCAATAATAGCAAAAATATTATCTGTTAGAAAAAAAAACGCGCTCGAGCCGATCAAAAACCATATAACTTGATCTGGCAGAACCCAACCAGAAAAACGCATTTCGTTAAACATATCATAACTATAAATGCGGCCCCATAAAAACCGAATAGAATAATAATTAATCAAAGCAGTTATAAATGACCCAAAAAAGATAAATGCTGGGTAAGCTTGTGCCAACGATCCTGAAGCTTTAGAAGCAAAATCTTGCACCATCTTGAGTTCTTCAGGCTTATCACCCATTGCCTTAAGGGATTCTATTGACTGCGCGAAGTGCCCATCTATCTGCTTATGAAAGAACTCGATAAGCGTGGCCTCTCTATCAGTGAATACAAATACCAGTAAAGCGATGGAAAGTACTGCTGAACCCAGTGCGCTAAGCAAAATACACTTATCAAATGAAAACCTAAATCGAATAGCCTCAGCCATAAAACCTGCTAAAACTGCATATTCAGTGAAAAACAAGGCCGCCTGCTTCGGTCCCACCAGGCTATATAGTGCCACAAATATCAAGGCCAAAAGAGCTAACCCCGCGCGACGCCCAAAATGAATATAAACAAAAGTCAAGGGAACTGGAATAAGAACCCCAATTATTAACGAAAATGCCGGCACCAAAGCGGCTAAGAACAATAATACTAAAAAGATTACTACTAAAAGTAATGCTTTTTCAGGCTTTAGTTTTCCAACCACAAGGTTAGGATGCCTCTGAGAATGGAAGTAAAGCTATATTTCTAGCTCTCTTGATCGCTGTGGTTAACCTACGTTGATGCATAGCACAATTACCAGAAATTCTAGAGGAGACAATTTTTCCTCGTTCAGAAATAAGAGGTTTAAGACTTTTGATATCATAAAAAACAATTCTAGTCACTTTATCTGCGCAAAATCGGCAAATTTTTTGAGCAAACTGCGTTTTTTTTCTTGTACTTTTAGATATTTTATTTCCACCACTTCTAGCCATTTCACGTCCTAATTTATAAAGGTTATTTTAAAAAGGCACGTCATCTTCTTTAGGCGGCACCGGTGCCTCCCCTATTGACGAACCTCCTGATGCATCACTCCGAGATCCAAGAAACTGAACTGCGCTAGCAACTACTTCCAACTTATTTCTTTTTTGACCATCACTTTCCCATGTAGAGAACTTCAAGTACCCCTCAATAAATGCTGGTCGACCTTTACTTAGGTATTCAGCACAGTTTTCACCTTGTTTACCCCAAACCGTTATATCAACAAAACAAACTTCATCTACCCATTCATCTCCCTGCTTAAACTTTCGGTTAACAGCAAGACCAAAACTTGCCACTGCAGAACCTTTAGCCGTAAACCTTAACTCTGGATCACGGGTCAAGTTACCCATCAACATTACTTTATTAAAACTAGCCATAGTTCAAAAAACTCAATTTTAGGTGCACCAATCAAATAGGTCTAAATTAAATTTAGTCTGAATGATAAAAATCTTTTTAATTATTTCAATTAATTATCAGTCTTTTTCTTTTACTTCCTCAACTCCATTATCACTCTCACTCTTTGTTGCCGGGGTTTTTTCTTTAGTTTCCTCAACTGCATTATCGATCTCATCACTCTTCATTTCTTGCTCAAGTTCCTTATCACTCAACTTAATCACGAGAAATTTAAGAATCAGGTCGTACAACTTATAATCTGCTTCAAGAGCAGAAACTTTCAAACTCTCACATGTGTGATAAATATTAAGGTAATAACCAAACCGACTCTTCTTTATACGATAACCTAAGCGTTTTTTCCCCCACTTGTCTACCTTTAATAGAGAACCGTTGTTTTTGGATAAAAATTCGGTTATTTTTTCAATTACCTGATCAACTTGGGCATCATCCAAGTCTGCTTTAAGAATAAGGACACTCTGGTAGGATTTCAAGGCATTCCTCCTCATGGGTTATAAAACATAGCCTCAACAAGTAAATGATGAAGCGAGGGGATAAAAATTTTTGATTATTTTGGCATAGACTCACACTAAAATCAAGTCAATTGCATTAGGCATTTACACATTAAAACAACTCAGCACTTCTTAACTATAACGAATTTCAAGAAACAATGCCTATTATTTCTTATCAAAAAAAAATAAACGCTTTGAGAATCACAAGCTTGTTCATACTTTCTTGCTTAATAGTAGGATGTGAATTTAAATTCCCATCTCCACCTCCAAAAACATTCTACAAACATACAGAATTAAAAGTAGGAAGGGGGCCGGCTTATTTAATTACTGTTGATTTAAACTTGGATGGTTTTCCCGATTTGGTATCTGCTAACGCAAAGAACAATACATTATCCGTTCTCCTAGGTAAAGGCGATGGAAGTTTCAGAAAAGACCTAACATTTTCTGTTGCTTCCGAGCCCACAACCATTACCACAGGTGATATCAATGGTGATAATATTCCAGACCTTTTGACAAATTCTCGCGGCGCAGAACAGTTCACAGTCCTCCTTGGATACGGAAATGGATCTTTTCGTAGACTCCCAGGAGTTAAAACTGGAAGAGTACCGCTCGCGATTATTCCTGCTGACTTTAATAATGACAAGAAGCTAGACGTGGCCATAACTCTTACCTTTTACAAAATGGAAATCTTCATGGGATTAGGAAATGGCACTTTCAGCAGAGGAGAAACCTATATAACTGGATCTAGACCCTTTTCCGGAGTGGCAGGAGATTTCAACGGAGATAAAAATTTTGACATCGCCTTGGCGACCAGTAGTTCGACCTCGAGTGCTGTCCGTCTTTACTTAGGCAAGGGAAATGGAACTTTTTTCAAACCTAAAAAACTGGCAAAAGGATTAGTCCCTTTATCTCTCATAAAAAAAGATATGAACGGTAATGGACTACAGGATTTAATTTTCAGCTCTGGCCAAGGAGACAATATGTATATGCTTTTTTCGCGAGGTGACGGAACTTTCGAAAAAGAAATAACGTTCTCAGGTGGGGGTGGCCCCAGCGCCCTAACGGTGGGCTATTTCAATTCCGACAACCAAATTGATATTGCAGTAGCTAACTCCAGAAGTAGTAATTTTTCCTTGATAATGAGAACTGGCAATGAATCATTTCACTACCCTACTCGTGACTACGTAGTAGCTGGAGGAACACCTCTCGCTATTACCAGTGGCGATTATAACAACGATGGCATGATTGATATTGCAGTTGCTAGTAACGCTAAAAATACCATCGAGATATACTTGCAGAGGAAAACATTTAACTGAACCCAAAAAACAAATTCAGTAAAATATTTTTTAGTTTAAATGATTGAACTGTGGAACAAAATCGAGTTTTCTCCATTTATTGAAGTAGTAATTGATATCACCAGCACGGGTGGAATAAATTTTTTTGTATTTTTCTAATCCATCTAGCTGAGGCTCTACAATTACAATTTTTTTATCTAGTAATTGAGTGACCTTGCTAACGTAAAGAAAGGTATACGGCTGGTCATGCGCAATTATTCTATGAAGTTGCCTTGTCATATTGACTTGTTTTATTTTATCGTATTCTTGACGAATGCGCACTATAAGCCGGTCCACTTCCGCATTTTCATAACCGACAAAGTTAAGTTGCTTCTTACCGGTCTGACTGGAGTGCCATATCTGAAACAAGTCCGGGTCAACTCCCATACTCCACCCAAGAATAATCGCGTCAAAATTGTGTGTGTTAACAAAATCTTTAAGAAATACAGCCCATTCAAATATTTGAGTATTGCACTTAACGCCAATTTTGCTCCATCCATTTTGCGCAATGGTAAGTATATTTTTTCGAATAGAATTTCCATTATTCGTAATTAAGTTGAATTCAAAAACATTTCCATCCTTTTCGAGAAAACCTTCATCATTCTTTTCCCAACCGAGTTTACGCAGAATCTTAAGCGCTTCATCAGGGTTATAAGATAGAGGCTTAACATCTTGGTCATACCAGTCTGTCATTTTCGCATAGGGCCCAGTTACCCTCTCCCCTTCTCCATAAAGCACATGCTTTATAATCTGATCAACATCAATTGCCATACCCAAAGCCCTCCTTACTTCGGGTGAGCTGAAAAGTGGATTTCTTATATTGTATCCAATATAAGCAAAAAAATAACCCAAACTGGAAAAATTCTGATACTTATCGTCCTTCTTAAAACGCATCACCTGATGCGGTTCGACGCTGTAATTATCAACGGCACCAGCATAGAACTCCATTTCACGGGTAAGTGGATCTGGAATTACGCGCATAATGTATTCCTGATATTCGGGAGGCCCCTCCCAATAATCATCGTTTCGCTCAAGACGTATTATTTCGTCTGATCTCCATTCGGCAAACCTAAAAGGTCCTGTACCGATTGGCTTTCGATTAAACTGGCTGTCTCTAATATTGAATTTTTTTGAATCATTCTTATTAACAAGAGCCTCTTTATTTAAGGCTTCCTCGTTTAAAAGATGTTCAGGTAAAATTCCCATTGACCACGAGTTAATAGCAGATGAAAACAATCGTTTATAAGTAATTATTGCCTTATATGGTCCATCTGCCAGAGCATGTTTTACTGGCTCGTAATCCGAACGACGAGGAGAAGCCGTTTTCACATTCATAATAGATCGGTAAGTAAAAAGGACATCACCAGAATCAAATTCGTGCCCATCATGAAAACGAACACCACGTCTCAAATTAAAAGATATGATAGGGTTGTGTTCAGTCAACGGAAGAATTTTAGCAAAGTTTGTTTTTAACAAATTGTACTGACTTTTTTTTTTCGCGCTGATAAAATCATCGTAGGGGAATTTCTCAAAATACTCTTCCCCAATCCATTTTTTAATTGGATTAAAAAAATCCTGATCAATATGATTAAGAGTAAATTTTATTCTATCGGGGTAACGAAGAGTGTAAAAAATAGGTTTCATAAGTGAACGCCCCTGTAACTCTTCTGGTGAACCATTACGACCAGAAATGGGCACTTGAACTGACCCTTCAACAACTAAACCTGGAACCAAATCAATAGATTTAAGGTTTCCAATTCCCTGCGGAGTTTTCTCTAGTAATTTTTTTATATAATGCAACCAGTCCATAGAGTTTGGTAATTTTTTTTCAATTTTTTCAAGGCGATATCGAGGGTCAACCACAAGAAAAGCCTCCTCGGATTGAGTCCATGAAGTTGCCAAGCGCGGTCTATACTCAAGCTTGTCATCCAATGCAATCAAACCATCAAAAACTAAGCTGTTTATTGAACTGCTAGCCGTATCTGCGCTTATAAGTGGATTCAGTGTTTCTGCGTCCCCAGAAGAGGCTCGAATGTACTTTTTTAGACGCTCTGGGTTTCCTAAAGCCTGTTCGTCATACGTAGGAACCCAAAAAAAAGATTGTGCCAAAAATAATATGAGCAAAATTGGAAAGTATATTAAAATGCGTTTAATAAACATAATTAATCATATCAAAAAGTCAAAAATAGAACCAAGTGAATTCACTCTTAAAAAAATTAATTGACATACATTAATAATTCAGTTATTTCTCTTGACTTAGAAGTTATTCATTTAAAAACCTCTATTGCAATACAGCATCTATTAACTAATCAAGATTTTTTTAATTAAGGTTAAGTCGTAAGTATTTTGCTTTAGCATAAATTTTCGCAAAATATTAAAAATAAAAAATAATCTAAATTCTTAATATTTAAACTAATTAAAAATAAGGAAAAGAACATGTCTACTCTCATCACTGACGAATGTATTAACTGTGGGGTCTGCGAGCCAGAGTGTCCTAACGGCGCTATTTCTGAAGGTGAAGACTTCTACGAAATAGATGCAGATCTCTGCACGGAATGCGTGGGTTTTCACGGAGAAGAAGCCTGCCAAGAAGTTTGTCCTGTAGATTGCTGTATACCGGATGAAGATAATAAAGAGTCCGAGGGAGATCTTTTGGAAAAGGCTAAAAAAATTCATACCGACCAAGAATTCCCCGCGTTAGCAGAATTAACAGCTGAGACCTCGTTATTCCATAACCCAAATCGTAAGAACGCAGGATTATAATCCTGCTAGCATAATAAAAAATCTTCCGGCGCACTTTATTAAGTGACTAGATTAGATTTTTTTTATACTTTTTAAAACCACTTAGGATATATCTGGTTAAAATGATAATAGTCTAATGACTGCTTGACAAAATATAGAAAGTCTATACTCTTTCGGTTCATCATATATAATAGAAAAATTCCGGATTGGATTTAAAAACGATGCGGGGTGGAGCAGCCTGGTAGCTCGTTGGGCTCATAACCCAAAGGTCGTCAGTTCGAATCTGGCCCCCGCTACCTTAAAAAGTTGACAACTAATTTAGTTGGATTTTTTAAAGAACACTGTCTATACGAATATTCAATCATATACGCCTATAATAGTTGCACAAACCCTGATATTTGTGTGCAAATTAGGAGTTTCTATTCATTATTTATCAATTAGTATAATCGAAAAATATGCTTGCAAAGAACAAAGAATCATTCGAAACAAATAAGGATCAAACTTTTTTAGGGAAGGACGCTTTGTTTAATGGGAACTTGAGCTTTAAGGGTACTTTATCCATAGATGGAACCTTTGTAGGCCAAATAAATACAAGCGACATTCTCATAATTACTGAAGACGGAAAAATTGAGGCTGATATAAAAGCGGGAACCGTTATTTGCGAAGGACTGGTGAAAGGAAATATAATTGCTTCAAAAAAAGTAGAGCTACGCCCAAAAAGTAAAATTATAGGAAATATCGAATCTCCATCCTTAACCATTGAGGTTGGTGCGAGTCTTGACGGAAAATGCAACATGACAGGCAAAAAAGAATAATACTGACTGTTCAATTTAAAAAAATGTGAACACCAGTCTAAAAATCAAACCTTAGCTTCTAGTTTTTACTAAATTTTAAACAACAGCTATAAAATTTCTACCCCTCTCAATATATCTAAAAAAATATTTTGCCACTCTATTCAAATTAATGAAAGGGCCTAAAGGCTCCTTTAATTTTGAATCCATAGGCACCTACCAATTTTCTATAGTTTCATTTGAGTTAAGACTATATTGAATAGGCTACAGATAAAATACAGCCTTTGGTTTAAATAAAAAAATGCAAGTAGTGAATTTGCATTTATATTAGTTTGAGTAATATAAAATATGTCTAAGAGTGCGATTTCACGTACTCATCATGCTCATATTTCAAATCAACAAATTGCGAGTTCATATTGTCGAGGTGAATTGCAAGAGACAGCAGCAACTGTCGATGAAATTTTATTTGCGTAAGATGATTGAGATTATCAATTAATGTTTTAGAAATTTTCATAAGTACTACTTCTTTTGAAAAAATCCGAGCGGTAACGTTTCTTTTGCAGTTAGTAAGCATAGAAACCTCTCCGAAGATTACTCCAGATTTTAAATTGGTAATATGTTTTTCCTCTTCTTTTTTCAGAGACACTCTCCCCTCGACACTTTTAATATCACCTAATCTATATAATCCAACCTGCCCCTGAAGCACTAGGAATAAAGAATCGCCCTGCTCTCCCTGTTTAAAAACTATGTCATTCTCTTTAAACTTTACAAAACAGGTTTGATCGGACAAAAACTTATGTTTTTCAACTTCATTAAATGCATCAAAAAAAGAAACAGAGTTAATAAATTTCTCAACACCACTTCTGACATAAGAACCTCACTATAAAGACAAAAAACAATATTGACATTAAAGGTTAAATAAATCAATTATTTATAGTTATATATTAAAAAATATCAGCTATCTAATTAATTGAATAAAGATTTTATACGTTTTGTCCGTTAATCTAACCTTAGACCTTTTAATTTAGTACTTTCACATAAAATTTTTATCATTTGAACTGGTTGATATGGAATGTCCTAACTTTAAACCTAGGAAAAAACCTGCCTTTTACACAATACTAGTTTTTGTGATGGCATTTCTTTTAGGAGCGCTTCCTGCAAATGCGTTAACTGAAGGGCCTTATTTTACGTTAACAGGTTCAATAGATACGTTTGGTGATTTGGCATTATCCGGAAAAGTAGACTCTTTGGTCCCATCTGGAACATCTATTAAACAAGAAACAGGCATCGGATTTAACCACGCTATTGGTTACCAATTTAAAAACTCATTTAGCACAGAACTCGAATTTTCCTACAAAGCAGGAAATTTTGGCCCTAGTTTATCTGGTGATATGACTTCCAAGTCGTTTCTAGTTAATGGCATTTATTCTTTTAATATTAGAGAATTTTATACTCCATACATTGGATATGGGATAGGCTACGCATTCCATGAAGCAAGTATTGAAGGCAAGGGTAACCGAGATGATGCAACACTAGCTTATCAACTTAAAATAGGGGTTGACGCGGAGTTATCTAGAAAGTTATCAATTCTACTGGGATACCGATTTTTTACAACAAATAACCCTAAGTTTAAGGGATATTTTACTGCAGAATCCGCCGTGCATAGCATTGAAGCTGGGCTAAAGTTTCATTTCTAAATTAGTTTTTATCTAAAGAGTCGTATCGTACCGCCGCATCGTCTTTTAATCGTTAATCCATGGGCAAATATAAATCAACACCGACAAAAAAACACATATCTTCCCACAAGCATTCAATCATTAAAGTGCCTCACTAGCACCCT
>TARA_B110000438_G_scaffold23222_1_pt1 | contig 11741 bp, 10 predicted proteins | sample TARA_B110000438 | Tara Oceans TARA_B110000438 (sample SAMEA4398413) | marine metagenome | biome: Polar Biome; feature: [MES] marine water layer (ENVO:01000295) within the mesopelagic zone...; material: water (ENVO:00002006), including particulate matter (ENVO:01000060) such as...... | reverse complement strand
CCCGCCGACGAAGTAGACGAGTCCGATGAAGACGACCGCCAGAATAGCTAAAATAATTAGGAGTTTTTTCATAAAGAGACTGAGAGTTAAGGGTGCTTAAGATAACAGTAAGATATCTTTGGGCAATGGTTTGTTCAATACTGCCTACGCTCCTCGCAGGTTAGTCGCTGGCGATGGTCTTGACTGCGTTGATTTCGACTCCGTTTTCATCTGCGAAGATGCGTTGATCGTCATCAACACGGAGAAACTTAAGCGTCTTGCCCGTCTGCTTGTGGTGAATCAGTGGGTAGCCGTGGCGAGTGGTGGTCCAAGTCCCGAGACCGGCGTCACTGAAAGTGAGTTCGTCTGAGGCATCGTCGGTATCTTCCTGCGGACATTCGAGCCACCCATGTATGTCGTGGTAAATCCACGGGTATTCAGGAACGAAAATAAACCCAAACCACGGGGAGCAAATCCACTCGCCATGGTAGTTCTCGAATTCCCCGACAAGCTTGTAGAGCGCGTCGAGCGGCTTTGGATAATTGCAATCGATGTCGGCAGTGAAAGCTGGAGTATCTCCTGCGGCGGCCTCAATTGTTAGCGTCAGCTCGTAGTGCCCGGGCTGGGAAGGTGCGATGAGAATGAGTGGGCTCGTTGTTAAGCCGGGCGGGATGTCTTGAGGGAGTTCTTGAATGTCTGTGAGTGTGACCTTCCCGGTTAGCTTTTCACGCCAGTGTGCAGTCAGCCGGGGCCAATCGTCTGATGATGCGCCATCTCTCCTATGATACGGCACAGGGTTTTCGTTAGCAAACGACACTTCACATTCCCAATTGAGCTCTGGCTCAGGGTGTTTCTTCGCCTCGATTAGTGGCCTGACTCCGGTAATACGGGGTGGGGCGAGGGCTGCCTGTGGTGAGATTGCGCTCTCGAGCATCGCCTGATCGCTGGCGTGCTTTTCGAGCCAAATTCGGTTCGTCGCGTCGTGAGTCTTGGCGACTTCTTTTTCGGCTTTCGGGGGTATCGCTTCAGCCGCTGGATCGAGCCCCATCAATTCACGAATGTGCGCGATGTATTTTGGCGGATCCGCCTTAAAGGCTTCGTAAGAAATCTTGAGCGGTTCGATACCGGCTTCCTCAAAGAAACTCGCCCATTGGTTCTCCTCTTCGGCGACAATCTCTCGCTGCTCTTCGAGGCCGAGGAAACTGTAGCGCAGGGTGTGATCCCGCGGCTTGGGCTTTGGCCCATTCGGACGCACTTCCCAGACGCCCGTCTGGAGCGCCTTCACGAGGGAGACAGCCTGCGCCGCCTTGTTTCCCCGTGTTATCCAGATGAACTTCGCGTTCGGGAAATAGGCCTTCACGAGTTCCTCAAGGGAGGCTTCCTTGTAGCGCGGGTCAGTCCGTTTTTTCAGGATGCCCACGAGGTTGTCCCACATGATTTTAATCCCAAACCAGTTGCCCTCTTTTTCTTTTTCCCGGATCTCTGCAATGAGCGTCTCTAACGGCACGTTTTGGGGCAGGCCGTAACTTCGGCGAGACTCATTGATCTGAAAGGCCTGGAACCATTCCCGGACATAGGGCAGGTCCGGTTGCTGCGCCATCCACCGGCAGATATAGGTGCTGCCGCTTCGTTTTGTCGCACAGACAAAGAGGGTGTTGAGATCGTCGATCATGTCCTTCCGGTAATCATGGGGCAATTCGGCTTTATGTATCCAAAACTGGGACTAAGGGATGAAAGCCCGATAGGGCGAAGTCATCATAGGGTTGTGAACTCTGCTATGCCGCGAATGTGCTACAGCATCTTGGAGCCGCGCTTGCAGAGTTGGACGCAGAGGCCCCAGGGATCACGTATCATGACGAGGTGGCCGCCGGTGTTTGTTCTCGTTTCAAGTGCAAATGTAGCGCCTGCTTTTTCGAGGCGGGCTTTGTCGGCGATGGGATCCTCTGAAGTGAAGGCGAGATGAACGACGAGGGGATCCAAAGAAGCGTAGTCGGGGACGGCGTCAGGTGGGTTGCAGTAGATCTCAATCATACTGTCTCGGCTCTCATCGGTGAGGAAGTGAGCGAAGGGGGCTTCTTCCGACGAACGGACGATCGATAAGCCGATGTGCTCACAGTACCACTTGGCCATCGCGATGGGGTCGCTAACATTTAGGGCAACATGTTCGAGTTTCATAGATTGAGAGCATTTTTGTATCTTGATCCGAAGTAAACCTGAAAGAGGGGATATGGCCTGTGGGAAATGAAATCAGTGGCTGACAACGGCAAAAGGATGGATCTCTCTAAGGTATGGAAATCTTGGGCATCGATATCGGTGGCGGTTCGGTTAAAGCGGCGCTCGTTGACGTCGTCGAAGGCCGCGTCTGTGGAGACGTCGAGCGTTGGCCGACGCCGTCGGGCGGTTCGGCGGAGGCAATGATCCAAGGAATTACGGAGTTCGCAGCCGCTCCGACAATCCCCCTCAAAAGGCTCACTCTGTGGCGAAAATGCGCAGTCGTAGAAATGGGTGCTCAGTTCCCTCTCGAATGCGAACCGTGACTTCTTCTGCCTGAGTGCCGATGGCTGCTTCGGATATGAGGCCGTAGTCATTGCCTTCTTCCGCCGTCGTCCAGGTCAGAAGATTGTGCGATACTTCAAATTCATAACTGAGGTCAGAAGACAAGAGGGAGCGGGTGAAGCTGTAGTTAAAATTAAGACTCTTTATTTCGAAGAGCGGTAGAATGTCGGGGTCCACGACCTTTGGGTCTCCGGCGAAAAAGTATTCTTCGATATTTGAGACGCCGTCGTTGTCGGGGTCGTCGCCCTGCGCGTCGAGCGGCTCGCCTTGGAGCGTTTCTTCCACCCAAAGGTCATAGGTGAGATGTGGATACGGGATGTCGAGCACTTGCCAACCGAGGTCCTTCATCAGAGTGAGGGTGAGGTCGAGATCGTCTCGAAGGTTACGATTGATGAAGGGCTCCATCAGCAGATTGGGGGAGGCGCTTGTCGACCAGTGTGAGATGGAAGAGCCGTCGTCGAAGAAGCTCGGGGCGTAGAGTTGCAAACGCCCATTGTTCGTTCCTGGGGATTGGGCCTCTGTCGTGAGTGTGACCGATCCTTGGTTGAGCGCATCGAGCAGGACGATGCTATCGAGGCGGGAGATCGCCACAGCTGGAATATTTAAAACGCTATCGTCGAAGCCCTGGGGTAAGCCCATCGGAATGATCTCGGTGTCGACGTTGTTGTAGATGAGGACCGCGCTTGCGCCTGCCAGTTGAGCTTCGAAGACTTTGTCGGCGAAATTGCAGTCCTGCCGCATGATGAGGGCGATGTTGCCGTTGAGGGCGCTTCCATTGGCGATGGTCTCGCAGGCGTCGCGAGGATCGCCCACGCCATCATTGACGAGGACGAGGGTGCCTTCAAAACCGCTCGATAATGCAGCGGGTCCAAAGCTGGCCGCTATGAACGCCAGCGGGTAGCGTTCCCCAGTGGGAAGAGAAGCGTTGAGGGAGAAGACGCTTTGTAAATTGATATTCAAGATGCTCTCTTGGGCTGCGGCGGTCGCTGGCCCTAGCCAGGTGAGGAAGGGACCATTGGTGCCCGAGCTGAAGCGTTCGCCAGTGGTGAGATCCGGCCAACTGCCCTGTAGTTGTTGGTCAAACAAGAGGCGGGCAAAGACATCGGGCTGATTCTGCGAAAAGAAACCGTTCGAGCTCGTGAGGGTGAAGAATCCTAGACCGTGGGCGATCTCGTGGAGCAAGACATCGAGCATGTCGGTTTGATTGAAGGCTGCATTGCTATCGAAGCCGTAGTACCAGTCGTCGTTGTTCGCGTTGATTGTGATACCGATGTCGGGGCTTCCCGGCTGAAGATCAAAACCCGCGAGGCTGTTTGCTTGGGCAATCGTATACCAGGTGTCCGGTAGCGGGGCGTTGGCAAAGTCGGACTCGACATCGACGGCGGCCGCCCCTGCCAGAATTGATCCACTGAGTGATTCAAATTCGACGCGGAGGATGATCGGTACGTCACTCACAAGATACTGGCCCCAAATACGTCCCGCTTCCATTACGACGTTTTGGCGTTGTTGACCGATCGTTGTTCCAAGATTCCCTCCCACAGGGATTGCCGACGTAGTGTCATTGAGCCCGAACCCTGTGCCGTCGGCATTCTGGAGGACAAAAGTTGCCGCGGAGGTATTTTGAGCCGGCAGGATGGCCAGACCAACGGCAAGCAAATCGAGCAAGAGCGCTCTGGAATTAGCGGATCTGTGAAAGCGTGGTCGCACCTGATGTTACCGCGTAGCGAGGCATGTCGTGCACGTGATCATGGTTCGAGGTGCAGGCAGCGATCTTATTACCCGCGTCGTCTACGGCCGCTGTCGCCATGTGCATGTATCGCCCTTGGAGATGAAGCGATTTGCGTCCGTCCGGATGCACAACGACCTCGAGTCCTTCTGTGTCGAAGCGCATGCGCTCGGATAAGGGTCGAATTGGCGGAACGTCAGGAGCGGCTTCAATCGTGACCAAAACACTGTCAGTTTGAATTGAAACTGACGGCACGCTCTGCGGACGCGTGAATGGAGAGCCTGGATTGATCTCTTTAGCATCGGGAGCAGCGGTTCCAGTCGAGTCGTTTGATTGCGATCGAAAGAGTAGGGTGGTCGTCACCGCCAGAACGAAAAGACCTAGGACACACAGACGTTTGAATGAGCTACACACCGCTGTAATATAGCACACTAGAACAAGCTCTGCTTAGCAACATAAAAAGTCCTCGAACACTCTGAAACCGTATCCGGCGTGCTTCAGTCAAGACGGCGCGAGAAGGCTCGACTTTTTGAAACTACACTGTAGAAAGTTAGGGACGTTTTATTTTTGGCTTAACTAAAGCTAGCCATGAACAAACGCTCCATTGAAGTTTTTGCCCTCGTAGCGACACTGCTCGTTCCGGCTCTGCGCGCACAGACATGAGTGACGTTTGAGGGAGCGGAGGTTGAGGCTTATGTTACCAATAAGAGAGACCCTTTTTCCTCTGAAGGGTATTGGGCAGATCTTCGCTATGCAGTGGATATAGATAAAGAACTTCTGCCTCTTGGCGAGCAGGGCACAGCGGAGGTAGACGTAAGCTTCAATAGGATCTGGATTAAGCTAGCGGGGCCATATAGCTATCACATTACCAAAGTAACGGCGGTCTTTGATGCGATCCATGGAAGTGGTTTCTATCAGGTCACTTTTGGTTTTTCAGAGGTTAATTCAAGCATCGGAGACTCCACCACAGACGTCATTGATTCCGTTCTACACCCAGTCACGCGGCTGGCAGTGGACCAGCGAATCGTCCTTCCCTTGGGTCTATCAATTTAGCACCAAAGAGTGGGTCGAGCTTTCGTTGTTTTGAAGTAGCTGGAACCTAGAGCGACTGGAGATAGGTGACCAGCGCATCGCGATCGGAGGCGGACATCGTGCGGAAGGCTTCTTTAGCATCTTCAGCTTCGCCGCCATGCCAGAGGATCGCTTCTTCGAGGGTGCGTGCTCGGCCGTCGTGCAGATAGGCTTCGCCGCCGCTGACGCCCGCAGTCAGGCCGATGCTCCAGAGCGGAGCAGTGCGCCATTCAGCGCCGGAAGCATCACCTTCTGCCATGTTGTCTGCTAGCCCTGGCCCCATGTCGTGGAGGAGGAGATCAGTGAAGGCATGGATGGTCTGGTTGCGGAGTTCTGCCATCGGGTGGTTGGGCCCTGTTGTCATCGAGGGGACTTTCATAGGAACTTCAGGGTAGAAGAGTGGAGAGGGATTTAGGTAGCTGCCAAAAACCGCTTTTTGCAATTCAATGCATAATAATATTCCGTTTTTATGCAGGTGGGCTGAGGCACATTTCAGAGGACTAACTGAGGAAGGGAGAGGATAGGGAGCGGGTCGGCTCCGACTCTAGGGTCGGAGCCGACCACAATGTCCATGAGGAAACCTTCAAAAGTAGAGCCTCTCAGTAGACAAGCACTTCATTGCGTTAGGTGGTATTGAGTTATAAAATAAATGCAATTAATATGCGAATATAGGGTAAACGCCCCTTGATAGGAATGAATGGATTCATGACTGTCCGTTTACGGGAGGGGTTTGGCCAACGCGCTACCCACCAAGACTTTAGATTCATGACACGTTTACGACTGCGTCTCTAGCGCTAGTAAACGGCTTCAAAAGCTCGGCATTTGCCGAGCTTGATTAGCTGCCTCCACGCATGGGGGCAGCTTTTGTGTGTGTTTCCAACCGTCTCTTTTCAGACAGATTAGCGACCTCATTGAGGCTTTCAACCTTGCTATGAAGGTGCTGATAGGTTGCTGGCTTAGTCACGACTCATGAAGAAGACTTTCCCGCTCACGCATCCGAAAACCAAACCCGAACGCCTCGTCGAGGCGATCCGCTCCGAGGTAAACAAGTATCTCAAGCGCGAGCGCCGGAAGGACGTCCCCGAGGGCTTTGACTTTTGGGACTTCGACTGCCGAATCGGAGAGAACGCTGAAACTGCCAAAGTGATGCATGTCTCCGAGCTGTCGAAGGCGATCGGCGAATCGCTCACCGAGGAAGCTGAGACCTGCTACGTCGAGATTTTGGCGCGAGCTTCGAAACGCATGAAAAAGGACAATGTCTCTTAGACGCCGATTTTCAGCACCACTTTTCCAGCCAGTCGTCTAGAGCCGCAGTGGCCGGTTATCTGTCCAGAGTCAGAACTGTCTGAAATCGCGCATTGGAGGGATGGGCTCGCCCGTCCGCCTGAGGTCGAGGGAGCGCCTGAGATCCGACAGGAGCCGGACCCTCCATATCAGTAGACTGGATCGTGCAGGGCTGCCTAACCGGTTGAATTCAATTCAGACTCAGACGTCCTGAATCACGTCATCGGCTGCGTAGCGTACCTTGGCTAGGCTCGCGTATTTGTCGCTCTCTGCACGGTAGCCTAAAGGGCACGCGACGACGGAATGATAGCCATCGGCATCGAGACCCAAGAGCTTGTCGTAGTCGTCATTTGCGATGCCTTCCATCGGGCACGCATCGACCCCGAGCAGGGCGGCCGACATCATGAGTTGCCCTAAGGCGATGTAGATTTGCTTCGTTGCCCAGTCGTCGACCCAACCTTGCTCGACCGCTTGATCAACAAAGCCACCTGCAAACTGTTCGTAGCCGTTGAGTGACTCCACCGTCACCTCGCGCACCTCCGCCATCCGCTCGATAAAGGTTCCCACATCTGCACGAGTGTAACCCTTCTTCACCGCTAAGATGACCATATGTGAACAGTCCTTCGGCTGAGCCTGCCCCCATGAAAGCGCTGGCATCTGATCCTTCAGTGTTTGGTCAGAGATGAAAATAAATTTCCAAGGCTGAAGTCCGAAAGAAGACGGCGTCAGAACGAGGGCCTCCTTCAACGCAGCAATCGTTTCCTCGGGAATCGTCTTCCCTGCTTCAAATTCTTTAACCGCGTAGCGCCACTTCAGGGCATCGAGAACGACTTCGGATGGAACAGTTTTCATACGTAATTAATCCTCGATACGACAGGGAGCGTAGGCGACAGTAATCTTGTCTTAAGGCTAGGGTGCCCGCCGTACTTGTTTAAATATACGAAACTGGGCTCTGAACTTTTCAGAACACGAATCAGTTCTTCTGCTAAGACAGAATCTTTATCAAAGTGTGGTATATCAGGTATGCTTTTTGAATAGAATGTATGGTCAATCGACTTGAAGTCTTCATCTCGCATAAAATTGGCATAAACTCCAGGTTCACATTGTGCGTCTAAGAAGTAGGTTTGGTAGCCGGCTGCTTGTGCATACTGAAAGATCGTCGCGTTTTTTAAGGACTGTTGATTGATATCGGGACATTGATCGGATCTCAAACCAGAGATTAAAGCTATGTTGCTTCCAGATGAGATATTTGTAATTGAATTTGTAATACCAAAATTTAGGAAACTTGAACTTACGCTCCGCAGGAATGGAGTGGTGTCTTTTGGGTAATCATTGATGCTGATCATGTCGCCCCGAATGCTTTCATCTACTATATAAATGATATGTTTGGGTTGATTTGCTTTGTCTGCGTGCAACTTAACTTCTTCACGTGGGCCTGAGTAACTAGAATTTAAAGAGTTATAGGCGAACAGCATCGGTATCCGTACTGGCGAGGGGAAATCGTCGATGAATGCGACAGTACTCCAAAGGGTAGCGTAGACAGGCAGTAAGGCGAAAGGGACGGTCAATAGGCAGATTTGGTGAAGTCGTGCACCAAGCTTGGAAGCCAATTTACAAAACGCAATAACCAGGAGCAAGCTTAGGAGACAAGAACTGATCGCGGACTTCAGGTGTGTTGAGACAAATGTAGTTGTATACGATGACAGAGAAGTTGCGGCCATCACATCGGCGAGCGCTACGTTTTGCCCTGAGACGAATAAGTTGAACGTATTAACAGATATGAATATGCCAATTACGATAGACCCTGTGATTCGCACTGCTCGAGATGAGCAAAGAACGATGGATAGTATTCCTAAGGTTGAAGCTGCGTAGGCAACCATGAAGCCTGCTGCCTTTAGATGCTTCCCTTTGTGTATCTTATCTAGAGCAACCTCGATTGAAAAGAAATTTTCATACTCGAGGATATTAAAACCCAAGAATAGGATGATGAACATCAAGGCATATTTAGTCAGCGGTTTCATTAGCTGTTTGATGAACGCTGATCGTCGAAGGCAAGAATGTGATAAATGGGGTTACTTGCGAAGTAGAGATGTTGATGCAAAAGCATTTTTAATCACTGAGTTAGCTGGAACCTATCATAACTCCTGTTAATCGGCATAGAAACATGGAATCTTGATGAATTTTCTATAGAGATCGAGCAACTCGAACGACTGAAGCGGCTTTGCTAGTGCATGGATAGCCAGTTGCAGTCTAAAGCATCGCGAGAATAGTTCTATAGAGCCTCTATGCTATCGACTACGAATCTACCGGTGTGGTTGCGCTTGCTATGACTTTGCCATGGCGGGTTTTTTACCCGTTCTCATCGCAAGAATGGCTCCGCTGATCAGGAGTGCACAGGCTGGGTAAAAGAGTGAAGCAGGGACTTCGCTGAAGAAGAGGTAAGCCATGATGCCGGCGAAGATGAATTGGCCCATGTTGACGATGCTGACAAGCTGACCGCGTAGATGTGTCATCGCCCAATTGAGAATGGAGTGTCCCAATACCGTAGGGATCAATCCGAGCCCCAGCAGGAGGAGCCCTTCACGGATCGACCAAGGCTCGTGCAGTGGATGGGTAAAGAATAGGGAGCAAATGAAGCAAAATACGCTCGATGTGGCGTAGATCGGCGTAACATAGATCCAGATGCTTTTGTAGGTCCGCTTACGTCGCCCGAGTGCCAAGTAGAGGGTAAAGAAGAGCATCGAGATTAAGCAGATCACATCGCCCATGAAGTAGGTCTTACTGATGTGAAAGTCTGCGCCAAAGAGGATCGCGGTGCCTGCCATAGCGAGGAGGGTGCCGAAGATCTCGAAGCGATTCACACGCTCCTTTACGAGGAGGTAGAGCATGAAGGGCATTGCCACGGGAGCGAGGTTGACGATCAGGGCAGCGTTCGCGGCACTCGTCATACGGGCGGCTGCGAGCCACGTCATGAAATGGAGCCCCAGAAGAATTCCAGGCCAAAAAGAAGCGCGAAAGCACTCAAGAAGAGGGATCGGCTCCCGCTTGAGATCGCGCAGAAAGAGGGGGAGCAAGAAGGCCGTCGCCACGACTAGCCGGAGCGAGGCTAATAGCACTGGGTGGATCGCGCTCGCCTTGATGAAGATAATTGCAGTGGCGCAAAAGAATACACCGGTGATCAAGATGAAGATCCTGAGAGGAAAGGAGGTCATGGATGGCGCCTAAGTTTTGTAGAGGGTTTCATTGCACTCATGCATGAAGGTATCTGATATTTACCTTATCTTCGTGATGCTCGATCACGCTCCTTGCAAAGATGTCTGATTCCAATCCTCAAATTATCTTCCCGAATCTTTGGGCCATGCCAAAGCGCTGGTTGTGGTGCATCGGGAGCCTTGTCGCGATCTGCTTGGTTCTCACTTTTCTGCCCACGGGGACACTGGACGCCTCAGCTGAGCAAGGGCAGGGGCACTGGAGCTCGATGCAGCCGCCTTTAGTGGCAGTGGTCGTGGCGATCAGTTTTAGATCATTGGTCGCAGCTTTGAGCTGTGCTTTCTTGACTGGGTCGGTGCTTTATTACGGATGGAACCCACTCGTTTTCATTCCCAATGCGCTCACCAACTTCCTTCTCGCAAACATCTTGGGGCAGTTCTCGCTCTATATCTTCGGATTCCTCTTCGCCCTCGTTGGAATGGTGCACGTGCTCTACAAGAGCGGTGGGATTCAAGGCCTTGTTTTAGTATTTTCTAAAATAGCGAAGACCGCTCGTTCAGCCCAAATAGCCACGATGGGGGCAGGATTGATGATTTTCTTCGACGATTACTCCAACACCATCGTTGTCGGGCAAACGATGCGTAGCTTGACCGATCGCTTCCGTATCTCGCGCGAGAAACTCGCATATTTGGTCGATTCTACGACCGCGCCGATTGCGGGCTTAGCCGTTATTTCGAGCTGGATCGCATACGAAGTATGGCTCCTAGGTTCAATGGCCCAATCGCTTGGGCTCGAAACGGGGGGCTATGCGATCTTTGTGCAGATGGTCCCGGTGCGGTTTTACTGCTGGGGGACGATCATGTTTCTTGCGATTAACATTCTCACCCAGCGGGACTTCGGCCCCATGCTGAAGGCTGAGAAACGGGCGCGGAAAGAGGGCACTTTGATTGCGCTGGATGCGCGGCCGCTTCTGCGCGAAAACCCGAAAAGACTAGAGCCACCAGCAGGCACGCCTTTTCGCTGGTTTAACGCAGCCATTCCTCTCGTGACGGTGGTCTCGGGGGTGATGTTCGGGATCCTCTATGTTGGGTCTCGTCGCCTAATCCGTGACGGGGTGACTCCGGACTATTTCTCACTCTCTGGGGTGCGGGATATTTTTGGCATCACGGTCTATGATCCAAGTCTTCCAGCGGGAGGGCCAGGAGTGCCATTGATTCTATTCTGGGCTGCGATCGTTGGTGGTGTTATCGCAATCACATTGCCTCTAGCACAACGCATCCTGAAACCGGTGGAAGCGGCTTCTTCCTATATGGGCTCGCTGCCAACCTTGGGCGTGACGCTCTTTATTCTCCCGATGGCCTGGGCGATGAAGACGATCTGTGAATCGCTCGGCACGAGCTACTACTTACTTTCCCTTGTCGGGGATGGTATGCCGGTCGTAGCAGTGCCGCTGCTCACCTTCTTGCTCGCGGCGGGGATGGCCTTTGCGATGGGCACGAGCTGGGGAACGATGGGGGTGATGATTCCGATCATGCTACCCTTCGTCTGGACGCTAGGGGCAGGCGACCCGAGCCAGATGGCTTTGTTTATTTTAACAGCAGCGGCGGTTTTGGATGGAGCCATCTTCGGTGACCATTGTAGTCCGATTTCGGATACAACGGTATTGTCCTCCGTCGCCACCGGATGTGATCACTTGCACCATGTGGCCACCCAATTACCCTATGCGCTGTCGACAATGGTGCTAGCGAGTATCATTGGATACTCCGGTGTCGCGTTTTTTGGATACTCCCCGTGGGTGTTCTTTGCCCTCTTCCCATTAGCAGCGTATGGCTTGCTACGGACGATTGGTCAGCGAGCAGAGGGGTAGTCCGCTAAAGTTCCAGTTGCGCTGTGGTGGTGGCTTCTACGGCTATTT
>TARA_B110000438_G_scaffold294574_1_pt1 | contig 11748 bp, 12 predicted proteins | sample TARA_B110000438 | Tara Oceans TARA_B110000438 (sample SAMEA4398413) | marine metagenome | biome: Polar Biome; feature: [MES] marine water layer (ENVO:01000295) within the mesopelagic zone...; material: water (ENVO:00002006), including particulate matter (ENVO:01000060) such... | reverse complement strand
TCCATGAAGACAGATGCCAACCAAAGAAGTGTCAGAATGAATGCTATAACTTCTGTCCTCCTGTTAGAAATGGGGTTGAAGTTATAACTTGGAGAAAAGATAACAAACCTATTGTTTCTGAGCCTTTGTGCATCGGCTGTGGAATATGTGTACATAAATGTCCACACGATGCTTTGACTATAGTCAATTTACCTGATGAACAAGAAAAAGATACAGTTCATAGATATGGAATGAATGAATTTAGATTATTTGGTCTTCCAGCACCTGAACAGGGAAAAGTTATTGGAATACTGGGCGCTAATGGAACTGGAAAAACTACTGCAATTTCACTTTTAGCTGGAGAAATAATCCCTAATCTTGGAGATTGGGAAAGTGAAGGTTCATGGGAGGATGTAAAAGATTTTTATTCCGGAACGGAAATTAAAAAACATTTTAGTAAATTAGCTGATGGGAATCTCAGTATTGCCTTAAAACCACAATATGTTGATAGAATACCTCAGATGTTTGATGGCACCTTAAGAGAACTTTTAGAAAGAGTAGCATCGCCAGAAAAAGTTGAAGAATTTGCCACTAAAATTAACCTAACCAGTTTGGATAAAAAATTGAGTAAAGTTTCAGGAGGAGAATTACAAAAAGGCGCAATTGCAGCTACAATCCTAAAAGAAGCTGACCTTTATTTCTTTGATGAACCTTCATCATATCTTGATATTGAACAACGGATTTTTATTGCTAGAATGATATCTGAATTAGGAGAAAAGAAAAGCGTTATAGTAATTGAGCATGACCTAGCTATTTTGGATTATGTGACTGATAATATACATATCATGTACGGAAGTCCAAATGCATATGGTATTGTTTCACAAAAACTGGCAGTAAGAAATGCAATTAATTCTTATTTGGATGGATATGTTCAAGAATCAAATGTAAGAATTAGAGATAATACAATCAAATTTTTGAAACATCCGCCGAGAACTGGATGGGATGGTGAAGTCTTAGTAAAATGGCCAGATCTTTCAAAACAATTGGGTGATTTCAAACTAGAAGCTTCAGCAGGTGAAATATTAAGGGGACAAGTATTGGGAGTTGTTGGTGGAAATGCTACTGGAAAAACAACATTTGTGAAAATGCTAGCTAATGAATTAGAACCTGATGCTGGTGAAATTGAAAGTGAAATTACCGTTTCCTATAAGCCTCAATACATTAGCGCTCCAGAAGGCATCATTGTAGGAGAGTTATTACAATCTGTAAAAGGTTTTGATGAGCACATGCTTGCTACAGAACTCAACGTACCTCTGAATTTAGAACCATTAATGGATCGTGAGTTACAGACACTATCTGGTGGTGAATTACAACGTGTGGCTATTGCTGAATGTTTGTTGAAAGAAGCTGACCTTTATTTGTTAGATGAGCCTTCAGCCTATCTAGATGCTAATCAAAGAATGATTACTGCAAAAGCAATTAGACGCTCAATGGAGCAAAGAGGGAAATCTGCACTAGTTGTTGATCATGACGTCTATTTCATAGATTATATTGCAGATGGATTATTGTGTTTTGAAGGAATTCCTAGTAAAGAAGGAAAAGCTAAAGGTCCGTACAATATGCGTGAAGGAATGAATACCTTCTTGGGTCGAGTGGGCATTACCTTTAGAAGAGATAAAAATACATACAGACCAAGAATCAATAAACCAGGTTCAAGACTAGATAGAGAGCAAAAGAGTAAGAACGAATTTTACTATTCAAGTTGATGATTAAATTTATTGCTGGGTCTCGATAGGCATCCGTGTTACAAAGGCCCTTAGAGTACATTGTTCGAGGATACACGGACATAATTATGAAGTATGCAGTACTCACAATTAGCGTTCTAAGTCTGATTACAATATTACTATTGCAATCTGCAATGACCTTTGAACAGAATATGACTAGAGATATTGAGGTTTATCTTCCTGAAGGTGAAGAATCAACTAAGATATTAATTGAAGTTAGAGAAGATTGGGCTACAGATTTAATTATAGTTTATGTACAAACTCCAAATGCTAAAGATCCTGAATTCTATAAAGATGAAACTATTGATAATATAACTCATGTTCCAACATTAAAAGAGATATCACTTTTAGAACAAACTATAGATCCTTATGGTCAAACTACTGATTTAGAAAAATATCAGGCAGATAGAGGTGAAAATGACAATATAATTTTTACTCTGAGTATTTCAACACTTATTAAGGAATTTAATTCAACGAATTCAAGATTCATAGAAGCATCGGAGGGGAAAATATTCGGTGGGCTCAGTATAGAAGAAAATGACGATGATGCTGTGAACCAAACTGGAACTTATGCAATTCCTAGCGATCAAGAAAGGGTTGACCAAATATTTTCCAGTACTTCTTCAGCCCTACAAAATTTTGCTATAGATACAAACAATGATGGAATTATTGATACGGCAGTTATACTTTTTGCCTTGAAAGCTTCAGATGAAAATAATGATGACATCCAAAAGGCAAAGATTGATCAAATACAAGAATTTATTGATTCAAGAGAGAATCCAAAAACCGAAATGACTCAAACTGGATTAGTAGTTGTATTGCATGAAGTTACGGAACGATTGTATGAAGATTTACTCACTATGCTACCTATGTCATTAGGAATAGTACTCTCATTAATGATTCTTTTTCATAGAAATTGGCTAGCAGTACCAGTTGTATTAGTTCCGATTTTCTGCTCGTTAATTTGGACTTTAGGGATCGTAAATCTATCAGGAGTTGTTCTAACTCCTATGATTGTCGCTGCAGGACCTATCTTAGTTGGTATTGGAGTTGATTACGGATTGCACATTGCTAATCGAATTGTAGAATTTAAAGATGAAGGAAATAAAATGCCAAAAGCCACGTATTTGGCATTGTTAAGTACTGGAAAGGCAACTCTTCTCTGTGCTCTAACTGATTCAATTGGTTTTTCAGCTTTGTTTATTTCACCAATTGCCCCAATGAGAACTGTAGGTTTTACTATGATTGTAGGTGTCATTTGCTCATTCTTCTTGACTGTTAGTATGACTCCTGCAATAATGAAACTAACTAACTACTCAAGGCACAAAAGTGGAGGATGGAGGAAAATTGCCCTTTTTTCAACAAAACAATGGAAAGCAATTCTAGTTGTAGTTCTACTAACTACTGCATATTCTATTGCAAGAATATCGGTAATGGATCAAGACATGAAAGGTAATGAATCAGCTCCAGATGATGTTGATTCAATCCAAAAGTTAAAGGAATATTCTGAAGAATTCGAAGCAGGACAGACTGGAATTTTACTTATTAATAATCAAACTGAAAGAGAAAAACCCGCGGCTAAAGATTTAGACGTTCTTGATGTAATGAATTGGACACAGGGAGAAATCAATAATTTATCAATTGAAAATAGAAATACTAATGACATAATTAATGTATCTGCTTTCTCAATAGTTGATTTCTTTAAATCTGCGCATTTCACAATAATAATCGAAGATTTAGACGGAGAAGCTCTATTCGAATTTGATGGTAGCTTCTGGGATTTTCTTCACAGTGATTTCTTTGGAGATGATTATGCAATAGTCGATCTAAATCCATTATACAATCGTGAGGAATTACGTTCAGATATGATCGATGTATTCTATGAATCTTTTACTGATGAGATGCGAGCTATGCTTCTAACTGATGAATATGATAAAGCTCTAATCTATGTTAGTATGCCATATATCAACATAGACGATACAACGGTTCTGGTAGAAGAAATTGATAGAATATCTAAAATAAGAGATAGACAAATGTCATTCTATGATGCTCAAATGTCTACACTTACAGGAGGTCCTCCTGTAACAATTGCAATCAATAAGGGAATACAAGATACCCAATTTGACACTATAAAACTAAGTTTAATTTTAGTTTTGATTTGCATGATAATACTTTTTTGGTCTCCTAAATATGGTTTTATAACTTTTTTACCTATTTTACTTGTAATTTTATGGTACCCTGCAACTGTAGATGCAGGAGGCACTAATCTAAATATTTTCACTGCAATGGTAGGTACTATTATCATAGGAATAGGAATTGATAATTCTATTCAAATAACTGAAAGAGTTAGAGAGGAAGGAGCCACGCCTGAAGGTATCGAAAAGGCAGTTGAAAATACTGGTCAATCAGTTGTAGAGGCTACATTTACTACAATGGGAGGTGTATTTTCAGGAGTTATAATTTCTTTTTATAGAACTCAATTTATTGGTTTAAGAAACTTCTTTGCTTTGATTATTATATTAGTTTTATTTTCTCTATTAATGGCTGTTTTTGCATTACCTAGTTTCTATCATGCTTTACATTATGTCCAAAATAAATATGCTAAAAGAAATTGGAGAATTAAAACTAAATTCAATTAGATAACATCTCTTTCACAGCCAAGACCGAATTTTTGGCATAAGGCAATAATCTATCTTTAATGTGCTCAGGCTTAGCACCAGGTCCTATTATTCCAAAACCAATTGGTTTCATAGAAGCAAGTTGTAAATCTATTAAAGCCATAATTACTGATTTACCCATAACCAATCCGTGCTCAGTTTCTCCTTTTTCTATTATTCCTAAAACAATGGCACCATCTATGGATTCTCTAAGAAATAACCGTTTGATCTGTAATGGCATCTCCATGGAACCTGGAACCCATTTGACCTCTTCAACGATTAAATCATTATCTAAAGCTACAGCTCGAGCTTCATCGACCATCTTTTCAATATGATTTTTATGATAACTCCCTGCAACTATTACTATTGATTTACCCATGTGTAGACTCCTTATTCATTTCAAGAATCGTATCTACAGTATTTCTAGTCTGTGTTTCAATTTCAATATTGATTGAATCGCCTACTAATTTATCTATTAGGTTCGTCAATCTCAAAGTTTCAGGAATTAAATAAACTGTAAATGTATTATGGTTTTTATTTACTTCACCTATTGTCAAACTTATTCCATTAAGAGACACATACCCTTTGGGAAAAATATATTTTTGTAAACTTGAATCTAATTTCAATGTCAAAATATAATTATTCTCTGGTTCACTTACCTTCGTTATAATCACAGTATCAAAAACATGACCTGAAATCATATGCCCTCCAATTTCATCTCCCAGTTTCATTGATCTTTCAAGATTTACAACTGATTTTTCTTCTATATCTCCAAAGGTAGTAGCCTTCAAAGTTTCTATTATTAAATCAAATTCTAAACTATCACTATTTATCTTAGTTACAGTTAAACAAACGCCATCAACACAGACACTAGCACCCACTTGAATACCTTTATTGAATTTAGAAGAGGTCTGAACTATTATTGTAGATAAATTTTCTTTCCAAACTATTTTAGAAATAATGCCCGTGCCTTCTACTATTCCTGTAAAAACCATTGTACCTCATTCTGGAACATATTTATTCCTATAAATTTTTAATATTTTTGATATTATCTTACGGGAGCCTGCCAAATCTTGCTCCATTTCAGGTAATCGAACTACTTTAACTTTGATGCCTCGTTCGAGTAATTTCTGCTCTAATTCTAAGCGTGTAAATAATCGCTGATCATAACCAAGTGCAATCACATCTGGTTTGATTTCATCTACAATTATGTCCAACATATCTCCAGTCCGTCCAATTACGACTTCATCAACTGGTTTAATATGAGAAACTACTTCGGCACGCATATCGTCTGATAAAATAGGTTCACCCTTCATCTTACGGACTGTATCATCATTTGCAATTATTACTACTAATTCATCTCCATGTTCTTTAGCTGCATTCAAAAAATGAGCATGTCCTGAATGGATTATATCAAAAACACCGGTTGCTACAACTTTCATTGGCACGCATCCACTATCTGTTGACCCTCTAAAAACAGATATCCCTCTTTTTGAGCCCATGACTTAGCATCCTCTGGTGATAAAGAGGAACCATCATTTCCAACCATTTCACATCCTAATGCTATTGGGTTCATTTGTATTAAGTTAAATAATGCAACAATCAATTCAGTATGTCCTTGACGAGATTTAAGAAGTTTTGAATCGGCAATACAGACTGGAACATGCCCCGGAATACGGAAATTTTGAGCAAGATAATTCTTACCGTCTGTTATCTTAGAATTTATAGTGTCTTCAAATATTTGAGCAAATATTCGAGCAGTTAAAGCTCTGTCATTATCACTAATTCCAGTAAATGTATCTTTGTGATTCAAAAAAACTGAAAAAGATGAACGTTTATCATAAGGAAGTGTATGGCTAAGCATAGTTTTCAATATCTCAAATTTATTTTTATTCTTACCTGCTTCTTCATATATTTCTTCGGCAAATGGCAAACCTAACTCTGTAGAAGCCCTGTTTTCCGCTGCCAAAAAAATCATGCCTCCTCCATTTTTTCTAAGAAAATTAATACTTGAATGAGTAACATATTTAGCTGAAAAAAATATGTCCGTTTCACCTTCTCGATTGGCCTCATCAAATACTAAAATTGGTTTTCCTTCTCTCAAAATCTTAGTAATATTTTTTACATCTATCATGTTCTCAGCTATCATTTCTTAATCTCTTAATTTGTTTAATTTTAACTGCGGCATTAAATAATTGCGTAGATACTCAAAAATGGGTATCTATTCTAAATCATAGATTATACGGTCAAGATGTGCGCTGAACTGAGACTTAAGACTAACATATCTAGTACAAGATAAATCACCCGAATCAAGCTTAACAATCATAAGAGAACCAAAATCTCTATTGCAAACTAAAGGATCCTTCTCTGGTGAAGTATAAAGATCGTAGCCACCCCACTCATGCCTCCATTCCTTTGTAAGATCGTATACTACTAACAATCTACTAGTCTCTGATTCATCCATATGCAATAATGAATATTCTCCTGGAGCATAAGACAAATGATTAGATGTTCTAAACTTTGGTTTAAGGCCTGTTGCTTTACATAAAAAATTATTGAAATCAGAAGATTGCCAAAAATCATCCAATAATGCATTTCCTATTTTACGATTATAGTAACCTATCTTTTCTTCGGATTTCAATTTAGGTTTAATCTCTACTGGAGCTTCATTAAGAAATTTGGATAAACGAATAAAAGGAATATCTGCTGAATTAAAAATTCTATTCAAATTAGAAAGAGTTGCATCTTCTAAATAATAAAAATTTATATCAACCATGATACCATCCCGTAACTGTTAATCGCTGAATATCTTGTAGTATTTCTCCAACCTGATGCCAAGAATGTTTAGAAACTTCAAACATAATCAAAGAGTTATATTCTGGAATAACGCTATCTACTAATTTTGAACTATTATTTTCATCAATATCAAATATCTGTAAAGAACCGCCCATTTCTTGATTTATTTCAGGAGTCAAATGTAAACTATAGGCAATAATTCTTTCTTCAACCTGATCATCATGAGGTAATAAAAAATCCCCTAAACCGTAAACATATGCAGCCATGTCTATACTAGATAATGGTTTTGAATTAAAGACTTCAGCTACCTTTTTTCGCCACATCTCATCCCCTAAATCATCACGAAGAATATTAATTGCAGGATGGTCTATATTTGTTAATTCAACACTTGCCCAATAACTAAATAAATCCGATTCTTTGAAGTCATATTCTAATCCTGCAAGGGCATCAATTACAAGATCTAATGTACTCTCATCAAGGAAATTCTTTACTATTACGTGAGGATAGGGGAACTCTTTGATTACGGGTATTTTTTCAGCCTTTCGCATTTTTCCTCCTAATCCAGTTTTTCATACCTTCAACTGTGCCTAAATGAGTTTCTGTCTGATGAGGGCCATGAGCTGAATGAGTTTCTTGAAGGCCAGGCCTTATATCTAATAATTCATTTAGAATAGCGGTTGAAGATTTATTCTGGTGATATCCTTTTTCAACAATTTCCATCCATAATTCAAATTCTTTCTTAGTTTTTCTAAACACTCCATTTGCAGGACGAGGTCCAAAATGTGTATAATGAATGAAGTCTAAATTTAATCTATCCATTTTTTCAATACTTTCTAAAGCTAAATCATGTCTATAATATCCTGGTGTAACTGGAAAAGAATACTCTATGTTCGGATACCAAAGGCCGGCTGAATCTCCAACAAAGGCTTCCTGACCATATATCCAAGTTATGTGATGAGGTGCATGCCCGGGCGTGTGAAGAGCTTTAATCTTACGACTACCTAGAGATAATTCAAAACCATCTTCAGCAGAAATTAATCGTTCTTCGGATATTGGCTTTGGTTTACCATAAAGATCTGCAATACTACCTAGAAAATCATGGCTACCGGACCACCAACGATCAATACTAGAAACATGCTTGTATGCATTGGGATGAACTATTGATTTAGCATTTTTACAGATCTCCATTAGATGGCCACCCCCCCCAAAATGATCTAAATGTATATGCGTTGGAATAATGTAATCTATATCTTCTGGAGTCAAACCAATTTGTTTTATCCCTGCTAAAAGATTATTGTGTGAACTAGCAGGACCTGTTTCAATTATTGAAATTTTTCTATCTATAATCACATATACTGATATGAAGTTTGGTTCATTATTAGGACATAAATCAAACCAAACTATATTGTCACTATGTTTGTTAATTATTGGAGACACACTATAACATAAGATAGGGGTTTAAGTGAACCGACGGCCTTATAGTGGGTTGCTAACATGTATATGTCCGTTGAGTTAATGAAATATATAATTGTAACCGGCGGTGTACTTTCCGGACTAGGGAAGGGAATAACCTCATCTTCTGCAGGACTATTACTACAATGTGCTGGCTATAAAGTTACTGCGGTTAAAATGGATCCTTACCTGAATGTTGATGCAGGCACAATGAATCCATATGAACATGGCGAAGTTTTCGTTATGAAAGATGGAGCTGAAGTTGATTTGGATCTTGGAAACTATGAGCGATTTTTACACTGTAATTTGACAAGGGAACACAATATAACTACAGGAAAAGTTTACAAGAGAGTTATAGAAAAAGAGAGACATGGAGATTATCTAGGTCAAACGGTTCAAATAATTCCTCACGTAGTTCGAGAAATTGTTGACGGAATGAGAAAAGCTGCTGAAAATTCAAAGGCTGATGTTTGTATGGTCGAATTTGGAGGAACTGTAGGAGATATTGAGTCCATGCCATTCATGGAAGCTGGACGCCTTTTGAGTAGAGAAGAAGGAAAAGAAAATGTAATGTATATTCATACCACTCTTGTTCCTGTTGTAGGCTCTGTTGGTGAACAAAAGACCAAACCAACACAACATTCAATTAAAGAATTACAAGGGCTAGGAATAAGGCCAGACATCATTGTTGGAAGAAGTAATGATATGTTGGATGAAGATATTGCTGCAAAAATTGCTTTCTTTGCAGATATACCTCGGGAAGCTGTGATTTCTGCACCTGATGCACAGTCTATCTATGATGTTCCTTTGATGTTTTTAGAACAAGGATTACATGAATTAATAGGAAAAAGACTCGGATTAAAAACAAAAAAACCAGATGTTGCAAAATGGAAAGATTTTGCAAAACGAGTTTCTAATGGTGGAGAAGAAGTCGAAATTGCTTTGATTGGGAAATATACAGCCCTAAAAGATTCATACATATCACATAAAGAATCTCTTCGATATGCAGGTGCAGTTCTAGGTTGCAGAGTAAAAATAAGATGGATTGAAGCACCAGATTTAGAAGACAGTGGAACTATCAAAGAACTTGAAGGTGTAAATGCAGTTCTTGTTCCTGGAGGATTTGGAAATAGAGGAGCTGAAGGTAAAATTATGAGTGCTAAATGGGCACGGGAACAGAATATTCCATATCTTGGTGTTTGTTTTGGTTTCCAATTGGCCACAATTGAATTTGCACGTAATGTTTTAGGACTAAAAGGTGCTAATTCGGCAGAACTAGATCCTAAAAGCCCACATCCTGTTGTCAACATACTTCCTGAACAAGAAGGTGTAGATGATATGGGAGCTACTATGAGATTGGGAGACCATGAAGTCAACCTTAGTGAAGGAAAAGCCAAAGCTCTTTACGGTAAAGACACGATATCTGAAAGGCATAGGCACCGTTACGAAATAAATCCAGAATATATAGAACAAATTGAAGCTAAAGGACTAAAGTATACTGGAAGAGATATTAGCGGAAGAAGAATGGAGATCTTAGAACTTGAAGGACATCCCTATTTTGTGGCATCCCAATTCCATCCTGAATTCAAATCTAGACCTGATGAACCATCTCCTTTGCATCTTGGCTTGGTGAAGGCAGCTTTAGCTCATAAAAATGGATAAAAAACAAGGGCAAGCTTATTAAGCTGTAATTTCTAGCAGTATTATGTCAGACGATAATGATAATAATGACGAATTCACCGATTTTAAAGGTAGAGCAGATCCTTCTGAAGATGGTTTTACAACTTCTGAAATGATTACAGGATTCGGAATGCTTCTTATTGTTGTAGGATTCGTATTTGGTTTAATCCGACTTTTAGGACTAAAAAATGGGGAAATACCTGCTAATTATGATAATCACCTTGATCAATTATATCTAAGTTATCTTATCATGTTTGTAGGAATATTGATAACCTGTTTCTTAGGATTCGGTGGAATGTTCAAAAGAACTATATCTTCTTTTGCTGGTTCTAACGATTAAAAAGTTAGAGATTTATCTAAACTTATGGACATGGTATTGTCATTAAGTTCATAACTATAAACGAAAGTGTGACTACCACTATTTTCTGTTGCAGATGTTAATGTATAAAGCAAAGAATACCCACGGGAAGCAAGAATTGATTCAAATTCTTCTGTAACTATCTCAAAGGAGGTCGATAACTCTACACCATTTGCTGCATTCAAAACCTCATATTCTAAGGCTAAGGAAAAACTATTTTCTAATGAAGAAATTATTGGAGTTATATCATGTCTTTCGCCTTGGTGATTACCTAAATTTACAGAATGAGTAATTGTACTAGTAACTGCAATTAAAGTAATTGACATTAAAAGTCCAGAAACCAAAAGAAGTTGTGCTTGATTTTTCATTAGTTCTCCCTATACCCATACCACAACTGCAGGTTTAATTCCCAAAGTTCATCATCTGCCCAAACTATCCTAAATGTTTGAGTAACTGGCCCAGATTGAACCGTTCTATCCACGATAACCTCAGTCTGACTTCCATGTGTTCCTTCTAATCTATATGATAATGAAGGTGAAAGACCCGAATCCAAATATTGTTTTATTGCTGTATTATTATCAGTAGCTAGCCACCAAGACAATGTTGAATCATGATGTGCTGCTGCAATGGTTGAATCTACTGGAACCCATTCATCCAGTATCTCGAGAATCTCTAAACCGGTAAAATAAAGATCATTCTCCTCAAAATTATTAGCATCGCTTGTGGGAAGTACGCTAACTGCAACATTGATTGTAGATGTGAATAAAGTTGCTACTAACAAAACTTCCAAAACATGCATTTGACCTTTATTATTTTTCATAATTATTAAACTCCAATTAAATTTGTGGAGTGTTTACAGAGGTTGCAATACCTATTAATTCGAAAATAAACCAACCCAAAAAGAGAAGGAATGATGCTCGACTAAATGCAGAATATAGTTTACCTGTTGACATAAAACCGGCTGCAAGTCCATTACCTATTCCTTGAACCATAAGGCTGTAAAGGAACATACTTGAAATCCAAACTTCATTCATCTCTCTAA
>TARA_B110000438_G_scaffold239563_1_pt1 | contig 11758 bp, 8 predicted proteins | sample TARA_B110000438 | Tara Oceans TARA_B110000438 (sample SAMEA4398413) | marine metagenome | biome: Polar Biome; feature: [MES] marine water layer (ENVO:01000295) within the mesopelagic zone...; material: water (ENVO:00002006), including particulate matter (ENVO:01000060) such as...... | reverse complement strand
TCGATGATGAAGGACATGGTTTTCGCAAGAAAGAAAATGAAATTGAAGGGTATGGAAAGGTTTTAACCTTTTTAGAGACGTATCTAAAAAGAGAAGGAGAAACTTCACAAAATTAAATATAAAGACACTAAATCGTATTCCAGCTAATTAAAAATAGAAGAAGCTGCGTGAGACTCATAACCCGATCAATGACTAGGTAATCTCTTTAAACTTTTTTCCTGAAATATTTTTTCAGACATGTCAGTGTCTACCTTAACCTGATCAAAAGAGATGTCAGTTCTATGATCTTTTTGTACATCCTTAACAGATATTTTTGACATGATATCATAATTATCAATTTTTAAATAAGAGTAAGATTTATCCTTTTTTAGCTTTTCCCTCTTATCATAAGACTCTTCCTTAATAATATTTAGATCATCTTTAACTACCCAGATCTTGTGCATTGAGTATGAAGATTTTATTGAAGCATTGGGAGAAACCTTTATCACAAAGCAATTTTTCCCACCCATCACATCATCGTCCAACCTTTTATACTCATTTTCCTCTAAGGACCTGCTGGTCATGTCTTCATAGCTAAGGTCAGAGCCCATAAATGCGTCACCTTTTTTACTAGCAGATATTCGTCTCACTCTTTTAAAAGCAGGAAGCCAGATCCTCATCTCATCATCACGATTGTCGTGTTCAATTTTTAAAAAAGATATGCCCTTATCATCTTTGGGTTCTAAAAACCAAATTAATTGATGCCTACTATTGTCCATTGTTTTTGTTAACATTACGCTATTCCGGGTCTTACCTTTAGAGTTTGTTAGCACCATAGAGGTCCTACTTACCATATTTTTTGGTTTATTTTTTTCATCAAGTCTTTTAACGATCTCATAACCAGATTGTCCAAATAAATTTGAAATGGCAATAATGATAATGAATATATATCTCATCTTAATACCTATCTATCTGAAAGATTATTTTTTAACAATTCTGCCATAGCGGCCAAGAATGTAAGCGTTCCGATCGATGTTGATAACATTGCGAAGACCATTAGTCCGCCCATGTATTGTACGGGTATAAACGCAGAAAATAGTAAAGCACCAAAAGACATGTTTGACGCCGAGTCTAGGATAATCGGATACCCAACGTCTTCGATCACATCATTGGTTAAAGCGTTTTTTTCTGAGATTTTTGACAGCCTCCTGTATTGCGAAATATAGTGTACCGCAAAGTCAACACCCACCCCGATGATGACTGAGGCTAGAAGCGCTGTCACATGGCTAAGATGTATCCCCGCTAGTCCCATAAAACCAAAGTTGATCACGACCGCGACCGAAAGAGGAATAATGGCCATCAGACCCCATGCGATTCTCTTAAAAAATAATGATGTAATCAGTCCTATAAGGATCACGGACATTACAATACTGATAACAGATGATTGGACTACCAAATAAACAAGATCTCGTATAACCACTGCCATCCCGGTCACAGATGCATTTCCTACACTTTTTAGATCACCAACATATTCTTCTATCTGATCCACAATAGAAATAATCTCCTCCGTGGTCATAACCCGGCTTAGTGCAGTAACCAGTCCGACACTGTATTCATAGTCAACCATAGCAGAAAAATCTTCTGGATCACCCGACATAGAGTACATCGAAAATAAATTATTTACCTTACCTTGATCTTCTGGTATGGTCTCATAATCTGGATCATCATCCATTACAACACGGTGCATTTGCTTGACCACATCTGCAATTGAAAAACTGGTCGTAACCTTTTTATTATTTTCAAGCATATTCTGTAGATTTACAATCTCATTTAGTGTTCTCGGATTTCTCATAGGGCCTTCTAGTCTGACCCTTATATCCATCGTACCTGTCATCTCCTGATCTATAAAATCAATACTATCTCTAAACTCTGTACCCTGCCTAAAAAAACTGGCAATATTGACATCCACTTTTAGATACAATAGTCCGACTATCCCTGCTGTAGCAATTAAAACACCAGACCCTAATATTGATTTTGGATTTGCAGAGACTGTTTTTCCAAAGTATGCTATTAGGTTCTCAAAAATACTTGGTCTTGTTACAGCCTTTGAGCTCATGTCCCATTTTTTTAATAATATTGCACCTGGCAGAAACGTTGAGCTTAGAATAAATGCGTGTGCTATGCCCACGCTAATACATATTCCATAGCCCATAAGCTGTTTTATGGGTGCAAAAGATAGAGAAAGAAAAGCAGCAATCGTAGTTAGGCTAGTTAAAAAGATAGGAACCAAAAGAGTGTCCATGGTTGACTCTAATGATTGTCTCGTATCTTTTTTCTTTCTCATTTCTTTGAAAAATTTGGCGACAACATGAACTCCGTCAGAGTTTGCTATGGTAAGCAGGATTATTGGCATTGAGGAATTGACAATTGTAAAATAAAATCGTTCTGACCCTGTTAAAAACACCATCCAACCCATAAACCCAGCCATAGCAACAAGCGACTGTATAATAACGGAAAACACCATTACAACTGCAAACGGATTTCGAAGATTTACCATGAGCACGATGGCCATAATAAAGAGACCAACCCTGAGTAATATGGTAATATCATTCCTGATCATTGTAGGAACAGATCCAGTGATATAGGCCGTTCCTCCGTAGTGAGTCTCAAAATCGGAGGATAAAATGCTGTCGCCTACGGCGACAACAACATTTCTCATAATATCATGGGGGATGTCTTCATAAGGCTGGACCATAATATTAAAATACTCTTCACTCTTGCTGACGGCTCTTTTCTTTATAGTGGGGTTGTATTTCAAATATTCTTTTATTTTATCTATCTGAGTGGGGTTTAAATCTCGCTCGGGTTGAAGATCACTGATTTCCATGAAACCATCTTCACTATCTATTCTTGAGAGGGTCGTTATACAAGAAACCTTTTCAACCTGATCTAAATTTTCCAGGGCTACTGTCAGATCCCAGATTAAGGAAAAGGCTTCTGTGTTATAGATTGTTTTGTCTTTATTCCCAAAAGCAATAAAAATAACTTCTGTGCTTCCAAACTCATCCTGCACCGCTTCCCAAGATATCCTTGAGTCTAAGGTCTCAGGCAGCATGGCCATCATATCGTCATCAATTACAAGAAAGTTTATACCCATTCCCATAAACAAAGTTAATAAGACTGGCAGGGCTATTGCTTTTTTAGGATTCGCTAGAACATGCTCTATGATCCAAGCTCTAATGGGGTGGGCACTCTTGGAAACGGTCAACGATTAAAATTCATTATCTTATAAACGAATGTCATAATGTCTAAATAATCAACCGCTGTATCCTCGTTTATGTCTGCTGGTGGTGTTGGCTGGTAGTGGCCATCTTGTATCGTGACCATGTCAATGGTATAGCATAAATCATAGATATCAACAAGCACATCAAAGTTCACATCGCCTACTCTATAATCAGGAAATCCTGTGGTGTCTCCGCCACCAAGAAAATCTGTAGAATATTTTTGGGCCCTGGCTATCATTATGTTAGTCCCAGCAAACTCATAATCCCAAACAGTTGACCCGCTAGAGTCTACCTCAAAGATTAATCCATCATCTGCCACAGAGACTAGGGTATTGCCATTAGGAAGTCTAAATGCACCGCCCTGAACGTTGGTATGGAATCCCCCAGTGTGAATCCAGGCTGGGCCAGAGGGTCCAAAAGGCTGAGTATTAGTTATGATATAACTACCGCTGTCAGCAGTCAGCGGTGGCGTAATCTCAAAAACTGCAGAGCTCTGTGCGGCATAATTATTATTGTAAAGAATCAGGTTTCCTGCGCCTGGGTATCCATCTGGTATCCAGTTTACTCCATGCTGACTGTCTAATTGCTGCTGGCTACTGGAGCCTCTATCATAGACCTGAGGATTTCCCCAACGAAATAGAAAGTCTCCTCCTTTTCCCGAGTTTCCTCCCGAATGACCTGCCGCTTCTTCTGTAGTGGTACTGTGATCAATGATATATATCTCGCCATGGTGTCTAGAGCTTATTACGATCTGGTCTAAATGCGGGTTATAGTCGATCGCGTTAATATGTTTCCAGTCCGCGTTGCTGCCTCCAGGGCCACCGCCTCCCCCTACATCTCCATAGTTAATATCCATAAGCTCTGGATGTTCATAGATCACGCCATAGCCGGACAGGCTTGAATCATAGTCTTGAACTAAATGGTCCCAAAGGTGCCACTCCCAGACTATGTTGGCTTGATTAGGAAGCACTGGCTCTAACTCCAAAATAGATGTTGACCACATCTCACTTAGTGGGTTGTCTATCGATTGTCTTCCCATTGCATATGCCTCAGCAGCGGTCATCCTCTGCCAAGCGATAACCAATACATTACCATTAGGCATAGGCTGGACATCATGATGGTGCTGGTATAAATCATCAGAGACTGTAAACTGCCATAGGATGGATCCGTCCCATGCAATATGCGCGATTCCTCCACCAACACCCCCACTGCTCATGGTAGGATTCTGGACTCTATAGGGATAGATAATAGAACTGTCAGCCAGTAAATAAGGCATACTCGCAGCTCCTCTGGGATGGACCCATGTGTGAACCGTATTCATATTATTATCCAATAAATAGCTGGTGCCTCCGGTCCCACCACCAGGTCCACCTCCAGTCGGTGAGAATAGGGTATAACCATCAAACACCTCTCCACCGCATAGTGTAATGCCTAGTGTGATTACAATTAGCGATGTTTTTGTGCCGTGACTCATAAAGTAATTTCCAGTCTAATGTTTCATAATATTTAATATCTGTCTATAATAGAGTTTTTATTTTAACATTTAGACTCTGAGGGCGTCAAATAGTTAAATATCTTAATACATATTATTAATATCTTACCATAATATAACTTGTTCATTTAATAATTAGACCGATTTACTTTGAGATTTAACAGAAAAACAAAAGCCTACTCTATTATTGGCAAAACATTTGGAGTCTGGGTCAGCCCAATTCTAACAGGCATATTTCTTTTTGTGATGCGAGCTCTTGTAAGCTTCGGATTATTTACCGATAAACTGTTTTACAAGATCGCTAGAGAACCATCCATACAAAGTCCGATTGTTATTGTTGGAAACCCTAGGTCAGGTACCACATTTTTACAACGATATCTTATCCAATCAAATCTTGGCTCTGGCGCTGAACTGTGGCAACTGCTTTATCCTTCCATTGTCCTACAAAAACTGATTAAACCTCTACTACCCATCCTAGAAAAAATCAGTCCTGCTAGACACCACTCCACGGCCGCACACAAGACCAGTCTGACTTCTATTGAGACAGATGATGTAGGACTATTTTTTAGATATTTTGATGGATTTTTTCTTTATGGCTTTCTACTGTCTTTCGCAGATGAAGATCTTTTTGAATACTTTGACCCTAGAGTTCGGGATACAAGCAAACGAGATTTTGACTGGTTCGAAAGTGTCTGGTCTAGAACAATTGTGAATCAGGATGTGCCATATATCGGAAAACTGTTTTCGCTAAGTACAAACCTTCCCACATTTCAAAAAAGATTTCCTGATGCAAAAATCCTTTACATGATCAGAGACCCTTTAAACGTCATCCCTTCAGGCCTTAGTCTAGTAACAGGAGTTTTAGACAAAAGATTTGGATTTTGGAGTCTAGGGAAAAGGAAACGTGATCAATACATCGAGCGGCTTTACAATGCACTTGTTACCCTTTTAAAAAGGTTTCACGAAGATTGGACAAATGAGAAGATTAACAAGTCAAGGGTTCTCATTGTAAGGTATGACCATATGATGAGTGATTTTGATCAGCTTATGGAGAATATTCTTAATTTTATTGATCAAAAACCATCAGAAGAGTTAATTGGAAAAATAAAAAAGACTACCGAAATGCAAAGAAATTATAAAAGCGACCACGGATATGATCTTAAAAATTTTGGCCTTACAGAGGATCAAATAAAAAAAGATTGTCACTTTGTTTATGAAACTTTTCTAACCGAATGATCCGATTAAAAAATAATTTATTTATCATAATAATCTTAAACGGTATGTTAACAAGTTTAGCTGCTGAAATAATATTGGACAGTATTGATTCTGTAACAGACTGGAATATCATTCAGAAAGATAAGACACAAATAAGGTGGACAGAGTACAATGGCTATCCGATTTGCCAGACGATAAGCATTTTACCTTTTTCAGTTGAGTCAATCTCATCAATAATTGAGGATGTTGGTAACTATCCTAACGTATTTAAAAGAATTCACAGGACAAATGTTATTGAAAAAGACATCGTCCATGTCATGCTAGACATGCCTTTTTTTCTTTCAAACAGAGACTACGTGATCCGGTTTAGAAAAAATAAGGCACAAAGTAACTGGGAGTTTAGCTTTAGCGCTGTTACACATAAAGATGCCCCTTTAAACAAAGACTACGTAAGACTTGTAAATGCAGCAGGTAAATGGAAACTGATACCGATGGATAAAAACCAAACCTCTGTAAGTTATACATGGAACGGAGAGCTTTTAGGAGACTTTCCTAACTTTGCACTAGAGAGAGCCTGGAAAACACAAGGAAATGAAATTATACACTGGATTAGCGATGCGTTGGAATAAACTTGTCCTATTTTCTTTAGTTTTTTTTATAGCCACTGCCAAAGGTGAAACAATCAATACCTATAAAGGCTATCTAGACCTCTATTATATATCAAGGCTATCAGACCAGTCAATTATCAATCTGCCCTATAGAATTTTTAGCCTAAATATTGATCATCAAAATGGCGACCTAATGCTCCGGTCTACTGTCGCGCTTGAACATAAGCTAAGAAAAGATACTTTCTTCCTATCGAACGACTCACCAACAGATTTTGAGCTAGATATGAGAGAATTATATTTACAAGTGTTTACATCCTGGGGAGAGTTTCGAGTTGGGAAAATTATTCACACCTGGGGCAATGCTGATGAAAATAGCCCGGTTGATATTATCAGTCCTTTTGACTATTATTATACCTTTGGCTCTGGCATAGAAAAAAAACTTGCTACGTTTTCTTCAGCGGTCGATGTTTATATGGAGAGCCTGAAATTCGGACTCGTTTTTTCTCCGCTGCATAATACTCACAGAACTCCCCAAAATGATAATGACTTTCCTATTAAGCTTCCGGTGAGCCCCTCGGAAGACCAGATCATGAAAATTGATGGACTCCCGTATGAGCTAGGCGCATACGTTAACAGATCTTTTAGTTTTGGAGACATTTCTTTGAATTATTTTAATGGTTATGATCGATTGTTTAACCTTTCTGGCGTTAATGGTTTCGGACACGGCCCGGACTTAAGTAATCCTTATATTGATGTTGTATACGGATACAGAAAAACTAGTGTGTTTGGTTTTGGAGGCACTCTATTTCTTGGAGAACTAGAGTTTAGAGGAGATGCAGCCCTGTTCAACACGAAAGATGAAAACAATAATATCACAAGGGTCAGTCCTTATCTACCAACATTCTATGATTCGCTACACTATTCTTACCCACTAAGCGAACAGGCCAGATATTTTCAGACAACGCTACAACTAGAAGCGGAGCTTCCGTTTGATATAAAATTTGTTGGACAGTTCTTTAGCTATGACACACTTGACTATAGCTCTGACAGTTTGCCTCTTGATGAGGATGTCTCCATACCGAATCTTGAGATCAGTGTAGACGAGTTAGACCCAAAAAATATTTTTACCCCAGGGTATGGGTCATCGCTTGCGGTTTTAACGAAAAAAGCAATTATTCTATCACTTGAAAAACAGTTCCTTGATGACCAACTGACACTGGCGGCCTCTTCTGTTTTTGATATTGATAACACAGACTATAGCGGAGCATCACCCGGCTCTATTTTATCTTTTGAGGCTACTTATACCCTTATGGAAAACCTAGAATTAACTCTCGGATATACAAAAATAAAGGGTGATAAGAATCATCCTTTAGGAGAGGACTATCGACTTTACCTCATGGAAGATTTCTCTCATATTCGTGCTGACCTTAAATACTCTTTCTGATTAATCCTTTTCTATTTCTATGAACTTTAAAATAACTGGTACCGGTATATATCTTCCTCCTTATATAGAGACATCTAAGGAAACTGCAACATTCATTAATAAAAGTGAAGAATGGATCGCCTCAAAGACTGGTGTAACTGAAAGACGAAAGTCTGAGATTGATGTAGATAAAATGGGCGCTATTGCAGCGACACAGGCCATGGCGGGTAACACAAAACCAGATCTGATCATCAACGCATCCGGTGTTCCCAAGCAGACAATACCTGATACTTCTGTGTTTTTTCAGAAAGAACTGGGTCTAAATAATATTCCATGTTTTAGCATTCACGGAACATGTTTATCATTTCTTATTGCACTGAATAATGCAGCAGCTCTGATTAATTCTAACGTCTACAAAAGAATACTTATTATATCTTCAGATAGGGGGACAATAGGTAGAAACCCAGAAAATCCTGAAAGTGCAGCCCTACTGGGTGATGGTGCTGCAGCTATTTTAATCGAAGCAGAGGAAAGTAAATTTAATAATTTTCACTATTGGAAAATGAATACGTGGTCTGATGGCGCTAATCTAACAGAAGTGCGTGGCGGTGGGACAGCGCTACACCCTCAAAACCCGAGTACTAAACCAGAAGATAATCTGTTTTCAATGGATGGTCCTTCCATCTATAAGATAGCAAGAAAAAAAGCATACAAAATGGTATCAGAAACTTTTAAAAATGTAGAATTTGATAAGACAGACGTTTCGTGGGTAATCCCTCACCAGGCATCAGAAAAGGCAGTAACTGCCTATCATGAATACGGGGGCTTTGAAGAAAATAAAATTATAAATATCGTAGCCAAAACAGGAAACTGTGTTGCTGCATCGATGCCAATGGCGCTTGTCACTGCAGTCCAGGATGGTAGAATAATGCGTGGGGATCTTCTCTATTTTATTGGTACTGGTGCGGGCTTATCCATGGCATGTGCCCTGATACGCTTTTAGTATTATTTTGTGAGAATTACTTTTTTAAATAATACTTCACTAGAGGTCCTTGCCCCAATAAAATATATCCCAGAGCTAAAGCTCGACGCATTCCAATTGAATTTGTGGAGTCCCTGCGATACACTTCCATCAAACAATATACTCACGATTGATCCTTTAATATCATAAACTGAGATTTTTAATTCTTCATTTTTTATTAGACTAACTCTCAAACTTGTTTCAGGGTTAAAGGGATTGGGGTATGGATTATCAAGACTAAGATTAGTTGGAAGAATACCTGCCACATCAATCATGACGTTATCACACTCCTGCTGGGCCTCTATCTGAAACGAGTAGTAAAACTGGTCAAGGCTGATATTGAAGTTTTCACTGTTTGCGATACAGTCTGGCACATTTTCACATAGCCTATTCCCACCAATCGCAAAATAAGGATACCATGCATTATCATCACTGCTCCAATCAATATTCAGTGAACAGATACAGTCTGGAACCGTACTCAGATTATTATTAAAAAGCCATAGATATTGAAGTTCATTCAGATTGCACAAAGATGATGGCAGGGAGTCAATCTCGTTATATCCAAGGTCTAAATATGTAAGATGAGATAGACTATCAATATCTGTAATAATACTTTCTAAAATATTATTTGATATATATAAAGACCTGAGCTCTTTAAGCATATTAAAACTTTCTGGAAGAACTGATATTCTGTTCCACTCTAAATATAGACCGCTTAGGCTGGTCCAATTACCTATAGATTCAGGAAGAGTATAAATAGTGTCATTGACCCCACTACCACTTGAACCGTAATCAGCTACTAGAATTTTCAATCTTCCGTTGAACCATGTTTGAGTTCCTATTTCTAGCGCGGAATCATATTCAAGTTGGTTCAAACTAATTAGATCATTTAACGCTTCTATGTCTTGATCATGAAAACAACTATCCCCTACTAAAATATTTACATTTCCTGGGACCACATCAAAATGAGTATATGCACTGTCACACTGTCCAAAAAGAAACCTACTGACAAGAGTAATAATTAATATAAAATACTTTAGACCATTCATTTCTTATTTTAGGTATATGACTTTTTTAAATTGATTTTCAGTCTTATAATTTAATTTAATAAAATATATCCCCGATGGAAGCCTGTCTGCGTTCCACGTAATCTCGTATTCATGAAGATTATTGTTTAATCGTATATTTTCAATTAACCTGCCACTAACATCATGGATCGTAATGTTTGACTCTATATTAGAAACATTAGTCACTCGAATATTGAGCGAAGAATTAAATGGATTTGGGTATGGGGCCAACAAGCTTACCTGCTCAGGCAACCATAATTCACCAGTGTCAATATCTAGCTGCCCAATAAATATCGGTGAAGAAACTGACTTTGACATTGAAGGTTTGTGCATGGGAGTCACTTCGAATTGGAAATGATTTTCTACAACTGAGCTGTATGCGGTTCCATTAAATATAATGCTTTGCTTCTCACCAGGTGCAAGATCTACAGAACCATTATAATTACTGAACCAGTCTAAGTTCTCTGAGAAGTTATAATTAAATGTTTCAGTTTTTGAGCCTTCGTTCTTGATGGTGAAAGAAATTGCTGCATTTCCCTCAGGTAGGTAGACACCCTCAACCTGATTATTATCCATTCTAAAATTATCAATAATAACGCTAAACGCTATTGGATACAGACCGGAAACACGATGCGCACGGTAAACAGCACAAATAGGCTCACATAAGTTGTAGTGACCCTCCCAAACTATTTCACCATTTTCAGACACTTCCAGAGACGTGCCATTACCCCCTACGGTAGTAATGAGACAGTTCCCATTATCTAGCTTTTGAGCATTGCCAGATGCAAACCCAAATAAATTTTCTGGAAGAGAATATTCCCAGACAATATCAGCCATGTCATTATCTATGGCTATCTCGATTGCTCTTGTTATGGGCTCATCTGTCCCTAAAAATTCTTGACTAAGATTTCCATTGTCGAGCGTAACAATATTACCGTTGTCAGTTTTTTGAAGACCATGCTGAAAGCTAAACCCAAGATCATGACCCATCGTTACATCTCCAGATGGCATATCACGGCCCATGTTCCATATAATATCACCGCTGGGATATGAGATTTTTGTTATCCTTGAAAGGTGTCTGGTAGAAATATATATCGCACTCTCCGCTTCTGAAAAAATCATTGCATTCACATGTGTCCAGTCGTACTCCTGATAGCCGGTAGAACTTGGAAGCCAGGTACCTCCAAGCGCGTCAAAATCATCCATAGAAAAATAATCGAAGACGCTCCAACTCCAGACTTCTTCCTTGGTCTCCTTGTCCCACTCTACAAGCCTGTCTCCCACCCAAGGGAACTCTAAGGTGACCCCATTTGCTGAAAACCCGAATCCCTGGTAGCTAGAAGTCCACGAACCAATAGGTATAGGTCCTAATTGACTTATGGATACAATACCCAGATAATTTCCGTTAGGAATCTTAATTAGATCATGGTGCAAAAATTCCTCATTCGGCTCTTCCCAAACGAAGTCGTTTTCAAGTGAAAATTCTATACCCGGAAGATTATTTTCTAATGAGGGGTCTGAATAACAACCTAATAAATCTAGATAGGGAGTAGAATTATAGTAGACAATATTTTTATCGCCTGTATTCCAGACCTCTCTACCATTTTGATCAATTATCGCACTGTAATAATTATAAAACGAACCAAAAATTGTCAGCCCTGAATTAAAT
>TARA_B110000438_G_scaffold146387_1_pt1 | contig 11759 bp, 8 predicted proteins | sample TARA_B110000438 | Tara Oceans TARA_B110000438 (sample SAMEA4398413) | marine metagenome | biome: Polar Biome; feature: [MES] marine water layer (ENVO:01000295) within the mesopelagic zone...; material: water (ENVO:00002006), including particulate matter (ENVO:01000060) such as...... | reverse complement strand
ATATTTAATTGCAGATCTAGTAAGAACTTCTTAACTTTATCTGTATTAACCTCGCTCAATTAGATTACTCCCCACAAATATCTCATTCCAAATTCATTCATTGTTTCACAGCTATGCTGACCCGGTCATCGAAGAATTTCTTGGCTCACAAGAACTCGGATCTCTGAAGGTCTAGGCTCATCGCCAAGATTACCCTCGACAATGTAAGCGATATTAGAACCAAATTGTTCCTCAACCATTGACCTAGATCTAATTTCCGCTCCTCCTGCTATATTAGCTGAGGTAGAAACGACGGGTTTCCCGAATTGGGAACAGAGCGCGTGCACAACGGGATGACTACTAACTCTTATTGCAACCGAATTATTGCTGCCTTTTATCCATTGCGGAATAAGATTTAGTGAATCAGGAATGATCCAGGTAACTGGATGGGGCCAGGTATTTTGCAGTAATTCTTTTTGACGATTAGAAAGCGGCTTCAATAAATCGGAGATTTGCGAATGATGTGCTGCAACCAAAATAAGGCCTTTTTCGACAGACCTGTTCTTTAACTCAAGAAGTTTTGCTACAGCGGTTTGATTGTTTGGGTCACAACCTAGTCCCCACACCGCTTCGGTTGGATAGGCAATAATATTGCCTTCACTAAGATGTATACACGCTACATGAAGGTCTAGCTTGTTCAATTGGTGAACCCCAATAAGAAAGTAACAAAATACCTGCAAAATTTCATCTTGAACTTTAACCTTCTCTCCATTTGCTGCACGCTCTACTTCTACTCATTCAGCCAAATCAGAGGCAGCTGGTACCAATAATTTCATGATTATTAAGTTAGATTTTGTTCCCTTCAGATGAGTAACAAATGGTTCCGTCATCGGTCTCAAATCCTACTAAATTTAGAGAAACGGGCAAACTACATGAGTCGCTTCGAGTATGCAATAGTCACTAGGACGGTCTAGAATAAAGACCGTCCACATTCTCAATTCTTCCCTGTAGTTTGAAATCGAATAGGCGTGTGTGGCATTTTGAACGGGCTAACCCAGTTCTTTCTGTAACTGTTTCCAAAGTCCCTAGATGCCGATCTAATGTGACTAATATTTTTCTCACTCACGAACAGAGTCTTTTGGCGAACCGAGAGATTCTATTGGTTTGTACCTGACTAATAGAACCAATCATTCCGACTACGTCTCGATTCTATTCCAGCGAAAACCTTTCATTACAGTAATAAGAGCGCGGCCTTTTCATTAGCTTCTGTTAGCAGTGCCCAAGGCAGAGTCCACTAATTATCAGGTGACACTGACTAAAATTTTACGGCATCCAGCCAGAAAATAACTGAAACTCGTATATCAGTAATCCGTTTTGATAATTTGCTCATCAAACTTTTGATTGCTTCGCGGATACAGCCTGCCTGCTCCGACTCCAACAAGAAGGTGGACTAAATCGTTCGCGAATACCACACGACTGCGCTTTAAATTATCAGCAATTAGATTGATCGGAACTGATATTGACAATATATTACCATGCTTTCAATTAATGCAAGACTTATAAAATCTGTATCTAATTAGGGTGCCACGGTCGCTGCGTCGACAAGAACAGTAAACTCGTCGAAAAAATCAGCACAGGCTCAATTGAGAAAATTTTAGCTCTAGTTTTATTGATTTTTCAAGTTAGTAAGCGATTACTTATTTTTGGATTTTCACGGCAGTACTTTATTAGAACACAGCGTATATCCAGATTGTCATCTGCAGGAATTGTAGCAAAACCGAGATATTAAATTTCAAGACCACAGGGATGCTGATTTGATGAGTTAATATATCCCCGTTTTTCTCGATAAAACTAAAATGAGTTTGTTCTTGCGGACCAATTACTCTGAACAACCACTTCGTGGCATGCGCCAATTGCTAAGTTATCACCAATGTTTGCAACGGGTATGTAAATAAGAATTATTGTAATTCCATTTTTTTTATTAATAAAATTCTGTTGTTAGTAACATCGATAACTTAGCAATACGGTATAATTAGCCCTAAAAGGACGTTCCAGACTGTTTTTTTGTTTTCTATCTATTTATGAGGGATTTCGAGACTATGGCAATTTTACAAATCCTGGAATTCCCCGATCCTAGGCTTCGAAAAATAGCAGCCCCCGTAACTGTTTTCGACGCAGAGCTACATCTATTTATCGACGATCTGCTCGAAACTATGTATGAAGCAGAGGGTATAGGTCTTGCTGCAACTCAGGTAAATGTCCACAAGCGGCTTTTGGTACTAGATGTATCGGAAAATAAAGATAGCCCCCAAGTGCTAATTAATCCAAGTTTTGAAGTAATTGAGGACGAACTCACCGAGTACGACGAAGGCTGTCTTTCGGTACCTGGATTCTATGAAACTGTATCTCGACCTAAAACCATTAAAGTGTACGCTCAGAATAGAAGAGGTGCACCTCTTGAGCTCGATGCTGAAGGTATTCTATCCACTTGCGTACAGCATGAGATAGATCACCTCGATGGAAAATTGTTTGTTGACTACATCAGCGCCCTAAAGCGTACCCGAATTCGTCACAAGCTCGAAAAAGATCAAAAGAAGACCACCTAAGCTCATGCAAAAACTTCGAATCTGTTTTGCAGGTACACCTGTATTTTCTGCTACTCATCTATCTGCAATTATTGATTCAGAACATGAAGTAGTTGCGGTGTACACGCAGCCCGATCGCCGAGCAGGTCGTGGTAAAAAACTTAAAGCTAGTCCGGTGAAAAATGTGGCACTTGAAAATGGTATACGGGTACTCCAACCGGAAAGTTTAAAAGAGCAAGAGCAACGAGATATTTTGGAAAAAATTTATCCTGATGTACTAGTGGTAGTTGCTTATGGCTTAATCTTACCCAAAGAGATACTAGCAATACCCAAATATGCATGTATTAATGTACATGCTTCATTACTTCCGCGTTGGCGTGGCGCTGCGCCAATTGAAAGATCGTTACTAAGTGGTGACAAGGAGACAGGTGTCACTATTATGAATATGGACGAAGGGCTAGATACAGGTGAAATGTTGTACAAACATTTTGTCAAAATTTTGGACAGTGATACTCGTGTAGATCTTGAAACAAAATTGATGGCCGGTGGCTCGAAAGCCTTATTATATTGTCTTAATAACTTAACAGAAATGCTAGAAGATGCGGAAAAACAGGATGATGCTCTTAGTTGTTATGCAGATAAACTTCACAAAACTGAGGCCTTAATTGATTGGTCTAAGCGGTCAGAATTTATTGAACGACAAATTAGAGCAGGCGTTGGGAGGTCTCCAGCTTATTGCTTTCTCGATCAGAAACGATTACGCATACTACGAGCTGAAATTCCTACTGAACAGTCTAATAATTCTGACCTGCAGTGCGGTACGATTATAGAAGTTACTAAAGATACATTTACCGTGCGATGCTTGAATTCCGATTTACGTATTTACACTGTTCAACTCCCAGGTAAAAACGCTATAGGGGTTGGTGATTTGCTCAATTCTAAGCCTCTATTATTTGAAGTTGGGAAAACTTTCTCCGATGACCCGGCCCTCGAATAATGATACCAACTAATATCCGCGCTATAGCGGCAATCACTCTCTCAGATTTGTTAAAGGGCAGCGGTTCTTTAACTACCCATTTGAGTAAACACAAAACCTCTAAAGATTATGCGTTATTGCAAGAAATTTGCTTCGGTAGTTGTCGTTGGTTTCATCTACTTGAGTTCGAATTGTCTCTGCTCTTGAAGCGCCCTCTTAAGAAAAAAGATAGCGATATTAGATGCCTCCTAATAATCGGACTTTATCAATTAAGAGAACTCAGTATTGCTGATTATGCTGCTATCAATGAAACAGTTTCTGCTATTGATGAGCTGCATAAGCCGTGGGCGAAGGGTTTAGTGAACGCTGTACTCAGAAACTATCAAAGACAGAGCGAAATGATTAAAGGATGCGTTGCTAAGGCTGATCTATCTATTCGAATGTCACATCCTAAATGGATCGTCGATAAACTTGCCTCTCAGCAAAGCAATCATTTAGAGGAAATTCTCACTAATAATAACCAACGACCACCAATGACCCTTCGAGCAAATACTCGCAAATCTTCGCCTAGTGAAATACTGAAGTCGTTGGAAGAAGCTGATATCCAAGCAACGTTGGGTCAAATCGCTAAAACCGCTTTAACCTTAACCAAGCCAATGTCTGTCGAAAAACTGCCCGGCTTTAATGAAGGCTTGTTGAGCGTACAAGACGAGGCTTCACAGCTCGTTCCCGATTTACTTCAATTAAAACCAGGCTTACGGGTTTTGGATGCCTGTGCAGCACCAGGCGGGAAGACCTGTCATATACTAGAAAGTGAACGCTCACTATCAGAATGTGTTGCGGTAGACATATCTTCTGAGCGCGTAAAAAAGATAAAGGAAAACCTGTTTCGCTTACACTTTAAGGCCACTTTGCTTAGCGCTGATGCCTCTGACACTGATAGCTGGTGGGACGGAAATGGTTTTGATCGAATTCTACTAGACGCGCCCTGTTCTGCAACAGGTGTAATACGTCGCCATCCCGATATTAAGCTATTGCGAAAAGAATCTGACTTAATTTCACTGCAACATTCTCAGAAATCACTTTTGGAAAGCCTTTGGGCTTGTCTTAAACCTGGCGGACTGCTTTTATATACCACTTGTTCAGTTCTCAAAGAAGAAAATCAGGACGTTGTTTCTGCGTTTCTCGAATCCACGGATAACGCTAAATATGAAGGCATAGCAGCCGATTGGGGAGTAGAATGTGATAATGGAAGACAGCTTCTACCCAGCACAAATACTGGCTCTGATGGTTTCTTTTTTTCCTTACTTGTAAAAAGGTAGAAAAACACAGAATCCAGAATTTGGTCCGGCAAAGCAGTCAATGAGACAGGCCCCATGCAAATAATTATTCTCGGTGCAAATCAGGTTGGAAGTACCCTCGCCGAAACGTTAGCGAACGAAGCCAATGACATAACTGTTGTCGATACAGACGCAGAAAAACTTCGTGAACTTAAAGACCACATCGATATCGGAACAATCACTGGTGAGGCGTCTCATCCTGACATTTTAGAACGTGCCGGCGGTGAAGATGCTGATATGATTATCGCTGTCACAGAGAGTGATGAAATTAACATGGTCGCCTGCAGAGTCGCTTACTCTCTTTTTCAAACTCCTAAAAAGATCTGTCGAATTCGGTCTTCCTCTTATCTAGTAAGCGATAAGTTGTTCGGTAAAAACGGCATCGCTGTTGATGTTGTTATTAGTCCAGAACTCATAGTTTCAAGCTATATTAGTAGCCTCATCGATCTGCCCGGATCATTGCAGGTACTTGATTTTGCCGACGGGAAAGTCCAACTCGTGGCCGTCAAAGCGTACTATGGCGGCCCTTTGGTTGGTCAAGAAATCAGATTACTTCGCCAACATATGCCTTCAGTTGAAACTCGGGTGGCGGCGATTTTTCGCAAAGACCGGCCTATCACCCCAGAAGGGTCAACAGTAATTGAAGCAGACGATGAAGTTTTTTTCGTTGCTGCCAAAAATAATATCCGCGCCTGCATGGGAGAGCTTCGCCGTTTAGACCGCCCTTACAAGCGTATAATAATTGCAGGTGGCGGAAATATCGGCTTACGCTTAGCAGAGAATATCGAGCAACGATATCAAGTAAAAATTATTGAAAGAGATCTCAAACGATGCGCATTTTTATCTGAATATTTAGATAAAGCGATCGTGCTCAATGGTGAGTCATCTCACCAAGAGCTACTCATCGATGAGAACATCGAAGACACTGATGTGTTTCTCGCTCTAACCGATGATGATGAGGCGAACATCATGTCGTCTTTGCTAGCCAAACGCTTGGGCGCTAAGAAGGTTATGGCCATCATTAATAATCCTGCTTATGTGGATTTAGTTCAGGGCGGGGAGATCGATATTGCAATATCGCCTCAACAAGCCACAATCGGTAGCCTCCTAACCCATGTGCGTCGTGGTGATGTAGTGAATGTCCACTCACTTCGCCGAGGTGCGGCTGAAGCAATGGAGGCAATTGCCCATGGGGATAAAGCATCTTCGAAAGTTGTCGGTAGGGCAATAGAAGATATCGATTTGCCTGAAGGTACTACTATTGGCGCAATCGTGCGCAACGGTGAAGTTTTAATCGCTCATGATGACACAGTAGTTGAGTCTGATGATCACGTAATTTTATTCCTCGTCGACAGAAAAAGAATCCGAGAAGTTGAACGCCTTTTCCAGGTAGGCTTCAGTTTTTTCTAACCAACTGCTAACGCGATAATTAAATAATGCACGCTTCAATCATAGTTAAGATTCTAGGCCTCTTACTGATGTTGTTCAGTGCGCTGAGTAATTTTTTGCCATTCGCCGTGTCGTTGAAATACAGCGATGGCATGGAAATGGTATTTGTTAATTCATTTCTCATAACATTTATTATCGGCCTGGTTTTATTTTTACCAACTGCGCGGTCAAAGACAGAACTTAGCACCAAGGATGGATTCTTAGTAGTTACGCTTTTTTGGGCAGTTTTAGGTACTGCGGGCTGTCTGCCTTTTCTCCTTTCTTCGGCACTGCAACTATCCATAACTGATGCGGTATTTGAATCCCTTTCTGGGCTGACGACTACGGGTGCTACTGTAATTTCTGGATTGGATAGCCTGCCAAAATCTATATTGTTTTACCGACAGCAATTACAGTGGCTAGGGGGTATGGGAATAATCGTTTTGGCAATGGCATTACTTCCCATGCTTGGTATTGGCGGTATGCAGCTTTATCGCGCAGAGAGCCCAGGCCCAGTTAAGGACAATAAGCTCGTCCCAAGATTAACGGAGACGGCAAAAGCATTGTGGTACATCTACTTAACACTCACTATTGTGTGTGCTTTGGCTTACTGGATGGTTGGCATGGATTTATTCGATGCCATAAGTCACAGCTTTACTACTGTCGCCATCGGCGGCTTTTCTACTCATGATCAAAGTATGGGTTTCTTTGATAACTCCGCTGTCGAACTTGTCGCAATTGTATTTATGTTCATTGCGGGCATCAATTTCGCATTGCACTTTACCGCTTGGCAACGTCGGGGAATAAAACACTACCTCAACGACCCGGAATTTTTATTTTATTCTTTTATCCTTTGTTCTGTTTCTGTGGTTACAGTATTGGTTCTCTATTTTACTGCTACTTATTCCAACGTATTCGATTCTACTATCAAGGGTGTATTCCAGGTGGTTTCGGTGGCTACAACAACGGGGTTTACCACAGCAGACTTCAGTTCCTGGCCGTTATTTTTACCGTATATGTTGCTATATGCAGCGATCATCGGCGCTTGTGCTGGATCTACTGGTGGTGGAATGAAAGCTATCCGGATCCTGTTAATTTTCAAACAAGGTTTTCGCGAGGTGCAACGCCTTATTCATCCTAAGGCAATTATTCCGATTAAACTCGGCAGAAACCCAGTACCAGATCGAATTATTGAGTCTGTTTGGGGCTTCTTCGCAGTTTACGTGATGGCATTTATAGTGATGCTTTTGGCGTTACTTGCCACAGGCCTCGATATCATCACAGCTTTCAGTGCGGTTGGTGCTTGTATAAACAATCTTGGACCAGGACTGGCGAGCGTTGCAGAGACATATGGCCACCTGCCCAACGCGGCGAAATGGATTCTTTGTTTTGCAATGTTATTAGGCCGATTAGAAGTGTTCACTCTATTAGTTCTTTTTACTCCAATGTTTTGGAAGCGCTAGGTAGAATTTCTCGACCTCTTTGTTTCTTAAAATCTCAAAAAGCCTAACTAGTAAAATTTAACTTCATTAGGCTGGCGGCGAAATCTTTTATATTCCCACTGATATTGGCTTATTTCGATTGCCACACACTGCTCGACCATTTGATTAACTGCAGTTGTTGACCTAATTAAGTCATCGGAGTATATGCCTGCGTCTGCTTCCTTCACGATTATTTTGAAGCCGGCCGAATTTGGAAGTCGTAAGGAAAATCCGAAAAAAACCCTTGCGCCTGTGCGGTAAGCTAATTTACTCGCCAAGGTCATAGTGAAAGCGGGCTGCCCAAAAAAAAGAGCGTACTCTCCACCTTTCGTGGCAGGCACCTGGTCTGGTAATAAACCAACTAAGCCTCCCTTGTTTAATCTGGAGAGTAATTGAGAAACCCCTTTCCTATTGGTAGGCACCAAATTAAGCCCAGCTCGCCCCCTCGCCTTCTTTATCAATCCGTCCATCCGTTCCAGCTTTGCAGGTTGATACATGAAAGTGGCATCCAGCTTATTGCAGAGATAAAGAGCAAACAGTTCCCAATGGCCTATATGGGGCGCAAGTAGTATTACTCCTTTATCGCTATTGGTAGCTTCATGAAAATTTTCTACGCCATCAATCTGAGACACAAGGGAGAGTGTGCGCTCCATGGGAGGGATCCAAGCCTTACCCATCTCTAGTGCGGTATACGCTGTGCTTATCAAGCTTTGTTTCGCTAACACCCGGATCTCCCCAGCACTTTTTTGTGGGAAGCAAATTTGCAAATTTGTGAGTGTTGTTGATCTTGCTCTACTAGGAATAACAAAAAGTACCGATCCCCAAATAATGCCGATAACATGCAGTACGCGGAGCGGTAAAACAGAAGTTATCCAAAGAAAGGATTTAAAGAACAAATACTGTAGTAATTGGATGGTGAGATCTCTTTTATCTGGACGTGAGGCTATGTATGTTCGATTGAGGCTAAGTTGCTTAATTTGCGCTCCAATTGCCGTGACGAAATGGAATCACAATTTCTACAGCTAAACAATCATACTCCTAGTCGGCCTCATCTTGTGGATAAGTTATTGAGAATCGACGATAATTGCAGCCCTTTGATTTTATAGACAATTCAAGATTCTCGTGAACAATACAAACCATGGTAAAACTTTTCAGAAACTAATTTTAGCCTTACAACAGTTTTGGGCTGAAAAGGGGTGTGTGGTAATGCAACCCTTGGACATGGAAGTCGGTGCTGGTACGTTTCATCCGGCCACTTTCTTACGTGCTATCGGGCCTGAAAGCTGGCATACCGCATACGTTCAACCCTGCCGGCGCCCTACTGATGGCCGTTATGGCGAGAACCCTAATCGTCTTCAGCACTATTACCAATTTCAAGTGATCTTAAAACCTTCGCCGAAAGATATTCAGGAGCTGTACCTTGAGTCCCTCAAATATTTAGGCATCGACATGATGATTCATGATATTCGCTTTGTCGAAGATAATTGGGAATCACCTACTCTTGGTGCATGGGGCCTAGGTTGGGAAGTCTGGCTTAATGGCATGGAAGTCACTCAGTTTACTTATTTTCAACAAGTTGGTGGACTAGAGTGTTACCCAGTTAGTGGTGAAATCACCTACGGTATAGAAAGAATCGCCATGTATTTGCAGGGCGTCGATAGTATTTATGACATCGTCTGGACGGATGGACCCAATGGTATCGTGACTTATGGTGATGTGTTTAAACAAAATGAAATTGAAATGTCTGCCTATAATTTTGAACACGCCTCTACAGATATACTCTTTTCCTGCTTTGATGATTGCGAACAACAATGTCAGTTATTGATAGAGAAAAGCTTGCCGCTCCCAGCTTACGAACAAGTATTGAAGGCGTCCCATTATTTTAATTTGTTGGATGCAAGAAAAGCCATCTCAGTAACAGAGCGCCAGCGCTTTATTCTTCGAGTTAGAACATTGGCCCGCCTGGTAGCAGAAACCTATTTCGAAAGCCGGAAAAAATTAGGCTTCCCATTAGCTAGTGAATCTCTTCAAAAAGAATTCTTGGAAAAATAGTCAATATGGATACGCAAGAATTTTTAATCGAAATTGGCACTGAAGAGTTGCCCCCCAAAGCGTTAGGTTCACTGTCTAAAGCATTCGAGAGCGGCATCACGGCAGGCCTAAAAAAGGAACGTCTCTCCTTCTCCTCGTCTCGGCGATTTGCCACACCGCGGCGGCTAGCTGTTATTGTTTCAGGGTTAGTAGTCAAACAAGAAGATAAACAGATCGAAAGGATCGGCCCGGCAGTCACAGCTACTGAAGATGCTGATGGCAATCCGACTCCCGCTGCATTGGGTTTTGCAAAATCTTGTGGTGTGGACCTAAAGAACTTAGCTACGATCCAAAAAGATGGCGTGGCAAAATTATCCTTCTCATTGAATCAGCCCGGTAAAGATACTGTTAGCTTACTGCCAGGTATTGTTGAGCAATCACTGGCTCAACTCCCAATACCGAAGCGAATGCGTTGGGGTAGTTCAAGAGAAGAGTTTGTTAGACCAGTTCATTGGTTACTAATGTTGTTTGGATCTAATTCAATTTCTTGCTCGATCCTTGGGATCAATTCCCAAAATCAATCCTATGGGCATCGTTTTCATCATAACCAAGCAATCAAGATTAAGTCTCCAGCCGAGTATGAATCTTTGCTCGAGAATCCGGGGCATGTCATTGCAAATTTTGATCGCCGCAAAGCGCTCATCCGAGCGATGGTTACAGCAGAAGGGTCTAAGTTGAATGCGTCCACAATAGTCGATGAATTGCTGCTTGATGAAGTTACTGGTTTAGTAGAATTGCCAGTAGCGCTCACCGGCAATTTTGATGAACATTTTCTAGAATTGCCTGCGGAAGCTTTAATTCTTGCGATGAAATCACATCAAAAATACTTTTATATGGTTGATAAAGGAGCCAAGCTATTACCAAAATTTATTACGATTAGTAATATTAAAAGTAAAGCTCCTCAGCAAGTCATCCAGGGAAACGAGCGTGTAATTCGACCGCGGTTGGCTGATGCGCGTTTCTTTTTTGAGACCGACAAACAGTCTTCACTAGCTTCAAGGCAAGAACAACTTCGTAAGGTAGTGTTTCACAAAAAGTTAGGCACCGTGTACGAAAAAGTGGAGCGAGTGGCAACCTTAACAAAGTTCATTGCTAGTAATCTAAATGCTAACGAAGATTATTGTGCAAAAGCAGCACTTCTTTCTAAATGTGATTTAGTTACCAATATGGTGGGAGAATTTAGTGATCTGCAAGGGCTTATGGGCTATTACTATGCCTTAAATGATGGAGAAACCGAAGAAATTGCCATTGCGATAAATGAACAGTATTTACCACGATTCTCTGGCGATTCGCTGCCTAAAACAATGACTGGTAAAATTCTCGCTCTAGCGGACAAATTAGATTCCACGGTTGGTATGTTTGTCATTAACCAGCCTCCTACTGGCTCCAAGGATCCTTTTGCGCTGCGCCGTTCCGCCATAGGAATTTTGAGAATCCTAGTTGAAGAGCAGCTCGATCTCGATATTTTAGACATTATTGATCGCACAATAGTCGGCTTTGATAGTTTAGAAATTGAACCTGGCACTAGAGATTCAATTTTCGATTTTATTCTTGAAAGATTTAGGAGCTGGTATTTGGAAGAAGGTGTTTCTAGTGACGTTTTTCAATCTGTCTTCATCTTAAAACCCACTAAACCTCTAGATTTTCATCGAAGGATCGCAGCAGTTCAACACTTTAGTAAATTGTCTGAGTCACAGGCTCTGGCCGTAGCTAACAAAAGGGTTTCTAATATCCTCGCTAAGGAGGACTTTGCCATAGAAAATCAGTCTGTTAATCCGCAGCTGCTAAGGGAAAGTGCTGAAAAATCATTATTCATAAATATAGACAACAAGATTTTAGAAGTGGCGCCGTTGTTTGCTTCGGGGAATTACCGTGATGG
>TARA_B110000438_G_scaffold27581_1_pt1 | contig 11775 bp, 11 predicted proteins | sample TARA_B110000438 | Tara Oceans TARA_B110000438 (sample SAMEA4398413) | marine metagenome | biome: Polar Biome; feature: [MES] marine water layer (ENVO:01000295) within the mesopelagic zone...; material: water (ENVO:00002006), including particulate matter (ENVO:01000060) such as...... | reverse complement strand
CTTTTTCGAAATACGCTGAAATATTTTTTAACTCTTTTAATGTTATATTCTGTAGATTTCCCCCGCTCTCAATACAATGCGCTACCGTTTTACCTGTGATCTCATGAGCCATACGGAAAGGGACTCCTTTTTCGGCCAAATAATCTGCCATATCGGTCGCCGTGAGAAACCCTGAAATATCTAATCGATGCAATGGTATTTTCTTAAACCTTGCCGACTTTATCATCCCATTAAATATTGATAATGACATTTTAGATGTGTCTACAGTATCAAAAATTGGTTCTTTGTCCTCCTGTAAATCCTTATTATAAGCTAAGGGCAAAGATTTCATTAATGTCAGTAATGATACCAAGTTGCCGTAAACGCGACCTGACTTTCCGCGGATTAACTCTGCGGCGTCAGGGTTTTTCTTTTGTGGCATTATACTACTACCTGTAGTGTATGAATCTGATAACTCTAGCCAATCAAATTCACTGGAACACCACAATACAATTTCTTCACAAAAACGGCTTAAATGCATCATGAGTATCGCGATTGTGGAACAAAACTCAATGGCAAAATCTCGATCGCTCACTGCATCTATACTGTTGTGTGACGCTTCCGAAAAATTAAGCAGTTTAGCTGTATATTTTCTGTCAATAGGAAACCCTGTTCCTGCCAACGCTGCTGAACCTAGTGGCATTATATTGATCCGCTTCAACGCATCTTTCATTCGTTCTTGATCACGAAGCAACATTTCAATATACGCTAGCAAATGATGGGCTAATAAAATAGGTTGTGCTTGTTGCATATGAGTAAACCCTGGTATTATTGTGTTGGTATGTTTACGTGCCAATACTAATAATGTTTTCGCTAAGATCTTTATAAGCTGCACTACCTCTTCGCCCTCGTCTCTTAAATATAGTCGAATATCAAGGCTCACCTGATCGTTACGACTCCGGGCTGTATGAAGCTTTCCTGCTACAGAACCTATTAGTTCAGTTAGGCGGTTTTCTATATTCATGTGAATATCTTCTAGTCGATCATCGCACTCGAATTTTCCTGATTCAAATTCCTTTAATATCCGTTTTAAACCTCCTATTATTTTTTTTGAATCGGTTTGTGTAATAATTTTGCACTTTCCTAGCATCTGGCAATGAGCAATACTCCCAGCAATGTCATAAGCATATAGTCTTCGGTCAAAGGAAATAGATGCGGAAAATTTTTCCATCAAAATATCTGTGGGTTTTTTAAATCTGCCACTCCAAGGTTTTTTCATTAAGATCTATCCTCTTCGGGGTATGTAATTTTTAAGGAAATAAGGGTAGTAATCAAGCAGTGGTAGCAGCTTCGGAGAGATCTAGACTTTTGTCCCACTTATCTTTAGAAACTATATTGACTTTAGTTTCAGTAGGCAAAACCTTACCAAGAAAATGTAGATACCACTCTTGAATATTTGGACATCCAGCACTACCATTTCTCCAATCAAAATTCTTTTTAAAAAATTCGTTCACTTTACCAGCGTTTACTCCATGGATACCATAACTTCCCGGCACTGGGTCCCCTAATTTTTTCAACCCCAACCACCAATGCCCAATTTCATGGTCTGGATCACCAAAGGGAATAGCACGAACTTTTATGCGACCATTGACATCTTCTTTCTTATACCAAGTCGGTTTGAAGGAGCGATTTTTAATCAAATAATTGCCCACGGGGGTCTCTTCACCTGAACGCCCAAATATAGCTCTTATCTGGAGGATTTCTTCATCTTTATAAAAAATACGCATTAAACCTTGTTCCACAACACCAAGAACATACCATAAATTAGCATCATTCTTGTACCGCCCTATTTCTTTGTCACCATATTGTATAATGTTAAGGTTCCGCATTTTTACATATTTTGTTTTTGGATCATTATAAATTTGTTTGAGAATGTATTTCAGGTTTTCGGTAGTTTTGTTGTTATGAATCATCTGTTCAACAACTTGGTTTAGTTGATCGTTTTCTTTAGAAGTTTCTTTTAATTTGTGGGTTGCCGTCTGAAGGGTTTGTTGAATTTTTTCTAATCCCTTTTTAGAAACCAGTCCCGCTTTATTTAGGCCTTCGTAAAAAGCTACATCAACCTGTTGTCTGGTATCCCTATCTAAAATAAATTCATACACCATATACCCCGCTATCACCAGTATAAAACTGGCTGAAGCTATCAGCTTAATATATTGTTTTGCATTACTCGATAGTTGGTAACGCATGACTTCTAGTTTGACCTGTTTTGACTTTTTTTCTAGGGCGTTGAATTTTGCTTTTCTAAACTTGTAGAAAAGTTTTCGTTCCAAGTCAGTATGCGCTTCATAACTGCTCTCTAGTTTATGAATTATATGAAGAAGGGCTTCCCTCGTAATCCGGTCATAACTCCCACTCGGATTCTTATTGGCAATCAGATTAAATTCTGTAACCGTTAGGTTTTTTATTTTTTCTTTTACAAACATGTTTGACTCACTAAAAATTGAGCTTAGAATTTTTATGCGATAAAGCCACAAGTGGATAATAAAACCCCACTCTATGATTATTGTTTTTTATTTTATCTGGAAATCATTGAATCACAAGATATTAATTGGCTACTGGTAGGTCAACTTAAACTACTCGCAATACGACTATAAGTTTTACGAAAACCAAGTGTGGATCTTTTTTCAAGAGATGAAATGATTTCCTTGTTAGAATTTGCAAGGGTTGGGCAGGTTATATTTGGATCAATAATATTTTTGGCAATGGAGTCTATTCTAGACGACAACTTTTTATCCTTACCATAAAATAAGCTCCCCCGATTGTTTGTGATATTTATAACCTTGTTATTTGGAATTAATCCAACTAGATAAATACGATCTCTATACTTCTCATATTTACCTAGTGTATCTAGATATTCCCTTAATTGGTCTAGAGATTGAGTGACTTCATTTATTTTCTGACTACGGTTAAAAACAATGCACATTTTTTTAGTTTCTAATGCCTGTTCAACTGCTTTCTCACCCCTTGAGACAATTAGCCGATCAACATAAGTCTTATCCATACCCGTCAAAAGTCCATTCTTATAATTTTCATAAAAATCTTCATAATAATCCATAAATGTATGTATGGAGTCGATACTCCCTTTAACAGCTACGGTATTACTCACATCGAACACAAATAAAATCTGGTCTATTGAGTTCATTATGGACGACAGGTGGTTGACTCCTCCTGCCGGAGTATCTAATATTACATGTTTAAATTTTTCGCATACCTCTTGGATAAACTCTATAAATAAGGCCAGAAACTCTGGTTCGTTAATACGCTGCCTATGTTTCTTTTTTCCAAGAATGGGCACCTCTCCTCCCAGAATTGAAAAACCGTACTCCTCGATGTATGAAATATAATCATTTATATCTGCTCGTGCACTGCCCTCACATTCACGTAATGTATTTTTAAATTTGTTAATATCAATACGATTGAATAATTGGGTAATATCCCTTCTTTTTAAATCAGAAGGCCGTTCAATTTCTCCGCGCATCAGGAATAATTCGTGTATTTGATCTCCAAACTCAAATTCAGCATTATTAAATAACTCTTCATTCAAATTTTTATATTTCGCAATACTTTTTAATAGGCGAGGGTTTTCCTTGGCAATAGCCCCTGTTTTATATTCTTTAAAAGGAATTAGAATTTGATACAGATTTTGTAAAAAGTCTAGTTGATAAGTACTGTTAGCCAACAGTTCAAATAGATTAAAAAAAGTTTTTTGAGGGTGACTATTTAGGATTTCTGTAATGGTTGGTAATCTTAAGTCTAGATCTAATAAACAAACTGGTTCATCAATATTACTTGAATGTATTGCTTTAGTTATTGCGGCAGCTATATTTATAGACAATGTGGTTTTCCCCACACCTCCTTTATGTCCAATAATCGAAACAACGCTCATTTAGTTCTCTCTATTTTAATCTTTGGAGCCCCAGAAATAACAAGTGTGATTTCACCTTTTAATTTTTTTTTTTCAGCCATAACAGCTAGAGATCCTAGGGTTCCTCGTATCACTTCCTCATAAAGTTTAGTCAACTCTCTTGCTATAACAGCTTCACGGTCACCCATGACTTTGGAAAGTTCATTTAGGGTTTTCGCTATTCTGTGTGGTGATTCAAAAATTACAATGGTTCTTTTTTCTTGTGTTAACTCTTCTATTAATTTTTTACGCCCTTTTTTACGGGGGAGAAACCCTTCAAACACAAAACGATTAATCGGCAGACCTGATATTGTGAGTGCAACCAATACAGACGATGGACCTGGAAGCGAAACCAAAGGTACTCGTTCATGGAGCGCGGCCTTTACCAAGTGATAAAGAGGATCCGAAACCCCAGGTGTACCAGCATCTGACACAAGTGCTAAGTCTTGCCCTTCTTTAAGACGAGCAATCAACCCATCAGATTTTTTTACTTGATTATAGCTGTTAAAGCTTGTGAGAGGTGTCTTAATATTATAATGCTTTAACAAGATAGAAGTCCGCCTTGTATCTTCTGCAGCAATTAAGTCAACATCACTAAGAACCTCCAATGAACGGTGAGTGGCATCTTTTAAATTACCAATCGGAGTACTTACAATATATAAGGTTCCTAATTCTTCAGCCACCTCTTTTGTATTACTCATCCTGAATTATATTTAGCACTTTTTAAAAAATAGCTTAAAGATTATACGTGAAGCCGGAGAATAAATAATCTATCAATCCTATAAATAGTAATTTATTGTTTCTTCTGTTCTACGAGGTTAATAACTTTTTTGCTCTCTTTTTCTGTCATATTTAAATGTCCATCAAGAACAGCACCTAGCTCTATGCTCACGGCGGGTGACTTCACATCTCCTGTAATTGTACTTGCTGGATGCATTTCTATTTTTTCCGTCGCTAATACAGTCCCATGCAGCTTACCCTTGCAAACAAGAATACCTACCTCAACGTCTGCTATAATCTCCCCCGTCTCGCCAATAACGAGAGTGTCTTTCGTCTGTATTTTACCCTCAAACTTACCGTCAATTCTCACAATACCATCAAAACTTAATGTCCCTTTAAATAAAGCCTCTACTCCTAGATAAGCTTTTATTGGTAATTCATCGTTTTTTTGAACCATTTCTTTCTCCTATAGCTATACCAATGTCCGAAAAATTTTCTGTAATCTAATTAATTAATCTTCGGATACGTTCTAAATCATCCTCTGAATAATAATTAATGATCACTTTACCACCTTTTATATTTGGATCAATTTTTACTTTCGTACCTAATTTTCGCTCCAATTCGGTTTCCAATTTTTTGATGAAGATATTTTTTTTAGGTTTTTCCCTTACTGGACTCTCTGTATTTTGATGCGTCTTATTAACCAGAGCCTCTGTCTCCCGAACATTTAATGTTTGTATTACTATTTTTTTTCTTAAAACCTCAACATCTTTTTCGTTTTTTAAGCCCAAAAGGGCTCGCCCATGTCCCATTGTTAATCGTCCGCCAATAATATCTTCTTTTACTTTACGGGGTAGCTTAAGAAGCCTCATTGCATTGGCAACAGACTCCCTACTTTTCCCCATACGTTGAGCAATTTTTTCCTGGGTAAGCTTAAAGTCCTTTGCTAAACGTGCATAACCATCCGCCTCTTCAATAGGATTAAGGTCCTGCCTATTAAGATTTTCGATCAAAGCAAGCTCAAGAGATTCTGTGTCAGTAGCCTCACGCACAACGGCTGGAATTTTCTTGAGCCCTACTTTTTTACTAGCACGCCAACGGCGTTCGCCAACTATAAGTTCATAAGACTTTAGACCCTTTTGGACTATAATTGGTTGAATCACTCCATGTTCTCTTATAGAGTTTTCAAGCTCTTCAAGATGCGCATCATTAAAATATTTTCTTGGCTGTAACGGGTTAGGGACTATTTCATCAATCAGTAGTTCTACCGGTCCGGTAGCGTATTCTCCAACAGGCGTATCCTCTTTAAAACTAGGGATCAGTGCCTCTATCCCCCTCCCCAAAGCTTTTCGTTTCATATGCAATTCTCTATTTATGTTATATAGGTAAAGATCACATCAGGTAATCTATTTTTTTGAAAAATCTCTGAGTTTATTTTCTTTTATCCATTCTTCATAAGCAATTTCCTGTGGTTCTACCTTAGGAAAAACCATTTCACCTTTTGTTCGCTTAATTACTTCCTTGGCTAATTCAACATAAGAGTCGGATCCCTTAGATCGATTAGCATATAAAACTATAGGCTTCCCATGACTTGGGGCTTCGCTCAGACGTATATTCCTTGGAATAATAGTTTCCATTAGATATTCACTAAAATAGTTCCTCACCTGACTTTCTACCTGACCCGTTAATAACGTACGGTTATCAAACATTGTAAGGACTATGCCCTCTACTGTAAGAGTGGGGTTCAGTGATTTTTTAATTAATTGTAAGGTTTTTAGCAAATGGCTCAACCCCTGTAGAGCGTAATACTCACACTGCATAGGAATAAGAACAGAATTTGATGCTGTCAGGGCATTAAGGGTAAGAAGACCTAAGGAAGGAGGACAGTCTATAACAACATATTCATACTCTTCGGTCACCCCGTTTAAAGCCGTACTAAGGATTTTTTCCCTGTGAGCTCTCTCTACTAACTCAATTTCAGCTCCGGCTAACTCTACGTTTGAAGGAATAATCTTTAAGGTATCAATCTCTGTGGGATAAACAACAAGTTCAAGAGAGAGGTCGTCCGCTAGCAGCTCGTAAACTCCCCTTTGATTTTCTTTAAGATTAACCCCAAGCCCACTTGAAGCATTGCCCTGAGGATCCATATCAACCACTAGGACTTTTCTGCCAGACAGGGCCAAGCAAGCGGCAAGATTAACGGCTGTTGTGGTTTTTCCAACCCCACCTTTTTGATTCGCAACGCTTATTATTTTCCCCATAAACGGCCAACTCTCCCTAAAACCAAATTTTGAGCAGAGTAGCACAAACCCTATACAATTTCTAACTTTAACGATTGTTCCACGTGGAACATCAGGGTCTTCCAAAAAAACTAAATATGTTCCACGTGAAACAATCGCACTCAGATTGCGGACAGGAAAATTATTTTAGATAAGGCTACGCTTTAAGACCATGACTTTAGAATGAGAACTATCCGACCCTTCAAAAAAAATTTCATCCGTCAGAGAAAGCAAAAGGGCATCAAGAAAGTCGGGCTGAAAGAAATAGTCGCGGCTAGTCTGTAAAACCAAGCTACCTCCATCACTTAAAAGACGAACCCCTAAATGCAAGCTTAACTTTGGTTCGACTACGTGACGCAAAGTTACAAAATCGTATTTCCCGACAAACTCTGGAAAGTCCGCAACTCGACCATGGAAACACTGAATATTGAATAACTTAATGGAGCGAATGGTTGTTTTAAGGAAATTGGCCCTCTTTCGCTGGCTTTCAATAAGGTCAACTTCAACCTTAGGGCGAATGATTTTAACGGGTATGGCAGGGAAACCGGCCCCGCTTCCTATGTCCACTAACAGACCGGATGGTGGAATAACCCGAGCATATTGAAAGGATTCGTAAATGTGTTTATTTATAACTGATAATTCGTCCCGTTCAGCGGTTAGGCTGATTTTTGTATTCCAACGCTTCCATTCTCTCAAGTAAAGTATCAGGTGATCGGCCGCTAACTCTATTGAAAAACCTGAATCTAATTCAATTAAACCGTCACTTAAAAGATCAATTAGACGATTTTTCATAATAAAAATAAGCCTTCGTGGTTGAAGACAACAGTCAACCTGATGAACCCAAAACTTTTCGAAACTCCTCGGTTAACAGGGGCAGAATCTCCAAAGCATCCCCAATTATTCCATAGTCAGCCACAGAAAAAATGGGAGCGTTAGGATCTTTATTTATTGCAATTATGCACTTGGCTGCAGACATTCCGGCAAGGTGTTGTACCGAGCCTGAAATACCACATGCTATATATAAATCTGGCTGAACAGTTCTCCCCGTCTGTCCTATCTGATTGGAATAGTTTCTCCATCCGTTATCCACCACAGGCCTACTGGCTCCAACTGCACCGCGAAGCACCTGAGCTAGGTCTTCCAAAAGTATAAAATTCTCTGGTTTCTGCATGCCCAGTCCTCCGGAAACAACTACGCGAGCTTCCGTAACATCCATTTGCCCCCCTGACTCCCTAACGACTTCTCGTATCTTAAGAACCAATCGATCATCGGGAATCTTGAAATCTATTAACTTCACTTTTCCTGTTCGGGAAATATCTGGGCTAGGTCCACGAAATACGTTTTGCCGCAAACTTAAAATATGAGGACCTGAACCTTGCAAGGTGACATGGGAAATGGCTTTACCTGCATAGACCGGACGTCGAACTAAAACTTCTCCCTGCTTACCTAAATCGATAGAAACGCAATCTGTAAGCAGACCAACATTTAGCTTGGCGGACAAAGAAGCGGAAAGTTCTTTTCCATAAGTTGTTGCCGAAAAAAAGACCGCATACGGTTTCTGTTCGTTAACTAGCGGTTCAATAGATAGAAGAGCTTTCTCCAAAGTAATCGTTTCAAAAAGCGGGTTCACAAAAATTTTAACACTGTCGGCACCCCAATGAACAAGTGAATCTGCCAAGGACTTCTCTATACCGAGGCACAAAGCATCAACAGAACCACCTAAGGCATCCGCTAAAATCCGAGCAGCATGAATTGCCTCAAAGGCAAAAGGCTTGATAGCGTTTTCCCCTGACTCAACAAAAACCAAAATTTTTTTGGATACGATCATAAGTTCTGAGAATTCAGGTTTTAAAAAAATTTAATTAAAAGCGCGCAGAACACGCTAAATTTTTTAACGTTCTTCAATTGGAATGTTTGGGACAATCTTATTACTTGAGCAATGGGGACGAAAACATTATTTGATGGATTTAATATTTACCAGGGGGGCGGAAAAGAGGTAGGTCAAGAATCCACTCAACATCCCAGACTTCACCCACTGTGCCAAGACCGAGTAAAAAAACGTATAAAATGAGAACGCCGAGCCCTATTTCTCCCTTGTACTTAGAGCCAAGTAATTTGAAGCCCTGGAATAGCTGAAAATTTTTTTCGTCTTTAGGCTTAGTGGTTTCCATACAATTTAATTACATATTCTTTAGTTAAAATTATAAATTTAATGCAAGTCAGTCTACACCACTTTTTCTTGTTCTCGCAAGATCTTTACCAATTGGGTGGCCACTTCATTAGGAGATCCACCAATTATTTTGCCTTTACCTCGTCTATCAGGAAGACTTAACCCCGTATGTATCAAAGTTTCATTTGAAGAAGGTTTTCCCTTTAGAGAAAAATCTAACTTATCAGCATCAAAAGTTTCTATTTCCTTTTTCTTTGCGGCCATAATTCCTTTAAGAGAAGGTAGCCGAGGTTGGTTTAATCCTTTCTGGCAGGTGAAAAGAGCGGGTAGAGAAGATTCAATAGTTTCGGTGCCTCCTTCTATTTGTCTAACAGCGACAGCAACATCCCAGTCCTCTAAAAAATCCAGTTGCGTGACAACTGTTATGCAAGGGATCTCAAGATAAACTGCAAGAGCCGGCCCGATCTGAGCCATATCGTCATCAACTGCTTGTCTGCCGCAAAAAATAATATCGAACCCTAGCAACTTAGCTGCTTGGCTCAATAAATAGGCTGTCGTCAAAGAGTCAATATTGTTGAACAAGGGGTCCATCAAGTGAACAGCCCGATCTGCTCCCATTGCCAAACCAGCACGAAGCGAGTCTCGAAAACATTCAGCCCCAAGACTAACAAGAACGATTTCTGTATCATGTTTGCTTTCACGTATCCTCAAAGCTTCTTCGATAGCAAATTCGTCGTAAGGGTTTAATACCCTCGCTAAAGCTGTCCCATCAAGTTTTTGATCTTTAAGTTCGATTCGTGCAGCTGTATCTATTACCTGTTTAACACAAACAATAATACGCATAAAATTTATTCGATTATATATCCCGTTTAAAATACTGTTAACAAAACACGTAATAAATTAACGTAACTGAAAAATTAATACAAAAAATAGTTAAAGCGCAAGTTAGACAAAAAATAAAAATAACATAAATTAATCATTGCAAAAATAAATTAAGTTAACTATTATGCACAAATTCCACCCAAAGATCCGGCAAAAATACTCCAATCAGGACTTCAACTAAGTGACAACGTTAGACGATAATCTCTGGGAAAAATGTCGCACCAAAATAAGAAATGAAATCTCTGAAGAAAGCTATAACACTTGGTTTCAGCCTATCAATTTTGATTCCATAACAGAAACAAAGCTTATCTTAAGCGTACCAAACACATTTTATAAAGATTGTTTGGAGCAAAATTATCTAGATATTATAAATTCCTCCCTTAATTCGTTTACTCAATCATCAATCCAAACCTACTTTAGGTTAGAGAATAACTCATCCAATCATTCCAAGCAAGAAACGCCCAAACTTAAAAACGAAAAAGAAGAACACTCTATTTCCTTTACAGCGTGTTCAACAATCAATCCTAAATATAATTTTGAAAACTTTGTTGTCGGCTCTAGTAACCAATTTGCACATGCAGCAGCTAGATCTGTTGCCGATAATCCAAAGGTCACCTACAATCCCTTATTTGTTTATGGGGGAGTTGGCTTAGGAAAAACACATCTTCTACATGCCATGGGTAACGCAATTTTAAAAACAAACCCCCAAACCAAAGTGCGATACTTGTCCGCAGAAAGCTTCACTGTGGACCTGATTGAATCTTTGAAACAAGACGATATGCGTAATTTTAGAAGTCGTTACCGCCCATTGGATGTTCTATTTGTAGACGATATTCAGTTTTTAGCTGGGAAAGAGAGAACCCAAGAAGAGTTTTTCTACACATTTAACGCTCTTCACCAAATGCACAAACAGGTTATTCTTTCAAGTGATAGCTATCCTAAAGATCTAAGCCGAGTAGAAGAAAGGCTCCGATCACGATTTGAAGCAGGTTTAGTTGCGGATATTGAACCTCCAGACCTAGAAACAAAAATAGCAATTATCTATAAAAAGGCTGAGGCACATGACAAACAAATCCCTGCAAATGTTGCAACTTTTATCGCTAGTAATATAAAAACGAATGTTAGAGAGCTAGAAGGACTTCTTTTACGCGTTATTGCATATGCATCATTTACTCGTCGAATAATCGACTTAAAGTTAACCAAAGAAGTTCTGGCTGAGTTTATATGTGATGTAAATAGAAATTTTAATATAGCAACAATTATGGCTGCGGTAGCACACCATTTTGAGATTAAAGTATCTGATATTAAATCTAAAAAGCGTACTAGAAATATTTCCGTTCCCCGTCAAATAGCTATGTATTTATGTCGTACAAAAACCAAACTTTCCCTTCCCGAAATCGGACGGCAGTTTGGAGGCAAAGACCATACGACCGTCATTTTTGCCAACAAAAAAATATCAGAAAATATTAATAAAAACAATGACTTAAAAAAAGTCATCAATATTATTGTCAGTGATATTGAGAGTGGAAAAACTATTAAAAACATTGTTAAAAAGAATGAATAAACTCTAAAACTTAAGGTATAATATCACCATGATAGAAGCCCCTTCCGTAATAGTAAAATTTCAGTTTTAACTAACACATTTTACAGAGAACTTTTCTTAAAAAACTCAATGTGTTACATGGTTTTCCACATACTTACAGGCTCTACTACTACTACTAGGTTTATTAATTACTCTTATTAGTTAGATTAATAGTAATACACGGTTACTTAAAAAA
>TARA_B110000438_G_scaffold75896_1_pt1 | contig 11781 bp, 10 predicted proteins | sample TARA_B110000438 | Tara Oceans TARA_B110000438 (sample SAMEA4398413) | marine metagenome | biome: Polar Biome; feature: [MES] marine water layer (ENVO:01000295) within the mesopelagic zone...; material: water (ENVO:00002006), including particulate matter (ENVO:01000060) such as...... | reverse complement strand
AGATTCTTGGTAGATTTGCATCTGAAATTGCTAAAATTCTAAGAGGTAAGCACAAGCCTTCTTTTTCTCCTCATACCGACTGTGGTGATTATATTATAGTTATAAATTCTGATAATATTAAAATGACAGGAAATAAGTGGAAAGAGAAACAGTATGTTAGACATACTGGATATCCAGGTGGACAAAGAGTTACTACGCCGCAAGAATTAAAAGAAAAAAAATCATCTAAGTTTATTATTGAGAAAGCTGTAAGAGGAATGTTACCAAAAAATAGATTAGGAAGAGAATTGTTTAGAAACCTTTTTGTTTATGAAGATTCAAATCATCCGCACGAGGGACAAAAACCAAAAGAAATAAAATTATAATATGGAGTATATCAATTCATTAGGAAGAAGAAAAACATCAATTGCTAGATTATATATGAAGTCTGGTAAAGGAGATTTTAAAATTAATGGACTTGATCTTGAAAAGTATTTTGCTTCAGAGTTATTACAATTAATAATCAAACAACCTATAGATTCTATTGATGCTAAAGGAAAATTTGATTTTAAAGTTAATGTTTATGGAGGTGGTCTTAAAGGTCAAGCTGAAGCTATAAGATTAGCAATTGCTAGAGCTTTTGTTAAAAATGATGAGGAAACTAGACCAGTGCTTAAAAAAGCCGGATTCCTAACTAGAGATCCACGAATGGTTGAAAGAAAAAAATATGGTAGAAGAAAAGCAAGGAGAGCCTTCCAATGGGTTAAAAGATAATATTATGGATAAACTTGATCATAAGGATTTATTAAAGGCAGGTGTTCATTTTGGTCACCTTACAAGAAAATGGAATCCAAAAATGTCTGAATATATATTTATGGAACAGAATGGTATCCATATAATTGATTTACATAAAACTATTGAATGCGCTTATACCGCAGCAAGTTTATTAAAAAATATAGCTAAGTCAGGAAGAAAAATTATGTTTGTTGCTACAAAAAAGCAAGCAAAAACTTTTGTCTCTGAAAAAGCTAAAGAGTTAAATATGCCTTATGTAACTGAGAGATGGTTGGGGGGGATGCTTACTAATTTTTCAACAATTAGAAAGTCTTTAAAAAAGCTTTCTTCTATTGAAAATAAAGAAAGTCAAGATACCTATAAAACAGATTTTTCTAAAAAAGAAAGATTAATGATTTCTAGAGATAAAGATAAATTAGAAAAGGTTTTAGGTGGCATTTCTAAATTAAATAGAATTCCTGCAGCTTTATTTGTAGTCGATATTAAGCATGAAGAAATTGCTATTAAGGAGGCCAAAAAATTAAATATTCCTATTTATGGAATGGTTGATACTAATTCTAATCCAAATACGATAGAATATGAAATTCCTTCAAATGATGATTCATTTACTTCAGTTTCTATTATAATGGAATATATATCATCTGCAATAGCTGATGGACTCGAGGAAAGAGAAAAACTTAAAGAAGAGATGAGAATAAAACAAGAGAAAGAAGCTGCTGCTAAAGAAGCTGCTGCTAAAGAGGAAGTTGTTAAGAAAGCTAGAGAAGCGAAGAAAGAAAAATCTAAATAATTCATAATTATATATCATGGGAGTAAATATATCAGCAAAGGATGTTAATGAGTTAAGACAAAAGACTGGTTCTGGTATGATGGACTGTAAAAAAGCTTTGGTCGAAGCTGAAGGTGATTTTCAGAAAGCAATTGATATTTTAAGAAAAAAAGGACAAAAGGTTTCTGAAGCAAGATCTAATAGAGAAACTTCTGAGGGGATAGTTTTATTTAAGTTAAATTCTGATGAAACTAAGGCATCAATTCTATCATTTACTTGTGAGACTGATTTCGTTGCTAAAAATGATGAATTTAATTCATTAGCACAAAATATTTTAGATATAGCATTTGATAATAATCTTGAATCTATCGAAAGTGTATTAGTTTCTGAAATTGATGGCTCTTCTATTGAACAATTAATTATTGAAATGGTTGGTAAGATTGGTGAAAAAATAAAAATTTCAGATTTTAAAGTTATGGATGGTGAAAAAATTGTTCCTTATATTCATGCTGGTAGTAAACTAGGTGTTCTTGTTTCTTTAAATAATACAGGTAATACTGATTATGTTACAGCAGGAAAAGATATAGCAATGCAAATTGCTGCAATGAATCCAATAGCTCTAGATAAAGACCAAGTTGATCAATCTGTTATTGAAAAAGAAATAGAAATAGGTAAAGAACAAGCTATTAAAGAAGGTAAACCAGAACAAATTATTGAAAAAATTGCTCAAGGGAAACTTCAAAAGTTTTTTAAGGAAAATACATTGTTAAGTCAATCTTTTGTAAAAGATAATAATCTATCAATTAAAGATTACTTAGAAACATTTTCTAAAGAGTTATCTATAGGTGGTTTTATTAGAGTTTCAATTGGGTAATTAATTATTTAAATTAATTACTATTTTAATCAATAAAAATTATTTATTCATTAAGTCTTCTATTTCTTCTGGAATTACAGGAATGTTTTCCATAAGATTTATATTATTATTTTCTCCAATAAGAATATTATCTTCAAGTCTTACTCCTAAATTTTCTTCTCTAATATAAATTCCAGGTTCTACAGTAAAAACATTTCCAGGCTTTATATTAACATAAAAGTTTCCAACGTCATGAACATCAAGACCTAAGTGATGAGATGTCCCATGCATAAAATATTTTTTGAAAAGAGGATTTTTAGGGTCTTGTTTTTTTATGTCATTTTTATCTAGAAGTTTAATTTTTAAAAGTTCGCTTTCCATAATCTTACCAACTTCTTTATGGTAATCATTAACTGTTATTCCAGGTCTAAGAATATTTGTAGCTTCATTTTTTACATTTAAAACCGCATTATATATATCTAACTGTCTTTTTGTGAATTTGCCATCTACGGGTATGGTTCTAGTCATATCAGATTTGTAATTAGCATATTCTGCAGCAACATCCATAAGAATTAATGAACCTGCTTTACATTCACAATTGTTTTCATTATAATGAAGAGTACAGGCATTTATTCCTGAAGCTATTATTGGTTGGTAGGCAAATCCTTTAGATTTATTTTTAATAAATTCATTTATAAATTCTGCTTCTAACTCATATTCCCAGACTCCGGGTTTAGTATAATTTAAAATTCTTCTAAATCCTTTTTCAGTTATATCACATGCTGATTGAATTAATTTAGTTTCTATATTGTTTTTTATCATTCTTAATTTGCTAAGAATGGGATAGGTTCTTTCAAAATTTTGTAATGGAAATTTTGATTTTGAAAAATCATAAAATCTATCTTGGGCAGTTTCTACATTAGTAATAGAACGAATGTGTTCATTTTTTTCTAAATAAAGATTTTTTGATTCTGCAATAATTAATGGAAGTATTTTATGAAACTCATCATTCCATAGAACAGTTTTTATTCCTGAGGTATTTATTGCTTGATTTTTAGTTAATTTATTTCCTTCCCAAATAGATATTTCTTCGCTGGTTTCTTTAACAAATAAAATTTCTCTTAAATTTTCATCAGGAAAGTCTGGTGCTAGAATTAAAAATGTATCTTCTTGATCAATACCAGTTAAGTAAAATAAATTTGTGTTTTGGACAAAAGGCATTTGTTCATCTGCATTTGTTGGCATTAAATCATTAGAAACAAATACTGCAGAAGAATCTTTTTTAAGAGATTGAATAAATTTTTTTCTATTTTCTATAAAAAGGTTATTATTAATTTGCTTGTATCTCATCTTTTTAAATTTTACATCTAAAATACATTTTTAAAATTAATATACATTTATTGTTAATTAATTTTTAATTTGGCAGGTATGAATTTAATAGGCGAAGATTTAGAAAAATATGTTGAATCTTATTCAGATTCTGAGCCAGATCTTTTAAAAAGAATTAGTTCTTATACTCAAGCAAATGTGCATTCTCCTAGGATGCTATCTGGACATGTTCAAGGTAGAGTTCTTAGTTTTTTATCTCGAATAATTAAACCGAATTTTATATTAGAAGTAGGAACTTATACTGGTTACTCTACTTTATGTTTAGCGGAAGGACTTTCTGATTTAGGAAAAATTATAACTATAGATAAAGATTTTTCTCTACAAAATAAGGTGGAATCATTTTTTAAAGAGTCAATAAAAAATGATCAGATAGAATATAGGATAGGAGATGCAATAGAAGTTATTCCAAAATTAGAATATGAATTTGATATAGTTTTTATTGATGCAGATAAAAAAAATTATATAAATTATTTTAAGATGGTATTGCCAAAATTAAAATCTAATGGAATCATTATTGCAGATAATGTTTTGTGGAGTGGAAATGTGATAGATGCTGATAAGATTAGAAATGACAGATTGACTAAAAATATGCATGATTTTAATGAATTTATAAAGAAAGACACGAGAGTATCTAAAATAATTTTACCGATTAGAGATGGAATAACCTTAATTAAAAAAAATGACTAATAAATTAATTTTTTTCTTTTTATTATCTCCTTATTTGATTTATTGTCAAGCTATACCTGAAGTTCCTGAAATAATAGATTTTGATAAAATAAGATTAAAAATAGATAATGATACTAGGAAAGAGATTCAGAATGAAGTAGATGCATTACATGCAAATGATAAGTTTTTTCAAATATTAATAGATAGAGTAAATATTTATTTTCCAATTATTGAAGATATATTAAAGGAAGAAAATATACCCGAAGATTTTAAGTTTTTAGCCCTTCAAGAGAGTGCGCTTATATCAGATGCGGTTTCATCATCTAATGCAGTTGGATTTTGGCAGTTTAAATCATCTACAGCTAAAATATATAATTTACAAATCAATGAATATGTAGATGAAAGGAAAAATATTGTTTCCTCTACTAGAGCTGCCGCTAGCTACTTAAAGAATAGTAATTTTGAGTTTGATAATTGGGTTTTTTCTCTTTTATCATATATGACTGGATTGAGTGGAGCAAAATTAATTCTTGACGATAAACTTTATGGTTCCAAAAGATTAGATATTAATAATGAAACTCATTGGTATATAAAAAGATTTTTGGCTCATAAGATTGCATTTCAAGATGATATAGATAAACAAAATTATAATTATAACTTTTCAGTATATGAAAATAATGAAGCTAAGCCTATAGAAACTCTTTCTAAAACTTTATCAATTAATCTAGATAACTTAAAATCATATAATAAATGGTTATTATCATCAGATTTACCAAATGATAAAGTTTACTCTATTCTTATACCACTTCAAATTGGGAATGTGTTTAGCAAATTAAAGAATTCGGTAATATCTAAGGTTCAATCATTTATTGGATTAGATAATAATTCATTGATTGATCAAAAAATCAAATCTATAGCTGAAAAAAAAATGATCTTTTTGAATGGATTGCCTGCAATAATTGCTGATTCATCAGATACTATGAGTGGAGTATTAAAATTATATAATATTAATAAGAAATCATTTTTATTATATAATGATATACGTTCAAATGAAAGTTTAAAAGTAGGAATTCCATATTATTTTAATAAAAAAAGAAATAGGGGAAGGGTTCAGACATATAATAAGAGAAATAAAGAATCATTATGGGAAATTTCACAAATTTTTGGAGTAAGACTAAATCAGCTTAAAAAATTGAATAAGAATAATTTATCTGATAGAATAATTTTGAGAAGGAGGATTATTAATTTTTAACTATTTTTTCAATAATTTTTCCATCTTCTTTATTTTTTAATATTAATTTTTTATCTCCATAGTGAGTAATTTCTTCTTTTACTAAATAATATGTCTCATCATAATTTTCAAGAGTATTAATTTTCTTCACACCTTCTTTACCCCGCCATATATCTAAATTAATTTTTTCCCATTTTTTTGTTTTTATAGATTTGTATGATGCATCAATAATTGAATTAACTATATATCCATCATAAAATGTTTCAAGAGGTTCTTTACCTTTTTCTAGTGAATCAAACATATCAGCAAACATATGATTGTATCCGAGTTCATTAAGCTCGTCACCTACTGGAAAAAGCCATCCAGAATCTGATTCTGCTTTTTCTGCTACATAATTACTTCCTTTACCTGTAGTGAACATTTCAAAGCCTGTTCTTAAAAATGAGTTTATCCATATAGTGCCTTCTGTGCCCATAACTTCATCTCTTAAATCAAGACCACCTCTAAATGTCCAGCTTACTTCAAATTGTCCAATAGCACCATTCTCATATTTAACTAATCCTATGGCATGATCTTCAGCATCTATAGGTTTGACTTGTGTATCACCCCAGCACATCACTTCTATGGGTCTAATATCTTTTCCTATATAGTTTCTACTGATTTCTATGCAATGGCAACCTAGATCTAAAATACATCCTCCTCCTGCTTGTTCTTTATCCCAAAACCATTCGCTATGTGGACCTGGATGTGTTTCTCTAGATTTTGTCCATATAATTTGCCCTAGACTTCCACCCTTTACACTTTCTAATGCTTTTAAAAATTTTGGTGTATAGCATAAGTCTTCTAGATAACCAGCAAAAATGCCTGCTTTTTCAACTGCTTCTACCATTCTCTTTGCCTCTGCAGAGTTTCTACCTAGAGGTTTTGTGCAAATTACAGCTTTATTATGTTTACAGCATAGATTTACAGCTTCTTCATGTAAATTATTTGGCAGAGCAATACATACAACATCTACATCCTTTTGAGATATTGAGTCTTCTATAGAAGTAGTCCAATGATTAACTGAATAATCTTTAGCAAATTTTTTTGCACTTTCTTCTCTTCTTGAATAAACTGAAATCACTTTATCTTTACTTCTATAACCATGGAGAGAATCAGTATAGAATCTACCTATAAAACCAGAACCAAGCATTGATATTCTTTGCATAATATTATTTGTTATTTTTTTCTTTAAAAAATATGACTAAAAATAGTAGTACCACAGCAGATATATATGCTGGAACCATCCATATTTCGGTCCAATTTTTTACATTATTTATTGTATAATAGTCAGATATATATCCCGATAAAGCAGATCCAATAGCCATACCTACTCCATATGTAGCAACGGTGAATAATCCTTGAGCTGCATTTTTTATTTTTTCACCAGCTTTATTTTCTGTATACATGTAACCTGTTACAAAGAAAAAGTCATAACATATACCATGAAGAATAATTCCAGACATTATCATCCAATAGTAATCTCCTAAATCTCCATTTGCAAAAAATATAAATCTTAATAACCATGCCCCAATTCCAATTATTAAAATATTTTTTACACCTAGTCTATAGTATAAAAATGGAATTGCTAATATAAAAATTGCTTCAGATATTTGGCCAAATATCATTTTTCCTGCAGCTCCTTCCATACCCAAATCATTTAGAAACACATTTGCAAAAGAGTAATAAAATGATAGAGGTATACAAATTAAAATTGCAGATATAAAAAATATTAAATAAGATTTGTCTTTTAATAAGACTAGTCCTTCTAATCCTAGAGCACTAGAGTCTTCTTTATTCCCTTTTGGAGGAACATTAGGAAGAAACATAGAAAATAAACCTAAAAGTAGTGATGCTCCTGCTGCTATATAAAATGTATAAGGGAGTGTAGATGCATTACTTTCTAATTGTAATTTTCCAATAATAAAACCAGCAACTATCCACCCAAAGGTTCCAAAAAATCTTATAATTGGAAATGTCTTACCTGTATCTGTTACATTTGCAAACACTATATTATTTGATAATGCTACAGTAGGCATGTAAACAATTGAGTATATCAAAACAATTATTAAAAAAGTAAAAGAAGAATTGACTTGAGTAGCATACAAAAGAAGTAATCCTCCAATTATATGTAAAATGCCCATTACTTTCTCTGCAGAAAAATATTTATCTGCTATAGAACCTATAAAAAAAGGAGATATTATAGTAGCTATTGCAAATGCACTATAAGTATTTCCAATTTCAGTTCCTGATGAGTTTAGTATAGTTGCCATATATGTACCAGCTGTAACATACCATGCTCCCCAAATGAAATATTCAAGAAACATCATTATAGATAATTTTATATTTTTCACAATTAGGTTTGGTTTATTTTTTACTTAATTAAGTAACTATATTATTAAGTTAAAAAAAATTTTTCTAAATTAAGACAGAATTTATATCAACATTCCTACGGGATTAATTAATCTTAACTAAATACTATGAAAAAAAATAATTCAAAAAAAAATACAAGAAGAGATTTTCTAAAATATGGCTCATTAGCAGCATCAGGTTTTTTTATAGTTCCAAGACATGTTTTGGGTGGTAATGGGTACCAAGCTCCAAGCGATACAATTAATATTGGAGGAATCGGTATTGGTGGTAAAGGAACTAGTGATTTATGGAATGCTTCATTAGAAGGAAAAGAAAATGTTATTGCCATGTGTGATGTTGATAAAGGCGATCAATCAAAAAAATCTAGAGATAGATTTCCTAAAGCAAATTTTTATCAAGATTATAGAGAGATGCTAGATCAAGAAAAAGATCTTGATGCTGTTACAATTTCTTCACCCGATCATATGCACGCAGTTCAGGCTCTTGCTGCTATGGATCTTGGTATTAATGTATATGTTCAAAAACCTTTAACTCATAATATTAGAGAGGCAAGAATGTTAACAGAAACAGCTAGAGATAAAAAAATAGTTACACAAATGGGTAATCAAGGTGCTTCAAATTCTGGAATGGTACAAATTCAAGAATGGTTTAAAAAGAAATTAATTGGTGAAGTAGATAAGGTTTACGTATGGACGAATAGACCGGTTTGGCCTCAAGGAATTCCTGTACCTAAATCTACAGGGGGTAATGCTCCTGATAATTTAGATTGGGATTTGTGGCTAGGAACAGCACCAAAAATTGATTATACTGACGCATATCATCCATTTAATTGGAGAGGGTGGTGGGCTTATGGAACAGGGGCTTTGGGAGATATGGGTTGTCATATTATAGATGTTCCTTATAGAACTCTTGGTCTTGGATATCCTAAATCTGTTGAGTGTAGTGTAGGTAATGTATTTGTTAAAAAGTGGAATCCTGAGTATATCCCTGAAGGATGTCCTCCTTCTTCTTATGTAACACTTGATTTTGATAGAACAAGTAAAAACTATAAACCAATTAAAATGATATGGTGTGATGGAGGGATAAGACCCCCACATCCTGATCTTATTCCTGAAGATGAATCATTAGGTGAGCCAGGAAGTGGAAATGGAGTTATGATGATTGGATCTAGAGGTATTATTACTTCTGGAACATATGGATTAACACCTAAACTTTATAGAAAAGGTTATAAAACTTTAACTTTTGATACTGACAATCAACCCGAACCAGAATTTGGACATCAAAGAAAATGGATTGATGCTTGCAAGGCAGGTTTTAATAGTGAAGAGCATAAAAATTTAACTTCATCTTTTGACTATTCTGGACCAATGACAGAAACAGTTCTCATGGGAAATATAGCAATCAGAAGTTATATGCTAAGGTTTAAAACGGATCCTTCTAGTCATTTAGGGTTTCCTAATGGTGGTTTTAATCATATTGGAAGAAAAAAACTTTTGTGGGATGGAGAAAATATGAAAATTACAAACTTTGATGAGGCAAATCAGTTTGTTACTAGAGAGTATAGGGCTGGATGGGAAGTTTAGAATTCATAATCTAATCCTAGTTTATTTTTTAATTCTATTAAATTTTTATTCTTTTTGATTAGGTATTCGTACTTATCTTGATTGGTGTAAATAGTTTTTTGTTTTTCTACTAAATTAACTTTTTTATCTATTTTTATTTTTTCAATAAACTTTGAATTTATATAATTTATAAGTTCTAATTTTATATTATCAAAAATTGAAGATTCAAGTTCATTATCTAAATGAAAAAAGATAGTATTTTTATCATTAAAAGATAATTCCTTTTGAAGGATAGCAATTTCAGATTTCTTATCATTTTTTATTTTCACATATGATTCTATCATTTTTTTAAACGATTCTTCATTGAAATTAATTTTACTATTTATTTTATTATTTTCAATTTCTTCATTCTTTTTTTCTTCTATTAAAGCTTTTTTAGGATTTAGTAAATCTTTTAAGTTTGGCGTATCCTTATCTTTAATTATTTTTTTTTTTAATTTTATATTTTCAGTTTTAGATTCTACTTGTTGCTTTTTAGGAACAGTATTATGTTCTTTATTATCTTCTATTTTATCAGTTTTTTTTTTACTAAGTTTAGATAGTTTTACTAAAGTTATTTCAGTATGAATTCTTGTATTGCTTGTCATTTTATAACTTATATCACATTGATTTAATAATTCAATAGACTCTTCGATAATTTTGGAAGGAATTAATTTAGCTTGTTCTTTGAATTTAATTTTTTCACTATTAGAGACTTCTAATAATTTAATTATTTCTTCATTTTGACATATTAGAAGGTTTCTATAATGAATTGCTAAGCCTGTTACTAGATTATAGCTTTCAAACCCTTTTATTAAAATTTCATTGAGGATTAATAAAGTAGATGATATGTCTCCATCAAATAAATTATTAGAAATTTTAAAAAAATATTCGCTATCAAGGATATGTAAATTTTTTGTAACTATCTCTAAAGTAATTTTAGAGCCTTTAGAAAAAGTTTTTATTAAGTCAAGAGTAGATAATGCATCTCTCATTGCTCCATCTGCTTTTTGAGCAATAGTATGAAGAGCTTCATCTTCAAATTCAATAGATTCATTATTAAGAATTTCTTTTAGTTTATTTTTTATGTCTTCTATTTCTATTCTTTTAAAATCATAAATTTGGCATCTTGAAAGAATTGTAGGTATTACTTTATTTTTTTCTGTGGTAGCAAGTATAAATATTGCATATGAAGGAGGCTCCTCTAATGTTTTTAAAAAAGCATTAAATGCCGCATTAGATAGCATATGAACTTCATCTATAATATAAACTTTATATTTTCCTGATTGAGGAGCATATCTCACTTGATCAATAAGGTTTCTAATATCTTCTACAGAGTTATTTGAGGCAGCATCTAACTCATATATATTTAAGTTATTAGAGTTATTTAGTGGATTATCATTATTAAATTCATTGATATTGTTAGCAAGAATTCTAGCACAAGTAGTTTTTCCAACTCCTCTTGGTCCACAGAAGAGTAATGATTGGGCTACTTTATTATTTTTTACTGCGTTATTTAGTGTTGTAGTAACATGACTTTGTCCAATAACATCTTTGAATTTGGTTGGTCTATACTTTCTAGCTGATACAACATATTTCTCCATGGATGTAAATTAAATAAATTAGATTTGCGCTACAATTTTGTTCTTTGATTTTTTGGGGTCGACTGGAATTGACAGTATGATAGATTATAATTTTGCATGTCGGGTGATGGTAAACATCCGTAATCAAATACTAAAATTTATAAACGGCGAACGTAAATACGAATACGCTATGGCGGTTTAAATTCTAAGAATTTAAAAAGTCACATCATAATTAATTGGTGATCTTTGGTTAGTTAATATGGTGTCATAAAGAGATCTACTTTTATAGAATTTCTGTATTCTTTAAAGGGAAATCTAACAGATAAGAATAGATGTTGGTTGATATTTTCCTGCTCTGTTTCGAAAATTAAAAATTATCTAAGCATGTAGACGAATTATGGTTTCCATATCTGGACGCGGGTTCGAATCCCGCCGACTCCACATTATAATTTATTAACATGTTTATAATCAATGTGTTAAGTTTTTTATTATTAATATTTGTA
>TARA_B110000438_G_scaffold64888_1_pt1 | contig 11787 bp, 11 predicted proteins | sample TARA_B110000438 | Tara Oceans TARA_B110000438 (sample SAMEA4398413) | marine metagenome | biome: Polar Biome; feature: [MES] marine water layer (ENVO:01000295) within the mesopelagic zone...; material: water (ENVO:00002006), including particulate matter (ENVO:01000060) such as...... | reverse complement strand
TCTGGGACTCAATTTGATATCGCCTTTATAGGAGATAGCTTTACCGAAGCGGTTGGGATGGCCTATGAAGATTCTTTCGTCGGTATGTTTGCCAATAGATTTAACGAACTCAAAATAGCCAATTTTGGTGTTTCGGCATACTCACCAAGTGTCTACCTCACTAAGGTGAAGCACATTTTACATGGCGGGATTAAATTCAAACACTTAGTTGTATTCGTAGACATATCGGATCTGCAAGACGACAGTACCAGATATATAATAAACTCTAAAGGCAGTATCCCAAACTTAAGAAAGATAGCTAATAAAATAGAGCTAAATAAGCCCTCGGCTGTTAGAGTTTTGATCGTCGATAACTTTCGCTTAACCACAGTTCTTTACCGATACGTTAGGTACGACCTTTTCGGCCCCCCACAAGATTTACACCGACAAAGTATAAATATTTCAAATTGGACCTATAATTCCGATAGTGAAGGTTATGGAGAGTTGGGTGTCGATCACGCTATAGATTTATCTATAAACCACATGAAAGAATTGTATAAACTTATTAAACTTAATGATATTAAACTTTCAGTAGGTGTTTACCCTTGGCCTGATCAAATATTCAACGATAAATTAATTGGGAATAGGCAGTCTAAAATATGGAAAGACTTTTGTGCTTATCGATGCGAGATGTATATCGATTTGTTTCCAAAATTTGCAGACCTGCGAAGAAGTATTGGCGCTGAAAAGGTATATAGTCGCAAATATCTTAATAGCGATGTTCACTTTAACAAGTCAGGGAATAGTCTAGTCTTTGAGGCGCTATTTGAGTCTTATTCAAAATACGCAAATCAGTAGATCTTTTCCGCTTTAAAAGTTGTATCTAATTTCATTGGTTTAAAAATCAGAGGAAGGCACTTCTTTGTATAATTAAAGTAACTGCAATGAAGGAAGTTGTTACAAAACTAAAAAACCAGACTAACTCGCCCAAACTTGTTTAAATTGCTCTAAAAAACCTGCATCCATTTTAGTTGCACCAAGAAGATGCTCCGATTGATAGGTAGCAGAGCCATGAAAATCTCTGCTTCCTGTGATAATTAATCCGAATTTACGTGAAAGATCTTTATAGTATTCCACTTTCCCCGTCCTTTCGTGGTAAGGGTAAACGCACTCCATCCCCAAAAGTCCAAAAGATTTCAGCTCTTCAACCATCTCAGGAACATCTTCGGAAGTTCTACCTTTTGAAGGGTTGCTTAAAGAGTAAGACCTCTCTCCAGGATGAGCCAACACCGGAATACCGTTACATTTACGTATCAATTCGCAAGCATTTTTCATTTCTAAATTTTCTCGCTCCACGTTGTGCTTTACAAGGTAACGATCAAAGGCATCTCGAGTGGTGGGAATGATCCCAAGTCGAACCATTTCTTTAGCTAAATGTGGTCTTGCAAGAACCCCTTCAGCAGCGCGGCGAACGTTCTCATATTCTATAGTTCCGCGAAATTTATCAGGGATTACTTCGTTGACGCGGCAGATCAATTCACGCATGCGCTTCTCTCTCTTAGATGCCATTTTCATAACTTCATTCGAAAGCTCATCTGATAAAGATTCTGCAGATTCAAAATACGCGAGCAAGTGAAGATTAAACCCTCTATAACGAACCGTTATTTCGATTCCGGGAAAAGCAAAGATTCCCTCTGCGTTAGCCGCTGCTATAAATTCTTGTATGCCCCCAAAAGTATCATGATCTGTCAGAGACAGTTCCGAGACGCCATTTCTTTTAGCGATATCAACCAATCTTGTTGGAGAAAACTCTCCATCAGAAAAAGTTGAATGCATATGAATTTCAAATTTTTTCATAAAATCTATTCTAAACCTATTTTATGTGCTTCTCAAAGAACATTAGAAATAAAATTACATAATTAAGCTAAAAACTAAAACCCAAAGCATAATTGCCTTGTTTATATTTTTTCGATATTCTTGATCCATGTGCAAACATAGAATTTTCAAAATTTGGATTTCGGTTTGTGTTTTTTTATGGGTAATGAGCAATACACTCTCATTTTCTACCACCTCCTCACGTGAGCTCACGATTGTATATTCTGGGAACACTCTAGGTGAACTCAAACCATGTGGGTGCGCTAAAGAAGAAGACCAAGGTGGGTTTGAGCGACGATCAACCTACCTAAAACAGGTCTTCAAGGATTCTAGAAACACACTATTAGTCGACACTGGCGATAACTTTAAAGAGGCTTCAACTCAAGGAAAAATTAAAGCGCGTTACATCATGCAAGCAATGTCTCAATTTAATTATGATGCGGTTATTCTTGGGGACAAAGACTTGCTTTACGGAGAATCTTTTCTTAACAATCATATGCCATTCCCTTGGCTGCTCAGCAATGCAGAGCTAGTTAAGATGAGCCCACCAAAAACACGAATTAAGACACTAGAAAATGGACTCACTGTCGCAATACTAGCCTTGATTGATCCAGATCTATATTATGGTACCAAGCATAGTGGTGGAAATATCACGGACCCAAAAGAAACTGCCAAAAAACTAATCAAACAACTTACAACCTCCAAGCATATTGATCTAGTTGTTTTGCTTACTCATATGAAGCGGGAAAAAGCAATTTCTATGCTGCAGTTAAATGGTGTCGATGTGGTGATCAACGGTCATATCAAAAAAGATAGTGACATTATAGACATGACCCATATAAAACGTAATGGAAAAATATTTGTTCAGCCCGGACCTAGAGGGCAAAAAATGGGAGAGTTATCTATACGGATTGATAACAAAGGGGGAAAATCGTTTGAACAAAGGATGATTCGTTTAGATTCAAATATCAAACCTGACTCCAAAATGATAAAATGGTACAAAGATTATAATAAAGAAGTGGAAGATTTATTTTTTATTTCATTAGAATCTCGAAAAACCGAGCGCGGAAAAAAAAAGGTTTATGCATCGGAGCAAGCATGCGTGACCTGTCATCCGAGCGAACATAAAACATGGATTATGTCGCGTCACAGTCATGCCTATGAAACTTTAAATCGAGTCAATAAAGCATTCGATCCTGAGTGTTTAAGTTGCCACGTAACTGGATGGGGCGAAAATGGAGGGTTTATTAGTGAAGTAGATACTCCAAAGTTAAAAAATGTTCAATGCGAAGTGTGTCACAGCCCAAGGTTAGATCACATAAAAAACCTGGGACGTAACCTTGAAGTCGATGCAAAAAAAGCCTGCAATAATTGTCATGTTAAAAATCATAGCCCAAATTTTAATTTTTTAGAATACTGGGAAAAAATAAAACATTGACCTTTGGTAGTAATATCATAAAGGAGATTAAGCATGGAATCCTGTAGAGTCCCATCAGCAAATAAAATATTATTTTTTTTAATAGCTAGTTGCTTAATTCTTCCAAGTTTTGTACTTGCAGAAGATAAAATCAAAGGAAAATACGAGGTCATAGGCTCAATTGAAAAACTAAAGAACGCAAAACAAGTCGAGATGATTGAATTTTTTAACTACTCCTGTGGTCACTGTTATAAATTTTTAGAAACTTCTAAAAAGCTACACCAAAAATTTAAAGATAAGCTTTATCATAAGAAATATCCCATTTTTTGGGGGGAACAAACCGCATTGCCCGCCAAAGCTTTTTATATTACTGATGAATTGGGGCTTGAGGGGAAATTTACTCAAGAATTATTCGACACCAACTTCAAACTCCATATCAATATTTTTCAACCAAGGGTTATTCAACGTCTTTCACAACATTATAAGATTGAACAAGAAATTAGAGAAGGAATGAAGTCACCTACTATTGAGGCTAAAGTTAACGAATCGCTTACTTTAGCAAAAACATATAAGGCTAATGAAACACCCACAATTATCCTCAATAAAGTGCTAAAGGTAACTCCAAGTATTTCAGGTGGTACCACCGAAATGATGACTGAAAATTTAGAGCTGATCATTGGAGATATTCTTGGTTACAATTAATTTATTTTTTTAACACAACCAATTTAGGTAAGTGAACAAAAATGGTTTCATCTCTAAATTTACGCCAAAAAAAACACCCTTTCCAATTGAAAGTGATTTTACTAGGATTAATATTTTTATTTTTCTCCGGCGGACCAAATTCAGGCCTCACTTACTTACCTAATGCGGAGGCTGGTTTTTTTAGTAACGACTTAGAGCTTCTTGAGGAGGTTGTGGATCTGGTGGGAGATAAATACGTTTACGCCCCTGATTATAAAAAAATGTTTATGTCTTCTATTGATAGGATGATTATGGATATTGCCGATAAAAATATCTCCCTCAAAAATGAATCGACAGGGCAATCCATTTCTATTCTGGACAAAAGTATCCGTTACACATTTAGTTACAACCGAGAAAACTCTCTAGAGAATTTCAAGAAAGTATATTATTTTCTATTAGAGGAATCAGAAAAAAAATTGAGCAAGAAAACACTTGAAATAGCAGCCGTAACTGGTCTCGTGAACTCTTTAGATCCATATTCCAAGTATATGGACGCTGAAAGTTTTAAAAAATCAATGAGCGAAACAGAAGGAATATATGGTGGACTAGGCATGGTTATCACGATGAAAGATAAGCGCCTACATGTTGTAAAAACCATCAAGAATTCTCCGGCCCAACGCGCAGGAATAAAACCCGACGATATTTTTGAAAAAATAAACGGAATAGCTATTAAAAAAAGTCAGGTATCTGAGCTAGCTGATAAACTCCGAGGTAAGCCAGGGACCAAAGTCACCATAACCTTATCTAGACCATCTGAAAAAAAGGAGTACTCCTACACACTAAATAGAGAAATAATTTCGATCGAAACAGTAGAGTATCAAACATTAAAAAACAACGTCGGGTCTATCAAAATTACCAGTTTCTCCAAGAAGACCAACGATCAGCTTAAAAAAGTACTAATAATAGCAAAACAGGATAAGGTGAAAGGTTTTATTCTAGACCTGAGGAATAACCCTGGCGGCTTACTCGATCAATCCGTTAAAATAGCCAGTCATTTCCTATATCACAACCGCCTTGTTGTATATACCCAAGGACGAGAACCGGCTGATCGACATAAATATAGAGCAAAGTACCAAAATAGTCTACATTCGACACCAGTGGTTATCTTAATAAATCAACATAGTGCAAGCGCTGCCGAAATTGTTGCAGGTGCTTTAAGAGATTCAGGTAAGGCATTGATTATAGGTGAAAATTCGTATGGAAAGGGTACTGTACAAACTATTTTTCGTACTAGCGATGGCTCTGGCTTACGCTTGACAACATCAAAATACTTCACTCCTTCAGGAACGGATATTACATCACAAGGAATTGTCCCAGAAATTTTCATTTCACAAGATCATATTCCAGAGAATAGAATTAAAGTATCAGGGCAATCTAATAATAATTTATTTCAAAAAAATACTTCACCAACAATAAAGTTAAAGGAAACCCAAATCAAAAAGTTTGTAGCTAGAAATCAAAGTGCCGCTCTGAAAACGCCTGACCCAACCTTTACATTCGCTAAAATACTCATGGAAAACGTGTCCGTCGCAAACAAGAAGACAACCCTTGAAAAGGCTCGTGCGCTAGCAGCTAATATTCATTACTAATTAAAAATAGGAGGCAATGAAACGTTTCTAATGAACATCATAAAAATTGATTACGAAAAACAGACACTACAAAGTGACTTCTTCTTATGGCAAATTATTGCCAACGATAAAAATAAGTTTCTTCTGCTCCAGCGAGAGGAAAGTGGACGCTATCACGCCGCTGAAGCTGACGTGAAGAAAAAACATCTCTGGGAAGTTAAAGAGATATCATTTCGTGGCTCCGAAGGGGACACCTATTTTTTTGATGAGGAAACTGGTATAGACAAAATATAACCAAAAGAATGAAACTTTCAAGTCACATTAGGAAATTCTTGAGCAGGGCTTAAAATAGTTTTAAAGTTTTTAAATGGCCTAAAGATTTCCTAAGCTCTTCCTTAGTTTTATTAGAAATAAAATTTCCTCTCAAGTCGAGCTTCTTTAACTTTTTAAATCCACCGCTACTTCCAAAAGCTAGTGCACCTGCATCACGAGTTTCTGTCCATCCTAATTGCATTTCTTCTAAGCTTGGAAAACTACTGGATCTAGCCAGAGCCATGGTCCCAGCATCACCTAAAATATTGTGACGTAGTATCAAACTCTTGAGCTGGGATAACGGCGAGATCACTGCGAGAAACTTTGCGCCTACAACAGTGATCTCGTTGTATCGCAAATCTATCTTTTCAACTCTTACTAAGTAGCTACTGGAAACGAGATGCTTAACTCCTTTATCTCCGATTTTTTTTCCGGAAAGATTTAATATTTTTCCGTTACGCTTTAGACTTTTCTTGAATAATAAATCATAATAAATCGAACTTTTAAGTTCAAAACTAAATGAGTAAATAGGTAATAATACAAACAAGAAACCAATAAAAATTATAGTTATATTTTTATTGAAGAAAAAATTAATCGTCATCATCGTTAACATTTTCTATAGCTTGTTGCTCGAGGTCATCCCAACTACTTATCTGATCGTCATCGTCCTCGTCATCATCTTGATAAATAAACTCCTCTAAATTATCTAAATGTAAATGACACAAACGAGTACCACATTTTGCTTCCTTTAGGGCATCCATACCTTGTTTACGGACACGATTAGACGTGAGAAACAAATACCTTAGTTTTGACAGGGTTTTAGACTCTGCAATAGCAATAGCCCCCTCATCTTCCACAAGATTTCCATAAAGATTAAGTTTTTTTAAATTAGACATACTAGGAGACTCTGCAATGGCTTTTACACCGACGTCGCTAATAACATTTCCATAAAAATCAAGTTCTATTAGCTTCCTAAATTTCTCTGAGTTAGCAATAGCAATTGCACCCTCATCACTTATATTATTATTTGCTAAGGTCAACCTTTTAACTCGTTTTAAGTGTTTAGACTTTGCCAGTGTTACAGCTCCTTTATCACCTAAGACCTGATTACTGAGATCTAAAATTTTTTTATCTTCAGATAAAAATTGTTTAATTAAATATTCTACGCTAGCCACAAAATTCCTTTACCTCAGTATTTCAGTGTTTAGGGGATAATATCTACTTCTTATTAAAAAGATTACTATATCACATTTATAAAAAACAAAAGCTTCTGTAAATAGGATAGTTAGCCCAAAGTCCCGCGATTAGACCCCTGATTGCTTGCACTTATGAACTCGCCTTTACCAATACTTTAAAACTCATGCCAAAGTGATAATATTATTGGTAGAACAAACCCAATTAAGACGTGGTCAAAAAATTCACAACCCTTAGCCGCAAATCAGCCGCGATATCTAAGTTGTATTTCTTCAGTTATAAAAACTGCTTTAAGTATTACATGTAATGATCCAATCAGAATAGTTAGCTGATAAGGCATCCTATTTTAGAAACTGTGACTCGACTAAAGAAACTTCTTCATCTCTTGATGTTACGTGCCCATTGATTCTTGCATCACGCAAGGCTTTAAAAATATCATTAAAACTTGAATCAGGCACCATTCCCATTTCTATCAGATCGTCACCATTAAGATTGATTTTTGCGGAAGCAAAATACTTCGTAAAATAAAGTTCCACATATTTTTTCACTCGGTTATTTGGGCAAGCCGCAAGTATAAGAATTACTACCTCGGGAGACTGTTTCGAAAAAATATCATAAACCTCGCTAGGCTTAAGTTCTTTTTCTTCTTTCAAATCGCTCATTGCTTCAATAAAACATTTCTGAGCTGAATGTAGTCGAATATCTATATTTTTAGCAAGGTTAAGACGCTTCATCATACCTTCAAAAACCTCACCATTCTTAACCATCAACATCGCATGGAAATACACAAACCAGGCTTCAGGCTTTTTTGGCATAGGAATCTTATCTGCCAAAGCCAAAGCACCTTCGATATTTTTCATAATAGCCCAATGAAAGTCTTCTTTGAGAATTTCTGGGACAATTGTATCGAACAAAGAAAGTTCACGCATTCGATCAACGCATTTTATGGGCGCTACTTCATTCAAAAGAATTTTAATTTCTTTAATAAAGCGATCTCTACTCAATTGATCTATTAAATTAATCTTAACCGCACTTCTTATAAAGTGTTGTGTTTGATCTTCAATAATGAACTCGAACCTCTGTTCAAAACGAATCGCACGAAAAATTCGACATGGATCATCTACAAAACTTTGGTCATGGAGAACCCTGATCAAGCCATTTTTTAAATCTATTTCACCCTCAAATAAGTCAATTAGAAAAAAAATTCCTTTTCCACTCAATTTAATAGCCATACTATTTATAGTGAAATCACGGCGGGCGAGATCCTGTTTTATGTTACTGGGCTCAATGTCTGGCAAAACAGCAGGGCGCGAATAAGATTCGGTTCTTGCCGTTGCCACGTCAACTTTAGTCCGGTCTTGCAGCATCAAAGTAGCAGTACGAAATTTTTCATGACTCTTAGTTCGCGCATCAATTTTCTCTGCTAACTTGTTAGCAAAGCTAATGCCATCACCCTCCACAACAAGGTCAATATCTAAGTTTTGAATGTTGAGCAATAGGTTTCTCACAAAACCACCCACAACATAAACACTTACCTGATTAAGTTCAGCAACGTCAGCCACTGTATTCAAAAAGTCTATACAATCTGCTTTTAATTGCGTCTGCATAAGACTACTTACATCTTTCACAAAATCTCTTTCCCCCTCTAATAAAGTGGCTTTCTAATTAATGCATCAATTTTTATCACTCAAAACATTAATTTTTGTCTCATAACTAATTTTTTTGGGAAGGTTACATACCTTATTATTACAAGCCCGAAATATAACGCTCCCACTAATTTGATATAAACCCGAATCGAGGGGCTTAATAACACTATACCAACGACGAAATTCTACCAATTGCTGATGCGTCTGCACAACTTTCTCTAAAGCGCCATCCCAGGCTATCACAGGAGCAGGCTCTTCCCATTGACCATGCGGGATGAGCATAGCTGAGTTAAGAAAAATTTTGGTTGCCAGTGGCTGTTTTTCTACTCCTTTTGAATAAAGTGAGTAAATATGCCAACCCGCACTTAACTCCACCTTAATATACAGAGTAAATCGACTCCCTGGTTTAACACTTTGAGGATCTACAATGGCCGTTAATTTAAAATGAGTCGGGTCAGAATATTTTTTTTGCTTTTGAAAGGGGAGGATTGCCTCTGCTACGGGCACAGTAAACAGAATAAAAAACAAAAAAGAGCTTATCCATTTACTAAGAGTTAAAACGACAATAAAAAAATTTGAGAGAAGTCCCTGCATAAAAATTATGAGGGCTTATTGAGCCAGACTAGCCTCAGCACGAGATGTGGAAAGATATTTTTCAATGGCTTTCTTAAATTTCTTTTCTGAAACTGCACCGGATAACAGCTCTCCATGCACCACTCTAGTTTCAGCATCATAAATACCTAGAATAAAAGCTGGGGTTCCTCGAATACCTAATTTTGTACCCTCCTGCAAGTCATTGAGTACTCTTTCTTTATATTTTCTTTCTTTAAGGCAAACCTGAAATCGGGTTATATCCTTAACCCCTGCTTTTTTTGCGTATTGATGAAGTCTTGCCCTTGGCACTGAGTTGTTGTCAGCATATAAAAGTTTTTGTAACTCCCAAAAATTTCCTTGTTCTCGCGCACACTCAACTGATTCGGCCATATATTTTGCTTCTTTATGAAAATCCAACGGAAAATGCCGATAACCAAATTGAACTTCAGTTGGGTACTGTTCACGCAAATTGTCTAAGGTAGACTGAACTCTTTTACAAAAAGGACATTGAAAATCCGAATATTCTAGAAGAAAAATTTTTCTAGTTAAACCATCATCCTCATCAAACCAGAGTTTCGCCGTCCCAACTCGAGCTTTTAATTTAAATTCAGGTGGCGGTTGAAGGTAAACTTTGGCCCAGCCTTTTTTTATTGCAAATTCGTATCGATCGTTAATGTAATTGTTACGAAAAACTTTTTCAAGATACTCTGTAATTTCATTTCGCATTTTTTCTAACGTACCCATCTCCTTAATCCCTGGAGTGTTATCGTAAAAACGGACAACATCACCCTCGCTTGGAAAAGGCATCTCGCTCTCTAATGTTAATTCCGGGTGGTTTTTCTTAAGTTTAGCAAGAATTGCTTCTTTTAATACTTGTGATTGAATCTGATGTAACTGGACCATAACATCGTGAATTTGAGAATTTTTTAAATCCTCTGAGGTCAGAAACTCTCCGTCAACTGAAGCCAAAACAGGGTTGTTAGTATAAAGGTGTAATTCTTTTGAATCTGCATAGACATAGGGAGGGAACAACCCAAAAAAGAAAATAGCAACTGAAGCTGCTATAGTTTTCAATAAACGAAGTGGAGAAAAATGCATATATAAAAGCCTAATTATTATTAACAATTCCTGATTTTACCAAGATTTATTCTTAAATAAATATCCTACACAAATATGCCTTTGTGAAAACACACCATACGTTATGTAGGATATTTTTTGAAATTAAATTTTCACAAAGAATTAATCATTTTTTAACCAGCCTTCACTTCTTCTGGATTTAAAAATTTTTGGCAGTTTTCAGCTAATTGTAAAAATGCCTTAGCGGCTGGGGAGTCTGGCAGAGAAATAACCACCGGTTCCCCTTGATCAGATTTTGAAACAATATCACTATCAAGAGGAATCTCACCCAAATAAGGCAATACAAGTTCATCTGCTAGTTTTTTGCCGCCGCCTTCACCAAAAATATAATATTTTTTGCCTGCGTCACAAACAAAGTGACTCATGTTTTCTATTACCCCCACAATAGGAACATTACTGTCGCGCGCAAATGAAATCATCTTTCTAGCATCTAATAAAGCGAGTTCCTGCGGGGTAGTAACTATAACCGCACCGTCAACATCACCTATAAAGTCAATAATGGTGATTTGTTCGTTGCCCGTTCCTGGAGGAAGATCGATAAGAAGGTAATCTAACTCACCCCATTGAATATTGCCCAGAAGTTCAATTATAAAATCATACTTTACCGCATCACGCCAAGCGATATGCATATTAGGATCTTCAATTAAGAATCCCAAAGAGGCAACTTTAAGACCATTGGTCGTTTCATAAGGGTCAATTCCTTCATCTGTAGACTTTAAGCGAACATCTTCCGCATTCAAAAGCTTTGGAATATTAGGCCCATGAAGATCGGCATCGGCTAACCCAACTTTCAAACCTTTTTCAGCTAAAGCCACTGCAAGATTAGTGGTCACTGTACTTTTGCCTACACCACCCTTATTACTCCCGACAATAAGCTTATATTTAATATCACCCATTCGTTTATTGACCAACCAACGGTTATGCTCGTTTTTATCTGCCTTGCAATCTGTTTCGTTATTGTACTCACACATTTCACACGTGTGAAGGAGTCTGCAATCTCCAGTAACTACCATTTGAACCTCCGGATTGTATAAATCAAAAGTGATCAGAGAAACCTTAATAATTTCTTTGACAAAGAATTCCTGAAAAAGCTTCAATATAAATGAATTCGTTAAGGTTATGGAACTCTCTTTTCGATGTCAAGGGAAATACGGCCCCCCTCTGTAAGCGAATCATTCATACTAGTAACTATTAAAAATACTTAATTGTAACCTTGCTAAAAAAACCATAAAATAATTAAATTATTGGATTTTTTTTAATAAAAACCTTACTTTTTTCTGTGAAGAAACGTATTAGCAGATTATTCTTGAATACTGTTAGACTA
>TARA_B110000438_G_scaffold301435_1_pt1 | contig 11813 bp, 16 predicted proteins | sample TARA_B110000438 | Tara Oceans TARA_B110000438 (sample SAMEA4398413) | marine metagenome | biome: Polar Biome; feature: [MES] marine water layer (ENVO:01000295) within the mesopelagic zone...; material: water (ENVO:00002006), including particulate matter (ENVO:01000060) such... | reverse complement strand
AAATTAAGGATTGATTTATGGAAGAACTTTCAAGAATAGTACTTATAACAGGTGCATCAAGAGGAATTGGAAGATCAATTGCATTAAGGCTTGCAAAATCTGGTCATAAAATTGCAATAAATTATAATTCGCATGAAGAAGATGCTAATAATGTTTTAAATGAAATAAGAAATTTAGGTAGCGATGGAATTATTATTAAAGCTGACGTATCAAAATTAGATCAAGTCAAAAATATGATAAAAGAAGTTGAAGAAAAATTAGGTACAATTGAAATTTTATATAATAATGCTGGGATAATTTCAGATTCATTATTAATGAGAATGAAACCAGAAGATTTTGATAAAGTAGTAGATACAAATTTAAAGGGAACTTTTTATTGCACAAAACTATGTATAAATAATATGATAAAAAAAAGATGGGGTAGAATTATAAATATTTCATCCGTTGTGGGTCTTAGGGGCAATATAGGTCAATCAAACTATTCAGCTTCTAAAGCTGGAATACATTCATTTACTAAATCTGTAGCTAAAGAAGTTGCTACGAGAAATATAACTGCAAATGTAATCGCTCCAGGGTATGTATCTACTGCAACAACGGATGTTTTATCAGAAAAAGTAAAAAAAGAAGTTATGTCATGGATTCCAATGCAAAGATTTGGAGAACCTGAAGAAATTTCACCTATAGCTGCTTTTTTATCTAGGGAAGAAGCAAGATATATAACAGGAGAAATTATTAGAGTAGATGGCGGTATGGCAATATGATCTTCAAAAATAAAACAGCTATTATTACTGGAGGAACAAGAGGTATTGGCAAAGAGCTTTGTTATGAATTTGCTAAAAAAGGCTGTAATATAATTTTTACTTATGCAAGAAGTTCAAAAGAGGCCAAAATAATTGAAGAAGATATAAATAAATTAGGAGTTTATGCAATTGCAAAAAAAATTAATTTACTTCATCTTGAGAATATTGAAGAATTTTATAAATTCTTAAATGAAAAAAATATCAAAATTGATTTCTTAATTAATAATGCAGCCTCAGGAGTTATGAAAAACTCATTAGATACTACTGAAAAACACTGGGATTGGACGATGCAAATTAATGTTAAAAGTCCATGGGTACTCTCAAAGAAAATTTCTAATATCATGAATAAAAAAGGTAGAATAATAAATATTACATCTCCAGGGTCTACTAGAGTTATAAATAACTATTTCTCAATAGGTGTCTCAAAAGCTGCTTTAGAATCGATGACTAGATATATGGCTTTTGATTTAGCCCCAAAGGATATAAATGTAAATTCTATTTCTGCATCATTATTAGAAACAGATGCAATAAAACATTTTCCTAATCAAGATGAAATTAATAATATATTAAAAAGACCTAATCCTAAACAAAAGAAGTTGATTCCAAATCATATTGCAAAAGTAGCTATAATGTTATGTTCTGAAGGTGCAGATATGATTGTAGGACAGAACATACTAGTAGACGGTGGAGATACATTATTACTTCGTTAAATTAAAATAAATTCTTTTTTTAATTTACTAACATCTTTTTTTTTGATAAGGCATAATCCAACAAAAAAATTAAAATTTTTCTCAATACTTAATATTTTTCCTGAGATATTATCTTGATTATTAAAAGAATCATTTATCTTAAACATTTCCTTGGTTTTAAAATATATTATTTCTCTACTTACTTTTTTATAATTATGTAATCGAGCAATTACTTCTTGACCAACATAGCAACCTTTATCAAAAGATATAAAATCTTGAAATCCAGTTTCTAAAGGATTAATTTTAGACAAAGTAGATTCGTAATCAAAAAAATTTAAGTAAATTTCTAAAAGATTTTTTTCTGATTTAGATAAGTTATTAATAGAACTCAAATTAAATACTTTTTCTAACATTATTTTATCTATAAATAATTCATATCTAAAATAGTTAATAGATTCATCTAAATTAGTAATACTGGAATGATTTATTAATTCAATGGGGATATTTTTGTTCTTACTAAAATATGATAACTTAATAACTTTTTTTTCTACAGAAACTTCTACATCATCTAAAATAATATAATTATTGAGGTGATTAATAGTTTCTTTATTTTTAGAATTAAATGTAAAAATTATGTTTTCAGAATCAAGAATTTTATATTTTAATACATCTATAATTGAACCTTTATTATTAGTTAAAACTGTTTTAGAAGAATAAATACTTGAAGATCTTTCGATTCTATTTGTTGAAATTCGGTCTAAAAAAGAAATGGTATCTTTACCTTTCATTCTAAAAATATTATGATTAGGTTCGATAAAAATTGATGGAGATTTATATGTTTCAATTAAATTTTTTAAAAAAATCATATTAAACAGAGAAAGAGTCCCCGCATCCACATGATGACTTGGCATTAGGGTTTATAAACTCAAATCCCTTTCCATTAAGACCATCAGAAAAATCTAAATATGTACCAGCTAAAAAAACATATGCTTTTTTTGGAATAAATATTTCAAGGCCATTTTGAGATATAACCTTATCATTTTCATCAGGAGCATCAACAATTTCTAGTACATATTCCAAACCTGAGCAACCGCCAGCTCTAACTGCAACTTTTAAACCAAATTTCTCTTTTGATTCATTTTTCGCAAACTCTTTAACTTTTTCACAAGCTTTTTCGGAAATCTTAATTGTATTTAAAGGTATTTTACTTGTCATATAAATATATCTAATTCTTTTAATAAGTACATATGAATATTATTAAACTTATAAATTCATTGTAATATTTATTATATAAAAAAAAACTTAAAATAAAAGATTTGGCTAGACTATACACAAAAAATGGTGATGAAGGGAATACTTTTTTGCTTTTTGGGCAAAAAGTCTCAAAAACTGATATCAGAGTTCAATGTTATGGAGCTATTGACGAATGTATATCTAATTTAGGTGCAGCTTATGCTATTTCGAATGAAAAAAATAATTCTGAAGTAGCTGATTTAATAATTAAAGTGCAAAGAACTCTTTTTATAATATCATCAGAAATTGCTTGCTCAAAAGAAAAATATTTAAATTTAAAAAAAAACTATAGATACTTAAAAAAAGATGCAATAGATGAATTAGAAAAATTAATTGATAACTACCAAGAGATAACACCAAAAATAAACTATTTTGTATTACCAGGCGGTAGTCTCTATTCATCATTTATAGATATAGCAAGAACAAATTGTAGAAAATCAGAAAGATTATGCGTAGAAATAGAAAAAAAAGACTTGTTAAATAATAAAAATATTCTTATATATTTAAATAGACTTAGTGATTTATTATTTATTATCGCAAGATATATTGATAAGGATCAAGAATATCTTAAAGCTACGGAATAATTTATGCCAGATATATCAATATTAAATACAAAATCTGCTAATTTTCATAGTGTAAAAAAAGCTGTTGATTTATTTAACAAGCAAAATATTATTACATCAGATTTAAATGAAATCAATAATAGTAAAGGTTTGATTATTCCTGGTGTTAGTTCAACTGATACTGTCATGCAAAATATTAAAGATTTAAATTTAGAAAAAATAATTTTGGATTTTTATAGTTCAGGCAAGCCAATATTATGTATTTGTGTAGGTATGCAAATTTTATTTGAAAATTCAGAAGAAGGGGTTAAGCCAGGACTTGGAATTATTAAAGGTTCTGTAAAAAAAATACCTAAATTAAAAAATAAATTTAAAGTCCCACATATGGGATGGAATCAATTAGAATTAGTTAAAGAATCTAAAATTTTTCAAGGAATTTCAACAAATACAAATTTTTATTTTGTTCATTCATATTTCTGTGATCCTCTTGACGAAGAAATAATTATTGGAAAGACAGATTACTCGATTCAAATGTGTGCAGCTATTCAAAAAAATAATCTTTCAGCTGTACAGTTTCATCCAGAGAAAAGTGGTAAAGATGGACTTAAGATTTATGAAAACTTTAATAAAATGATTAGCTAAATAAATAGTAGGAAATTTATGAAAATATATCCAGCCTTAGATATTAGAGATGGGAAATGTGTAAGATTAATTAAAGGTAATTATAAAAATGAAATTATTTTTAATGATGACCCAGTCAAAGTTGCAGAAAAATTTGAAAGAGATGGTAGTAAATTTATTCATATAATTGATTTAGATGGTGCTAAATCTGGAGATACTACTATTAAAGATTTAATTATAAAAATTATCAATAAAACTAGTTTAGATATTCAAATTGGTGGGGGTATTAGAACTTTTAAAAAAGCTGAATCATATATTAATCTTGGAGTAAAAAAAATAATATTTGGAACAGCTGCTTTAAATAATAGAGAAGAAGTTTTGAAATCTATTAATAAATTTCAATCTAATATTATAGTTAGTATTGATGCATTAAATGGTGATATAAAGACAAAAGGTTGGCTAGAAAATTCTAAACTAAATATTCAAGATATAGTTATGGAATTAGAACAAGAAGGTTGTAGATCTTTTATTTATACAGATATTGAAAAAGATGGGACTTTATCTCATCCTAACTTTGAATATATATCCAAATTTAGAAAATTTTGTACATCAGAATTAAATATTGCTGGAGGTATTTCAAGCATAGAAGATTTAATTAGCCTTAAAGAATTGGGAGTAGATGGGGCGATACTTGGAATGTCACTATATAAAAAAAACATAGATTTAAAAAAAGCTTTAAATAAAATATAAATATTTATAAAATCATTATGCTAACTAAAAGAATAATACCATGCCTAGATATTGATAAAGGAAGAGTAGTTAAAGGTGTAAATTTTATAAATATAAAAGATGCTGGAGACCCAACAGAATTAGCAAAATTTTATAATAATGAAGGTGCTGATGAGTTAGTTTTTTTAGACATAACTGCAACTCATGAAGGTAGAAATACTTTAATTGATGTAGTAAAAAAAGTATCTGCAGAAGTATTTATCCCTTTAACTGTTGGAGGAGGAATAAGAAATGTAAATGATATGAGAACAATGTTAGAAGCTGGAGCCGATAAAGTTTCTTTGAATTCATCAGCAATTAAAAACTCTTCAATTATTACAGAATGCTCAAAAGAATTTGGAGCACAATGTGTAGTATCTGCAATAGATGTTAAGAAAGAAGGAGATGATTGGATTGTCTATACACATGGTGGGCGAAATAAAACAAATATAAATGCATTAGAATGGGTAAAAAAGGTAGAAGAATTAGGAGCTGGTGAAGTATTGCTAACAAGTATGGACAAAGATGGTTCAAATAACGGCTACGACAACCAACTACTAGAAAAGGTAAACAATATAGTAAATATACCAGTTATAGCATCGGGTGGTGCAGGAAGTTTAAAGCATTTATATGAAGCATTAAAAATTGGAAAAGCAGATGCAGTCTTAGCAGCAAGTATTTTTCATTTTGGAAACCTAAGTATAAAAGAAGTTAAAAATTATCTTATTAAGAATAAAATTAATATTAGATTATGAAAAAAATTATCAAAAAACCAGAGGTGATTTTATTTGATTGCTTTGAAACATTAGTTAAAAACGAAAAAACTATTTGGCACGGATTATTTAAGAAACTTGTTTTTGAGCATCATTTAAGTATAGATGCCTTGGAATTATGGGATTTATGGAAAAAAGAAGAAATTAATTTTAGAAATATTCGAAATAACTTAAGTGATTTAAATCAAAATCCTCCGTTTATTACTTATAAACAAGCATGGCAAAATTGTTTCGATAAAGTATTTACAAAATTAGGGAATAAAAATATCAGTCAAAAATGTGCTGAATCATCAATAAAAAGTATGGCTAGTAACGAGCCGTATGAAGATAGTGAAGAAATGATTATTAATTTAAGTAAATATTCTAAAATAGGAATAATATCTAATGCAGATAATAGTTTCTTAATCCCTGTTTTAAATAAAATAAATTTTAAATTTGATTTTATACTTTCATCAGAAGATGCTAAATGTTACAAGCCTAATCCAAAAATTTTTGAGAATTTAGTTGAAAAGTATAATATAAATGCTCAAAACTGTTGGTATGTTGGAGATAAAGAGTTTGATGATGTTATTGGATCAAGTTCAGTTGGAATGCAACCAATATTGATTAACAGAAACATATATAATGATACTTATAAAAATGAAAAATATATTGGTATTTCAAATCTGAAACAACTGTATGAAGAAGTCATAATAAATGAATCCTAACTTTAAACAAAATACTTTACTTCCAGCAATAATTCAAAATTACGAAGATAATAAAATTCTAATGTTAGGATGGATGAATCAAGAGGCATTTGATAAAACTATTGAATCCAAAAATGTTTGGTTCTTTTCGAGGTCAAAAAATAGATTATGGGAAAAGGGCGAATCTTCAAAAAATTATCTTCGTGTAAAACAAATATTAATAGATTGTGATCAAGATGCAATTTTAGTCAATGTAAAACCAGAAGGACCTACTTGCCATACTCTTAATAATTCATGTTTCGAAAATGAAGAAGCTACTAATCTTAAAAGTAACTTCAGTTTAGAAAAATTAGAAAGAATAATTAATAATAGAAAAAAAGAGAAAACCAAGGATTCTTACACAAATAAATTGTTTGAAGAAGGTATAAAGAAAATTGGGAAAAAAATTGGAGAAGAAGCTTCTGAAGTAATTATAGCTTCTCTTGCAGAAGAAAAAGAGGATTTAATATACGAGTCTGCTGATTTAATTTACCATTTATTAGTTCTACTAGCAAATGAGGAAATTAAGTTTGAAAAGGTAATAAAAGAATTAGAAAAAAGAAATAATGCATCTAATTAGATTCATCATCTAGCCTAACAGATTCATTTATAGCAGATAATGCCACTTCAATCATGTCATTCTCAGGATCTGCTGTCGTTAATTTTTGCATCCAAATATTTGGAAGTGATAAAACCTTAGAAATTATATTATCTGTACTAACACTTGAGAGACGTATTAATTCATAAGAAAGGCCAGCTATTACAGGAAAAAGCAAAACCCTTGATAAATAAAGTAAAAGCATTGGTTCTCTGGGTATAAATACATGTAACACTACTGATACTAGAATCACTGTCATTATAAAACTAGTTCCACATCTTGGATGTTCTTTATTATATTTTTGTATTTTTTCTATATTATTTGCATTTATATCTTTGTTATCTTCATATGCAGCAATAGTTTTATGCTCAGCTCCATGATAAGCAAATACTCTTTTAACATCTTTATTCAATCCAATAAGATATACATATAAGATAAAAAAAATAAGTCTAATTATACCTTCTAATATATTATTTAATACAAAATTATTTTCTACAAAAACCATTCTATCTGAGAGAAATAATGGGACTAAAAAAAATAAAGAAAGAATTAATACTAAAAATACAGAGCTAAAAATATATGAAAATATTTTTTCCAAAAGAGAAATATCAGATTCTTCGGATTCTTCAATTATTTCAGAAGATTTAGTAAGTGATCTATAACCTATAACCATCATTTCAATTAGAATAATTACCCCTCTTAAAAAAGGGATTTTCTTGAAAAACGGTTTTGAAAAAGAAGGGATAGGGATTTGGTTTAAAATAATTTTATTTTGACTGTTTCGGACAGCAACAACACAGTTACTTTTGCCTCTGATCATAACTCCTTCAATAACAGCCTGACCACCATAAAAATGTTTTTTCATTACTTAGTTTTATTTTAAGTTATATCTTCTATTCATTCTTTCTACTCTACCTTCAGTGTCAACAATTCTTTGTTCACCTGTCCAGGCAGGATGACACATACTACAAATCTCAACTGAGATTCTATCTTTAGTAGAAAGAGTAGTCCATTTACCTTTACCACATTGGCAAATAACTTCAGCTTCAAAAAGTTTAGGATGAGTATTTTTTTTCAATTTATTACTCCGGCTTCAGAATGAACATTTAATCTTCTTTTACCTTTAGAAGCCCAATCAAAAGACACTATTCCATCTATCTTAGAAAATAATGTATGGTCTCTTCCAATCCCAACATTTTCCCCCGGCATAAATTTTGTTCCTCTTTGTCTGACTATAATAGAACCTGCAGTAACAAATTTACCACCAAATGTTTTAACTCCAAGTCTCTTACCAGCACTATCTCTACCATTCCTACTGGTTCCTCCACCTTTTTTATGAGCCATTAGATTTACTCCTTGATTTCTTAACTGAAATGCTTTCTATAATGACATTAGTTAATTTTTGTCTATGACCGGTCTTAACTCTATGTCGAGTTTTATTTTTATATCTTAGAGAGATAACTTTTTTACCCTTGGTTTGCTCTTCAATTTTAGCTTTTACAGTAGCTCCATCTACTAAAGGCTCTCCAACAAGTACATTACCTTTGAGTGAAGTCAGAAGTACATTATCAAAAAGTATTATATCTCCTGAATCTCCTTCAAGTTTTTCAACAGTAAGAAAGTCTCCCTCTCTTACTCTATATTGTTTACCACCTGTTTTAATTATGGCATAGTCCATTTGGTTTCCTATTCAGTTGAATATACAAACTTTAATTGTACACAAAAATTAAGGATTTTGCTTATTGATTTATACATAAACTAGAGATTAATATTTTTTCCTTTATAGCTTTCTTATAAAAATTATTACTCATTATTATTTTTGTGTTTTCTTCTAAAATAAAATTATCTTCAAATTCATCCATCCATCCTTTATAATCATGATAGATTTTTGAATTTTCTATAGAACACCAAGGGGCTAAATAATAAATGATATCATCAACATTCGAATAGATTTTATTATTATTTTTATAGCTTAGTTTTTTATCAGGATTCAAAATATGATCTACATATTCAGTAATCATAGAATCCAAATTATAATCACTTAATACTTTATTTTTCCCTTTAATTATTTCTTTATTTTGAACTATTAGTTCAAGTCCTTTTTGAACAAACTTTTCAATATCATTATAAGGAGCAAGTCTTATGCCGGGAAAATTTGATAAATCTCTAAATGCACCAACAGAACTACAAACTGATGGAGTTCCATTAGCTAAGGATTCTAATGGAACTAGGCCAAATGATTCAATAAAATTCCCAGGACATAAAGTTAAATCTCCAGTTTGATAATAATCATTCATTTCATTACTAGGAATCCAATCATGTAAAAATAATTCCCCACCTGATTCATTAAATATTTTATAAACTTCATAATCCAAATAATCTAAATTTTTTTGATCTTTATTTAAGCTATTTTGAAACTTAGGAACTTTTAGTATAACTTTATCCCAACGCTTCAGATTTGAAAAAACTGTTGCAATCTTAACAGCTTGAATAAATCCTTTTCTTGGATCTGGTCTATGAGGAAATAATAATGTTAGGTTTTTTTTATTAGTTTTATTGTTTGAGATCAAATTATTTATATTAGAAATAGAATTTTTAATTACAACTATATTTTTATTTTGAAATCTTTTTTTACTAATAGAAGCTTTTATTGTTTCTAATAAATATAAAGATGGAACAATAATTTTATTAGAATCTAAAGAAAAAACAGAAGTAATCGCTTCTTGATAAACTAAATCATGAATACCACTGATGATTTTTTTATCTTCAAATTCATCTCTCATAATCCATCCATCACCATGAAGATACAATCTATCAGCCCATAATGAAATCTTCTGAATAGTTTCAGATAAATCTTGAATTTCATATAAAGGAATTTCGAAAGGAGAAGGAAATGAACCTTTTAAATTTAGAATGTTTTCTATTTCTACATCTCCTATATATGATTTTTTCATTTCACTAATAGGAGAAAAAAGTCTGACCTTTATATCATTTGACCTTAGACCTAAAACAATTTTATTTAAAATATTCTGTGAACCGCCTAAAACATATTCAGGAAAAAGAGGTACTAAAGATAAACATGCTATTTTCATAAAATCTTATTATTTAAATTACCTTTATACCAAATTAAAGGTTCTTTATCCTCTAATTTCATTTCTAACACATTCAACGAAAAAACAGTATGGTCACCAACTAAGTATGAGTCTATGATTTTACAAAAGAAATAACATAATGAATTTTTCACATAAAAAATATTTTTTTTATGTGAAAAATACTTTTTACTATTATCTTTATCATCAGTATTAGAAAAAAAATCTGCAACATCTATTTGATCTTTAGAAAGAAAAGATACTGAAGCTTCTTTATCTTTTTTTAGATACTCAAGAATAGTCCTTTTATTACCCACTGAAACCATAATTATTTTTGGATCAAGAGATATACTCATTATTGAATTAGCGGTCATGCCAAAAAATTTATTGTTATTTTTAGCAGCTAATACTGAAACCCCAGTCGGAAATAAACTCCAGGATTTTCTATATTGATTATCTGTAATCATTTAATTTTCTTCAGTTATATTTTCATCTATATCTTTTGGGGAATCATTTTCGTCAGATTCTAAATTTAAAGTTGAAAGTTCATCCGGGTTTTCAATTTGTTCTATATTTTCTTCAGATATAGATTCATTCAAATCAGTATTTTCCATTTCCTCTGATTTTTCAATTTCCTCTATACTAACGGTTTTTCTAACTTTTCTTTTATCTTGAACATAATTTATAAATAGTCCACTTATAGCATCTCCAGCATTTGGTTTTACAATAGTAACTCCTTGAGCAACTCTACCAGTTCGTCTTATTTCTCCTAAATTAGTTCTTATAATTTGAGCCTTATCTGTCAACAAGAACAAAAATCCTTCGTCTATCTTTCCTTTTGGTTTACCTTTGTTTTCATCCTTTATGGCTTTTGCAGCGTTAATTACTTCTTCAGTAACTACAGCTCCTCCTGCCACTTTACCAGTCTTATCAGTCACCTTAAGGGTCAAGACTCCAGATCCACCCCTATTTTGAATTCTGTAGTTTCTAAATTCACTTATTTTACCTATTCCTCTTCGTCCTATAATTAATAAAGAGTCTTCATCATTTACAACCCCACTATAAACAACTACGTCCTGTGCAGTCTTCATTTTGATACCTCTAATTCCCCCCGCTCCCCTTTGTGTAGGTCTAACTTGTGAGGAAGGGAATCTAATAGACATTCCATCTCTAGTAATTATTGTTACGTCTTCATTAATATCTGCTAGAGAAACTGAAATCAATTCATCATCCTTAGAAAGCTTAAATGTATTTAGCCCCGCTCTATTTATATTTCTTACCAGAGGTAGATGCATTCTTTTTACTTTACCTGCTTTTGTAATCATTAATAAATATGTATCTTCTAACAAACTTGTAACAGTTAACATGGCAGTGACTTTTTCGTTTGGAGCCAAATTAATTATATTTGAAACAGGTGTCCCCCTAGAGGTTCTAGATTGATCAGCAGGTAATTCAAATACTCTTAATTTAAATACCCTTCCTTTATCCGTAAAAAACAACAAAGTGTCATGTGTATTAGCAACCTGAAGATATGGAACAATATCACCATCCTTTGTCATTTTTTGACCAACTTTACCCTTTCCACCTCTGTGTTGAGCTCTATAAGTTGTTTCTAAAATTCTTTTTACATATCCGCCTTTGGAAAGAGTTATTACAACATCTAAACTAGGCTCCATGTCTTCTCTTTTCCATTCTTTTAAATCAGTCTCATTAACTATGGTTCTTCTATCCTCACCATATTTTCTTTTTAATTGCAAAGTTTCTGTTTTTATTACACTGAAAATCCTAGCTTGATTAGATAGCAAATCCTCTAAATCTTCTATTAAATCAGAAAGGTCTTTATACTCATTTTCAATTTTTTCAATTTCAAGAGCAGCTAATCTTCTTAATTGCA
>TARA_B110000438_G_scaffold297058_1_pt1 | contig 11840 bp, 5 predicted proteins | sample TARA_B110000438 | Tara Oceans TARA_B110000438 (sample SAMEA4398413) | marine metagenome | biome: Polar Biome; feature: [MES] marine water layer (ENVO:01000295) within the mesopelagic zone...; material: water (ENVO:00002006), including particulate matter (ENVO:01000060) such as...... | reverse complement strand
AGATCAGCGGTATTGGTACAGTGCCTGTTGGTAAGATTGAAACTGGTATTCTCAATGCTGGAAAGACTGTCGTGTTCAACCCCAGCCAGCAGTCGGCTGAGGTCAAGAGCATCGAGATGCACCACACAATGGTTGACAAGGCAGAGCCAGGCGACAACGTTGGATTCAACGTTCGTGGTTTGTCCGCACAGGACATCCGCCGTGGCGACATTGCAGGGTACACTGACAAACCACCAATGTTTGTCCGGCACGATGAGACCTTTATTGGACAAATTCAGTTGATGGACATTCCTAAGGCAGTTGCAGCAGGTTACACACCAGTATTTCACGCGCACACGGCTCAGGTTGCAGTTCGTTTTGTCGAGCTCTTGGAGAAGACCTCCAAGGCTGGTAAGGAAGCCAATCCGGCTTTCCTTGTGACTGGCGATGCTTGCCTGATTCGATTCATGCCAACCAAACCGATGGCAATTGAGCAGATGGATGCTTTCCCCGAACTTTCCCGCTTCGCAATTCGCGACATGGGCAAAACGGTTGCAGCTGGCGTCTGTATGAAGATTGAGAAGAAGTGAAATTAACACGGATTCACACCATCGGACAAGGGATGCATTATGCCAACGGTTACCACTATCAAATTGACTGGTGAGAACCATGTCGATCTCGACGATGTATGCACTTCAATTCGAAGTATTGCTGAACAAACCGGGGTCCAACTACGTGGTCCGATTCCATTGCCGACTCGCCGTTTGATTGTGCCAACCCGCAAGGCACCTGATGGTGAGGGTAGCGAGACTTGGGATCATTGGGAGATGCGAATCCACAAGCGTCTCTTGGAATTAGTCATCGGCAAGTCTACCGATGAAACTGCACTACGTCAGGTGATGCGAATCGCGTACCCTGATACGGTAAGCATTGAACTCAGTGTGCGTAATGTTGCTTGACCTCATTCAAGGGTGATTGCCTCAGCCCAACCTGCAGCGATGAGGGTTTCAGCCATCAGTGCTGCGCAATTGAACGAATCACCTTCAAGAAGTTCGATTTCTTCACCGGATTCACCCAGAATCGGCTCGGGCATGTCTCTGAGAATTCGAAGTCGTATCATTCCATCTTGTCCGTTTCCATCTATTGTTTCGACAGGGTCTCCATCAGTTGTTATTGTTTCAGAAATTTCCGGAAATTCTTCCATCATTGAAACCTTGTCCTCTTCATCAAAGTCTGGATCACGCCAAACTTCATCCGGAACATCAGGTTGTATTTCAGGTGGTTCTTGACCAGTCAAACCTCCAGGGTTGTCTACAAATTGGTCGAGTTGAGCATTTCCAACAGGTGTAGTTGGTTGCGGTATAATTTCTGCATTGAGAACTCCTCGTTGTAATCCGTTCCACGAAACATTTCGCTTGTATTGCTCAATGAGTTCTGATACCCCGACATGGAAGGCACGCTCTGCACCATCCTGTCGTTGCCAATCAACAGGTGCTAGATTTACGCTGGCTTCAGTAGCAGCATCCCCAAAAGGCGTGCTTGCAAGATTAGCTAGTGCTGCATGATTGACAAAGGCATTCAATCGATGGCGAGTCAAATCAGCAATTGATCTCCGGAGATTTGATTGACGGCGTGTGAGTGTTTGTGCTCGAGGTGAAAATCCTTCAGCACGGCTGGTTTCTGCCAATGCCATTTCGATGGATTGGAGCAACTGTGAACAGACTTGCCAGAAATCCGGCCGGGGCAAATCTACGGGTAAGGCATGTTTTGCTTGGATTCGCAGCAGTGCATGGAGTTGGGCTTCAACCGCATCAAGTTGGGGGCCCTGCAGCAATTCTTGCTCTACCATTCACTCACCGCGAACTGTCTCTCCTCCGTGCCGGTAAATGAACCATTCACTTTCAGAGCGCCCGTAGGGCGCTTAATCAGACACCCGTCGTGTTCAAACCCACGGCCGAAGGTGGGTTGTTTGAGGTGAGACCATGCGAACCGCCACTCTACTGGTTATGCTGATGCTTTTCGCGCCTCTTGCACAAGCGATTGAAAGCCCTTACATTGGTGATCCAGAGATTATTCTTCTATCGAATGGTGATGGAACCTTGTCGAATCTTTCCGAAGATTCGTTCGATATCCCTGTCAACTCAACCATTCTCGATGGTTGGGTAAATGTATCGACAGGTGCCAATGGAGACGGTGGAACTGGAATGCATTGGATTGCGGACCACCCATCTCTCAATTTCAGCCATGGTGATTTCGAAGATGCCTCCATATCTGTATTTGATCATGAATTGACACTCGGCGTCAACCACACAGTTGGCCGCCTTGATGATTTAGAATCACTATCACTCCAATTTCAACAATATTCTACTGGGGGGGTTGCCGATGTATGGCGGATGGCCGAACCATCACAATTCAATGGCGCCTTTGCGATGAATTACACTGCACGGCAGGCAGCAGGGGGCCTCATCCCATCTCTTGCTACCGATGGGGCATTGATTGCGGCTACTCTACCTGAAACTTCATTGCCTGCTGGAACCCATGCTTGGCTCACATCCCCTTCCAGCCCAGCCCCCAGTCTAGCTAATCATTGGAAATTTTCATTCAATCATTGGTACCATTTACATCACACTAATTCGAGCACTGGTTCATCCGGCGCATGGGTTGAAGTCAGTATTGATGGGGGTTTGACTTGGAACTATGTCGAACCCATCGGCGGATACAATTGGAATATATCTTCATCTGCACCAGTGCCTAATGGGGCATTTGGAGCCGGATTTGGTGTATTTGGTGGCCCTGATGCAAGCGGTTGGACCAATTCAACGTTTGATATCACACACCTCCACAATTCTAGTACAATAGGGATGCAACATCGTTTCGTCATTTGGACTGATCCGACCGGTTCCGTCGACCGTCCAGGTTGGTATGTCGATGAAGTCACCATATCCAATAATGGTGAAACGCCTGGTTCGTGGTTCCATGGCTCATTGATTGGAGAATATGCAGCCGATGCTCACGCACACTTGACGATTCCAATTCAGTTGAACACCAGTTCAGGTACATCTGGCGCATGGATGGTCCGATACTGGACTGATTTTGATTTGGAAGGTGGTTCGTGGGATAAATTTGAGATTCGGGTTTCCAGTGACAACATCTCTTGGCATCGTATGTCTCCAGTAGGAGGTATACCTGGCCCCAACGGATTGACGATTGCAGGACAGACGATTATGGAGGATTCGCGCGGGTGGGTCGAAGTTTCTCACCCATTCCCCTCATCATTTACTGTTCCAAGTAATGGTAGTTTGATGCTTCGAGTCATCGTCGAAACCGATCAAATGCCATCCTCTGGATATGGGGGGGCAATCGATCCACCAGAAGGTGTCTTTATCGATGATATTAGTATCACTCGCACACAAAGTGGTACGACTGATGTGATGTGGTCTGAAAACTTCACTACAAATGGAGGATATTGGCATGGTCGATTGCCAGGTGGGACCTATGACCAATGGCAATATTTGAGTAATTGGGGAAATAACGGCCCCACTGAAACCACGTGGTCATTTGAAGGCGCACCTTCGATTGCAGATGGTTGGGCCGTGCATACTCCATATGGACAGGCTTGGGCGTTTGGTGCTTTATCCAATGCCACCGGCTGGGGCCCGGCATTATGGCCCAGTGGACAAACTGGTGTTGCCATGGGCCTTGACAATCGACATGCGGCCAGTTCGTGGTCGCATCTCATCAGTCCATCCTATCACATTCCTCTCGGTGCCAGTGCAAGGGTTGCTTTCGATCACTTCATTTGCGCTGAACCAGGGTGGGATGGTGGGGCACTGTACACTAGTGTCGACAATGGAACATCGTGGCAAATTTACGGCCAAGACATCCCTCTGTTTTACGACGTGCAGCATTGGAACAATCCCCAATCCCCCCTCTATCAGCAATGGCTGTGGGATGGTTCCAATCAGAAAGGGGGTGGTTGCGCCATAAACAAATCGTTCACTCATGTCGAAGGTGATCTTTCAAATTTCGGAGGACAAGATGTCATGCTACGTTTCTCTTTCTTCTCAGATTCTTTCATCGAGTTAGATGGTTGGTATATCGATAACGTCGGTGTAATTGTTGATTGGTTTGAGTCCACGGGATCATGGACCAGTGGCTTAATTTCTCACAATTCGCACAGGTTCGCTCCAACAATCGATATCGATGCCAACGTTCCGGATGGATCGTGGGTGAAAGCATCGTTGGTCGATGTGAATGGTGCGCTATTAGTGGATACATACAGTTCAGAAAATCTCACCTTCCCATTGCTCCCATGGGGTGATTCATATCGGGTTCGTGTTGAATTTGGCACCACCGACCATCAGCTGACACCTCGAATCGTTGGATTGCATTCTGGTGCGGTTCGTATATTGAATACCGCAGATGGAACCAATGGGTGGGATATTCCTTATTCATTAGTGCAAGGCAATATCGATGGCAACATAACAAACCCAACACTCAATACTGTCCGAATCTCAGGATCTGCAGTCTATGGAGGCGCACCGATAGAGGAAGTCAGCATTATCGCAGAAGCCGCTGGTGCGTTGTATCAGCTATGGGATGGTCAGGGCTCCCTCCTTTTCAGTGGAATGTTGACGAATCAAAGCATCGTTTTACCCCATATGGCAGTAAACATCCGACCTACAATCGACCTTCAACCGGGTGGCTGGGTTCGCTATACCTCGTTTACTGGGCACCTTGGAGCTCCGATGAACAACGGTTCTCTTGATGTAGGTGGAGATGGCATCATCGATTGGACTTGGGATTTCGACTCAGATGGATCTTTTGGCTGGAACGATGGGAGCCACTATCAGAACAATTCTGCTCAGCCACAATGGGTCCCCCCTGGGACTATAATTGACCAAGGAATGACTCTCTATGCAGATGATCACATCACCTGGACGTGGGCGAATGGTATCCATGATTCGATGGAATCTGGAGACCTTCGGATTCTAGAATATCCTTGGACTACCATTCAGAATCTATCTTGTGGCCCATGTTCTTCGTTTAGTCCTCTTGCGATTTCATGGGAATCAACCACATCGATTACAGGATTAGGGCCTGCCCTCAGGGACATACAATCTGAAGCTATTTATGGAACAGGGCCTGCAACAATTGTATCAGGTAATTTACAGATACAAACCGTCCTTGAAGCAGATCAAGGTGGTGTTGCTCTAACGGGTTCCATATCGCATGCACAACGAATTGTGAATGAAGTGGTATCTGTGCCGGATGGGACAATGATCCCGGCCCAAAATGTGACCATCATCACGCATCACTCGCACCTCTTTAACCGTGGATTATTGGATGTAGCCATATTGCGTATGCAAACAAGTGGGGGCCTTGATATTGAAGCCCATATCAGCAACCTCTCTAGTCAACCCATTGCCACACAGTTGTTTGGTTTAGAACAAATTTCTTTAATATCCATCAATGTTACAGATATTGGTTCAGACACGTATCAGATTGAATGGGAATTCCAGACTAAATGGACCTTTGATGACCAAGACTGGATACGAGTTTTGGCTGAAGCCATCGAATCAGACGGATTTACTCTAGGTCCTGGACATGCAATGATTGGTGGTTCAAATCACCAAGCAATGGAGAACGATCTCGAAGTTATATCATGGGAAGTTCGAGATGACCAATCCAGACTTCTGTCGAATACATGGGATGCGAGATATCCCCTTCATGCGAAAGCCACCTCAACCATCACTGTTACAGGAATATTACGATTCGAAGGTCAAGCAAATCAGCACCCTTCATCCGATGCCTACCGAATCGCTTTGGAACTCGAGAGTGTTAATGGAACATCGCAATCAATTGGGGTAAGTGGAACAGAGGGTAGTTTTACCGCCAGCATTGTTTTGCCAGATGAACCTGGTAATGTCACCATATCACCTTGGATATTGCAAATTGGCCCAGCCGGTACTCCGACTCTAGGTGCAGAGGATGCATCAGGTGGAACATTATCTGTTGAAGTTCAAATTGATTCAACGGCACCAACGCTTGGTCCATTGATGATTTACACCCCTGAGGGCGGTCAATTGGCTGATGGTAACATTTTGTCACCAGATAGAACCATCCCCTTCTGGATAGAGGTACATGATGATGAATTACTAGAATCCTTCCTTAACTTGAGGTGCTGGTTTGAAACCTATGATGATGTTGACCAAGATGGTATCCCCGATGAGAGTGAATATGGCGAATCGATGCAGTTCCTTGGTGGAGTACCCAGTGGTACAATCCACGTCGACTTCCCAGCAGTGAATCTTGCAGGGATGGATGATGGTGATCGAATATCATGCTTCATCGCAGGTGGAGATTTTGCAGGCTACACATTTTCTGATTCAGGAGGTCCCGGATTTGATACTGATATGGCGACGATGACCATTCAAACACAAGAACCAACGCAAGTTTCTCTACCATCCATCACATTAAACCGCCATGAGGATATGTCACTATTACAGGGTGTTGAGCACACTTTTTCATTCACTTTCCAAGATGGAAATGGACTTAATTCCATAGATCTTATTGAATTAGATATTGCTGGAGATGGAAAAGGCATTATTCAATACAATCCGCTACAAGAACAATTGACTGCACCCGAATACAGCTCAATCGTCCCATTGAATATCATTACAGAATCTCTTGGTGACGAAGCATATCGTGTTGACATATCCTTCGCGATTGATTTCCATGCACCCGAGACTTGGCAGGAGGGTTCGTGGATTCCATCCCTCAGAATGATTGAGGATGGTGAATTGGTCTCAAGCGGTGCGACGAACCTCGAACATCTTGCATGGGCATTGGACAATCGATTGATGTGGCGTGTTGACGAAGTACTCGATTTGACGGCTCCTTCAATGCCAGCATATGAAAATAGACTCAATTTACAACCCGGTGATACAATGTCATTACGAGCTTCTGTCATACATCGAGAAGTCAGCACACCACTTGCAATTGAATTGCCAACCTCTTCAGAGATTGAAGTGACAATTGAAGGAGGGGTATCTCCCTATACATCGCAACATGTTTCAGATGGTTCAAGTTTTACTGCAACGATAAATTTCGATTTGGGGAATTGGGGCGGTCCAATACACCAGATTCAATTCGGTCTAGCCAATAAAAGCGATTTAAATTCAAGCTTACCTAACATGGTTTTCGAAGTTGCCATTGATAATGTGGCTCCAAGAATTGAATTCCAATCGACAAGCCTTATTCAACTCCGCTCCGATTATCTCGATAATCAATTGGTTGCATTCACCGTTGAGGATCAAGGTGGCATGGGTAATCAAACTCTAGAACTACATTGGAATTATCGTCGAGATGGCATTGATATCGCGGGTTCTGAGAACCAGGTTAATTTGGGACTAGGTGTTCATTCAGACGCATCATGGGTTTACTCTACTTATGTTGATTTCACCCCAATTACAGTATTAGCACCAGGTGATTTACTACTGGTTTGGGTGGAGGGTCAGGATTTGGCAGGAAATCCACTGGATGGGCCCGGTACTCAAGATACACCAAGGATTCCAGCCTTAGAGGTGATGCATTTCTCCCCTGATTTACTTTCAATCTGGGTTTATCCACCAGCCCCAGAAGTAGGCCAAAATATTCGTGTTGATGTTAGAATCAGCAATACTGGAAATTTAGATGGGGATCTCACAGTTGGGCTTTGGGCTTGGGAATCAAGATCAAATATGGGGATTCAGATTATCGATTTAAGCAGTCAAAATGTAACCCTTGATCCACGACAAGCCACCCTAGTTAGCTTTCAATTTGAAGCTTGGCGGGAAGGGGACCTTCAAGTTTACATCGTCCTCAATGGTGATGAGACTTCACGTTTACCAATTGACATACCACCGATCCGTGAAGAAGGTGCTGGACTTGGTTGGTTTGAGCGTGTATTCGGAGACGGCCCCCTTGTCGTCAGTTTACTCATACTTGTCTGCACCACACTGGGCTTTGGGATGGCTCTACTTTGGCTTCGGGATGAAGAAGACGATGCCGATGGTGGTTGGGATGAGGACGAGGATGATTGGCCAGCCCCACCCAACGAATTTCCTGACGAAAATCCACCACCAATACCACTTGGTTTGGGGGATGTAGATGAAGAGGAAGAATGAACATCACGAAATTGGTCGCCGGTTCCCCGCAGGGGTTCCCGAGTGGTCAAAGGGGGCGGACTCAAGATCCGCTGTCAAGCGCTTCGCAGGTTCGAATCCTGCCCCCTGCACCAATTGAAAAATCGTTTTTTCAATTGAAAAATTCAATTCTCTGCAAATTCGGTATTTCACAATAGCGAGGTTCAAACCCCCCCCACCTTTCGCAGTTCCATGGACGAGTCCGAAGATTTCATTCTCGTAGAGGATGAGTACGACCTCCCCACCCCTACCGATTCTATTCCTGAAGCCTTACCTGAATCGCAGAAGGTTGCTCTCAGTGGCCGATTTTCGCGGTTGACCAAGGGGATTTCGAGTCAAGTTGACGCCGTCAAGGATAGACTCAAGCCACGTATGGATGATGTCGAAGTGACAATGCCTCCAGAGGTTGAAGATATGTCATTAGAAATTGATGGTGTACATACTTTCGAATGGCCAATTAAAGGCATGGATTGTCCAGACTGTGCAGCCAAGGCAAAACGTGCAACACAACGGTTGCCAGGTATTCGAAAAGTCAGCATATCAGCCACCATGGGGACTGCTGCAATTACGATTGATCTTGGAACAGGCCATACATCTAGAGTATCTTCACTTCTCAGCAGTCTTGGTCATGAACCCGATTTGTCTTGGCAACGAATCCAAGGTATCACAGCAACGAATCTTGCAGAGAAGAACAACGTGAGCCGGACTGAACTCAGACAGTTGTTAACGCAAGTCCCAGCGGTTCTTGACATTCGATTTGAAGATGCATATGTTGAGTTGCAAATAGTCCCTGATATTGAAAGAGAAATCGCAATCGAATTAGAAAATGGGTTAGAACGCCTCATTGGTTCTAAAGTATCGCTGAAGGAGGTTCAAAACCGCAGATTAGACTCAGGTCAATGGCGTCTGGTATCTAGTGTTCCAGCGATTGCGATATTGCTAATGATTCTGGCAATGCCTAACCTCAACGATAACCTGCTCAAGTTGTTGACATTAATTGGCATAGCTCTTTCCGGTTGGCGTATGTTTCTCGATGCGTGGGGAGGTCTCAAGAACAAGGAGTTCGGGTTTCAATTGCTCACCTCTCTTGCAGTAATTGGTGCTTTTTTCCAGGGAGAATGGTCCGAGGCCCTAATTGTTTCAATTCTTGTCGCTATTGCTGCACACATGGAGGAATCAGCGTTGATGAAAGCGCGACAGGCGATGCAAGGTGGCCTTGATCGTCTGCCCCGAAGGGCCAGAAGGGCCAATTCGCAGATGCAGAAAATTACCAGTATAACTGTGATGACCTCAACCCCGTCAATTCTAACACCACAATCGGTTGCAGAGTGTGCTGATGAAGATGACGAAATGGTCTCTATTGAACTCCTTGAGATGGGTGATAAAATTGAGATTCGAAGTGGAGAAATCGTCCCTGTTGATGGAATTGTGATCGAGGGTATCGGTTCATTGAACCGTGCCCCACTCACTGGAGAAAGCATTCCAATTCGAATTGCAGAAGGTGATGATGTACATGCGGGACTGGTCCTTGATCGTGGTCCAATTGTTGTTGAAGCAACAGCAGTAGGCACATCCACTCGTTTGTCAGGTCTAATCGACGAAGTTCGAACTTTCAGAGATCGCCCTCCTCGCATACAAGCAACATTGGAGACATTCTCGCAATGGTGGGTGCCACTCGTACTCGTTGGTGCCCCCCTCATTGGCTTGATGATGGGTGATTTACAAACGACACTAATGCTGTGGGTAGTTGCTTGTCCTTGCGCTCTTTTACTCGCCGCCCCAGTTCCACATGCTGCAGCACTCTCAACCGCATCTCTTTCAGGAGTTGTTGCTAGAGGGGGGGATGCATTGGAGGCTGCTGCCAGAATTGACCTTGCTTTATTGGATAAGACTGGTACATTGACAAGTGGCCACCCACGTTTAGATGAGATTCGTGTTCTAAATGGGCAAAAACGTGATTTTGTTATCACACTAGCTGCTGGACTTGAACAGCGCTCTAACCATCCGTATGCTGCTGTCATACTACGGGAAGCTGAACCGCTGGGGTCTGAAGAAGTTAAGTCACTCACAGATGGGGATGCGGGCGTAGAAGGTACACATGATGGCAAGAAAGTGATGTTTGGCCGTAAGGATTGGTTGATTCGGGAAGGAGTCGAGGTAGACGAGGATTTACTCATAGGTCTGAACCCTGACCACGGCCTTTCCTTGCTAGCCAAAGAAGGTAAAGCAATTGCTGCCTTCACATTCATTCATGATGATTTACGACCTGGGGCTGCTGAAATGATTCATGACCTCCAGTCTATGGGTGTGGCTGTAGAACTCTTGTCAGGCGATGCACAGGCAGCGGTTGAAGCACTGGGTAAGGAAGTTGGAATACCTCCACAGTATTGTCGAGGTGAAATTGACCCAGAGGGAAAAGCAAATTGGGTCGAACTTCGAAGTCAGGACCGGCATACTATGATGGCAGGGGATGGATTCAATGATGCGGCTGCATTGGCGGTCGCAGATCTCGGTATTGCAGTTGGTAGTGGCGAACAGGTCAATCTAGATGCTGCTGATGTTCTCATACCAGGTGAAGATCCACGCGCCATAACATCCCTGATTCGGATAGCAAAACGTACTAGGGCAATTGTTCAATTCAACATTTTGATTTCAGTTCTTATTACTGCATTCCTAATTGGATTGGTGATGGTTGGTTTGGAAAGTTTGTCGATTGCAGTTGCGGTTCATGAACTCAGTGTATTCGTGGTCATATTGAATGGGGCATTTATTGCAACTTCTGGAAATAGATTCAATCTGTTTTTATCTGTATTCATATCTATTTTCAAGGACTATTCTGATGCGTTTAGTTTACTACTAACCAAACAAACCACCCAATGAATCAGAACTCAACAGTCGCCGCTTTGATATACGCGGATGGACCGACCGGTAATGAGGGGCCCCGGTGAGTAAGATTCGTGTCGATGGGCGCACCATGGCGTTATCTCACCCCACACGTCTTGCAATGTATGAAGAACTCCTCAATGCTGATGAGATGTCCACGGTTATGCTGCAAAAGAGTACAGGGGTGACCCGATATCACCTGTATCACCATTTGCAATCTCTTGAGAAGAACGGGTTGGTAGAAAACCACAGAGACGAGGGTCGCGCACGCTGGTGGCGTGTTACCAAGAGAATTCCAGTCACACCGATTGTAGGTAATGATTGGATTGAAAATATACCTGAAGAGGTGCGTATACTACTAGAATCAGGAGTAGCAATGCACTTTATTCCCGTGCCAAGCGATTCCGGATCGGTTGTTGCAGCCAAGAAAACAATCGGTAATATGGCAGAGATTTTCGATGTCGATTTGGATATGGGCGTCACATTCATGCCGAATGGGATTCTTGTTTTAGGTCCACCAAAGCGTGCTTGATGGAGGGATATTATGAGCGATGAGATTCAAGAAATAGAATCGAAGGTGGCACCTCCTACTGTGCAGTGTCCAAACTGTGAGAGTATGCTGCCTCACGAACTTGGCGAAGTCACTTGTAGCGTATGCACGGCAGTTTCTCGAATTGAACATAAACCGACGCGCGAAAGTTGGACAGATGAGAAGATCAGTTGCCCAAACTGTCCAAAAATTTTGCGTGTAGGTGTTGATGAGAGGCCCTGCGCCCTGCGTTGCTCATCCTG
>TARA_B110000438_G_scaffold48029_1_pt1 | contig 11844 bp, 13 predicted proteins | sample TARA_B110000438 | Tara Oceans TARA_B110000438 (sample SAMEA4398413) | marine metagenome | biome: Polar Biome; feature: [MES] marine water layer (ENVO:01000295) within the mesopelagic zone...; material: water (ENVO:00002006), including particulate matter (ENVO:01000060) such as...... | reverse complement strand
TGAACTCCCAAAGCGAGTTCAACATTACAACCATCCTTTAGCGCAATTGATAGAGCATATCCATATAGAATCGATGCAAATATAGCATTTCTATTGGGTACAACTGTTGACTTCATCGCATCTTCCTCATAATGCCCCTCCGGAACATCAGCCCCACCAACGATTAGGCTAGAGTGAAATAAGTTCATCGCGCTGCTCAAGTCTACTATTCTATGGGTTACATGGAAGCCATTTTCAGCAAGATAAGCAATGTTTTGTTTGGCTCTTTCCAATTCAAGGGAATGCTTTTGCCCATATTCATATGATAAGCAATCCACTGTGTAGCCATCGGCTAGTAATCTCATCAACAAACTAGTTGAGTCCATTCCTCCACTAAATGCCATTACTGCTCTCATTTTTGAACCACCTCAATCAATACCCATCCATTTGTGAGTTTGAAGACTTAATCTCCAGGGAGAATTATCCTTTACAACTTTTTCAGTTAGAGCAAAATTCTTTCCATTCCATTCTACATCTTGTGAATGAATATAACATGGTTGTAAAAATAAATGCTCAAAACCATGCTTTAAATCATCATATAGCGATAAATCTTGACCAACATATACGCATTTTAATTCATCTCCTGTTCGTTGTCTAATAGAAACATTAGGATATTCCTGATCCTTTGGAGAGATGGTTATCCAATCCAATAGCCCTTCGGGGATTTCTATCGTACCGTTACTCTCGCAAGATAATTCATATCCACGTGCTTTGAGTAATCTGTGTAGTGGCCATAAATCGTTAAGCATCGGTTCTCCACCAGTGAAAATAATTTTCTTGCAGTCGAATTTGAGAACTTCCCCCAAGATGTCAATTGCAGACATTGTTGTGAATGTTTCAAAATCAGTATCACACCATTCGCATTGTAAATTACATTTGCCAAAGCGAACAAACACATGTGGAATGCCACATTTTGCCCCTTCTCCTTGAATTGAGTGGAATATTTCTACTATTTTGTATTCCATCGCAAGGTCAGTAGGATTGTCAACAGCATTATTTCCTGCGATGCCACAATTCTCAAATGTTTCCTTCATGTTATTCGCCTCAGGTCCGTTTCAAAGAGGACGGTTGTGAATCAACTGCATTAATTCAGCTCTAGCCTCAGCCTTCTCAAAGAATACACCACGCATAGCCGATGTAGTCATGATAGCGTTCTGTTTTGCAACACCGCGGCATTGCATGCAGCCATGAGCAGCTTCGATTATGACAGCACAACCTAGTGGAGAAATATGTGCTTCCAAATCATCGGCTACGCCCTTTGTGATACGTTCCTGATTCTGCAATCTCCTACCATGTAATTCAACAATACGTGCTAATTTTGAGATACCTACAATCCTATCTACAGGAATATAGGCAACATGTGCTCTTCCCTTGAATGGCTGTAAGTGATGCTCACAAGTGGAATGGAATTCAATATCGCGCAACAATACGATTCCATCATATCCTTCTCCATTGAAAGTGGCCTCAAGAATATCTTCTGCATTTTGTGAATATCCAGCGAATACTTCATCCCATGAATCAATAACTCTCTTTGGAGTTTTTAGTAACCCCTCTCGTTCTGATAAGTCTCCTTCCAAATACTCTAATAGAGTTCTTACAGCCAATTCTGCTTCGCTTTTTGAGACCATATTATTCACTCCTTCTGTGTTCCTCTTCCATGCCTAGAATCAATCTCATCGAGTTGATCTAATAATTTGCGGCAAGCCGTTCTAACAGCATCTGCTAGGCTGACAAATTTTTTGTCATCGCCAACATGTTTACGTAAATCTTCAGTTAACTGGCTTGGCATGTCCAATGAGATCTTAGGCATGGTCTAGGCTCTTGTCAATCCAATATAAGTATTACTGGGCTATTACCATGGTAATACTACAGTATTATTAAAATATATATTGCCTCTATGCAGTCGCATAATTATGAAAATTTCTAAGTTGGTTTGCATTATTTAGGAAAGGCCCTGCTACGAATGTTCAAATCCCCCCATCTATTGCACTGTTTGATGAGTACTGACGCAGCCCAGTTGATGGAATTACTTTTTGATATCAGAGCCAATTCCGGCATCTGCGAAACTACAGGTTTGAGTGATGATGAAATTGTCAAATTCATTGCCCTCGATAGTAATCTTTCGCGTGCAATCAAAGAGGGCCATAAATATCATTTGGATCTTAGAGAAGAGTTTGAATCAGAACTTCTAATGTCACACGAGTCGGAATTGGTTATAAAATTGCAAAGCGGATATGTCAATTTTTACAATCCCGCAACTGTCAATCCATACATCCCTATTGCTGCCAGAGGTCCATGGGTGATATCTGCTCATGGCGCAGTATTGCATGACAATGGCGGATATGGAATGCTCGGTGGCGGGCATGGTCCAGATGAAATAATAGATGCGATGTCTCAAAATTGGGTAATGGCCAATGTAATGACTCCTTCTTTTTCTCAACAGAGATTAACAGACCGACTGACCAAAGAATTAGGTCATAGTAGGGGGAGTTGTCCTTTTGATAGATTTATTTGTATGAATAGTGGTTCAGAATCAGTAACAGTTTCATTACGAATTTCTGATGTTAATGCCAACATTATGACTGGTCCAGGTGGGCGCTATGAAGGTAAAGCAATCAAATTAGTAGCTGTTGAGCAAGCGTTCCATGGGAGAACTGGTCGCCCAGCACAACTTTCGCATTCTTGCATGAGAAACTATGACAAAAACCTAGCATCATTTAGAGATAGAGATAATTTGTATCTAGTTCCACCAAATGATATCGAGGCGCTAAGAAATGTTTTTGCTACTGCGGAAGCAAAAGGTGAATTCATAGAACTAATGGCTATTGAACCTGTACAAGGTGAAGGAAATCCTGGGCAATGCGTTGAGCGTGCATTTTATGATGAAGCTAGAAGATTGACCTTAGAACATGGTTCAATGTTACTAGTTGATTCAATACAAGCAGGATTGAGGGGTCAAGGTTGTCTTTCAATTGTCGATTATCAAGGTTTCCAAGATTGCCTCGCACCCGATTTGGAGACATGGTCAAAAGCAATGAACGCAGGGCAATATCCGCTCTCAGTACTTGGAATGAATAAAAGAGCATCATCATTGTATGTTTCAGGGATTTATGGCAATACGATGACCACTAATCCGCGAGCACTTGAAACTGCGATCGCAGTTCTCGATAGGATTACTCCTGAGTTAAGACAAAACATTCGTGATAGGGGTGTAGAGTTTGTTAATAAATTGAATATACTAGCTGAAGAATTTCCTGAGTATATCACACTTGTACAAGGTACAGGATTATTGTGTAGTGCTGAACTAAAGCCTGATATTTTACCTGTGGTTGGATTTGATGCTGTTGAACCTTGGTGTCGTAGAAGAGGTCTAGGTGTAATTCATGGAGGAAAAAACGCATTACGTTTCACACCACACTTTGCTATTACTTCTGAAGAAATAGATTTGATTATTAAAATAGTTAGAGAATCAATAATCCACTTTACTTCTTAATCAACTAAGTGAAGTAACAATATCTTCTCTCTTGAATTGACTAGCTGCATATTTTGCAGCCATTAATGCATAAAATATTGAAGTTCCAACCCAAATAATGATGTGAGTTGTAATTATTCTATTCATCAACAATTCTCTAAGCGCGAGTAGAACATTTACCACCGGAATTGCAAACCAAAAAGATTCAATTCCATCTAAATTGATAACCTGAGTAAATAGTGCAGGGAAAATAATCAGCATAATTGCTGGTCCAAGGATGCTTCCGGCTTCCTTTACACTATGTGATCTCATAGCAAGGGCTAATTCAATCGCAACAACCATGATTGCAAATAGCATAATCGCGCCAATTATCAGTAGAATTGTCACCAGCGATAGTTCAGGGACACCGATGATACTGGAACTCGCTAGATAGCCTATCGCAAATAATAATCCGAATATCTGCAGCAATACTCCAACTCCTGTAATAGTGGCTACCGCCAACCACTTACCGAATAATAATTCAAGGCGTGTGCAGGGCAGGCTTAGAAGTGCTTCTAGCGTACCTCTTTCTCTTTCACCCGCTGTCATATCAATTGATGGCTGAATTGCCGAGGAGAAGGTCCAGACGGCCAATACGAGTGGAATGAACATTGATAATGCCATTCCAGCCTGCTCTCCGGCAGTTGCAGCATCTGCTTGAGTGAATTCACCATCCCACCGAAGAGGGTCCAGTGTTGAATTGACGTCTAGGCCGCCAGATTCAATCCTTGCAGCAGTTTCCTTGTCTTCCCATTCATTCAAATCATACAATAATCTTGACTTTGCTTCTCTTGAATGTTCGGATGTTGACATATGAAGGATGGAATAATACCATATGTCCTCGCTTTGAGTAATTCTCAATATAGCATCTATTGAACCATTTCTTAAACGCTCTACATCATTACCAGGTTGGCTTAAATCATCTAAAACAGGTAACTCCTCATAACTGATTACTATCGATGATTTGTTGATTATCATGCTTAAATTCTCTGGCATATTATCAGTTTGAATCGTTAAATCCAATTCCAATGACTTTAGTTCTGCAGCTTCAGATTGCAATAACACTGGAAACAGAATGAATAGCAAAGGGAACATCAGCAATGGAATAACAATAATTGCAATAATTGTTCTCCAATCTCTGGAAAACTCTACTACTTCCTTCTTTGCGATTTGCTTTATTCGCATAGCGCTACCATCAGCCATCAATTTCCACCTCCAATTCAGGTGTTTTAGGAGTAAATAATTTTCTCCACCAAGCCGTAATGCGCCCTTCAGAATCAGCATCTTCGTTCCTTGACCTCGCTTGGTCAGCGGTCAGCGAAACATATGCTTCTTCCAAAGAATCTTGTTCGGTTTGTTCCATTAACTGTTGTGGAGAACCATCTGCTCTAACCTCGCCATTGTGAATTATAATAATGCGATCGCATACTTGTCTCGCTTCTTCCAATTGATGAGTTGAATAAACTACAGTGCCACCTTCATCACGCAATTGTTTTACAAGTGCTCTAACAGTTCTAGCACTAGTAATGTCTAATCCAGCAGTAGGTTCATCGAGAAGTAGTATACTTGGGCCATGAGCAAGTGCCCTAAGAAGAGCAGTTTTTTGCTTCATACCACGACTAAATCCCTTGGTGTGACGGCTTAGACTATCACTCATTCCCAATCTACTAGCGAATAACTGTGTACGTTTCCAAGAGGTTTTATCATCAATCCCGTATAATCTAGAATGATAACGAATATTTTCCCATGCGGTCAAACGCGAATACAAACCAGTAGATTCTGGTACAACCCCTAGCAGATGTCTCATTTCAGAAACATCAGAACCATCTTTCAATGTTACACTACCTTTTGTCGGAGCATATACACCTGCCATTAATCTCAGTAATGTTGTTTTTCCTGCACCATTACTTCCAACAAGTCCGACTACTTCGCCACTACGGATTTCTAAATCTATGTGACTAAGAGCTTCTATCTCGTCAAAATGTTTGGCAACCCCCTTTATCGAGAGTAAAGTTTCAGACATTAAACTCCCTCAACTGGCTCTTCCAGATTCAACCGCGGCATTTAATCCAGGGTGTTTCTCTTCCAAACGGCAGGCTCGAGACAATTGTTGCCTTAGTTGTAGATGGATCTCTTTTTGCGAAATACCCATCTCAACTAAGTTTCCAATCATGTTGAAAGCACCTTGTATAGCCCCGGCATCAAGAAATGCATCATTGCTAATTTTACCATTTACTCTAAGAGTATCTAATTGAGTGGAAACGAACTCTGCTTCTCTTCTAACACGTGGACCGTCAATATGTGGTAAGGCTATAAGGTGGTCAACGCAAGTTCTCATCACAACCTAGCCCATGCTGAAGGGTTAAGATATTATCCATTATAATTACAGCAAAGGCATGACTCAGTGGTTACTTTGTTTGAGTTCCACCAACACTCCACCCGTTGACTTTGGGTGTACAAATGCTATTTTTGAGCCCCCGGCACCGAGTTTTGGTTCGGCATCAATCATCTGAATTCCGTTATCCAGTAAATAGTCAATTAACTCTTGCAAGTTTTCAACACGGAAACACAATTGTTGTATGCCAGGTCCGCGTTTTGCTAAAAACTTTCCAATCGGAGTATCCGATGAAGTTGGCTGTAGCAATTCTACCATCGGTGGATGTTGCTCAACACTCTCATCTGGTTGAGATGTTGAGAAGAACCTAGTTGTCACACCCTGCTCTTCTACTGTCTCATCATCTGAACTTTGAATCAAACCTAGTAGTTTCCAGAAGTGACTCGCAGACTCTAAGTCACTAGTTGCTATCCCTATGTGATCTATATGTATTGATCCGAAACTCATTCAATCACCTCAAAATCCACTAGGAGCCATCCATTCTCCGAACTCAGAACGCATTGCATTCATTATTTCACCTAGAGTGCAATTAGACTTAACTGCTTCCAATATTAGTGGGAATAAATTATCAGTTCCAGCTGATGCAAGCCCTATTGCATCTATGCATAATTGAGATTTCACTTCATCTCTATTCTCTCTTAATTCCTTTAGTCTAAGGCATTGCATTTCGCCAACAGTTGGATCTAATTTTAGGACTTCAGTATCATCTTCTTCATCCATAATTCCATGGTTAACCCCGACTATCTTTCTGTCACCAGATTCTACATCAGAAAGGTGTTTAAACGCAGCATTATGAATTTCTCTCTGCTGCCAGCCTTGTTCAATAGCAGCCATTGCACCACCTAACCTTTCAATCTCTTGGATTTGCAGTAACGCTTCTTGATAAATGCGTTCTGTTAAAGCCTCAACGTGATATGAACCGCCCAATGGATCTGCTATGTCAGCAACTCCACTTTCTTCAGCAATTATTTGTTGAGTTCTAAGTGCTACGGTTGCACTTTCCTCAGTAGGCAATCCCAATGCTTCATCATACGAATTGGTGTGAAGACTTTGAGTTCCACCACACACTGCGGCTAACGCTTGTATTGTAACTCGTGCAATATTGTTGAGTGGTTGTTGGGCTGTTAGGCTAACTCCGGCAACTTGTGTATGGAATCTGAGCATCGCGGACTTAGGATTTTTAGGTTGATAACGTTGACTAATTAGGTCGTGCCACAATCTTCTTGCGGCTCTAAATTTACTCGCTTCTTCGAAGAAATCATTATGGCAATTAAAGAAGAAAGAAAGTCTTGGAGCAAAGGTGTCAATATCTAAACCAACATCAATCGCAGCCTCGACATATGCTAATGCATTTGCTAGGGTGAATGCTATCTCTTGAACAGCAGTGGAACCAGCTTCGCGAATATGATAGCCCGAAATGGAGATAGTATTCCAAAGTGGGATATTCTCTGCACAATATTCAAACACATCAGTGATTAAGCGCATTGATTGTTTTGGTGGGAATACATATGTTCCTCGCGCAATATATTCTTTCAGTATGTCGTTTTGAATTGTACCGATTACTTTGTCTGCTGAAACACCTTGCTCTTCTGCTACTGCCACATACATCGCCAATAGAATGATCGCTGGTGAATTGATTGTCATCGAAGTACTTACTTGATCTAGTGGAATTCCATCTAGCAATAGCCTCATGTCATCAATAGATGAAATAGATACTCCAACTTTTCCTACCTCGCCCAACGACAACTCATCATCAGCATCAAGCCCCAATTGTGTAGGTAAATCAAAAGCAACGGACAATCCCTTTTGACCTCTCTCTAATAATAGTTTAAAACGCTCATTTGTAGCCTTGGCACTAGAAAAACCAGCATATTGGCGCATGGTCCAAAGTCTTGAGCGATACATTGTGGCATGAATACCGCGAGTATATGGCTTACTTCCAGCATCACCTACATTGGAACGAGCATAGCCAACTTCAGAAAGTGTATTTTCATCACTTTGTAGAGGGATATCAAGTCCGCCAAGGGTTTTCCACTCATCCTTGCGAGGCGCGACCATATAGTGTCCAAGTGTAGGGGATTCTTCAACACTCCCACTTGGGGTGTTTGAATTAATCAGTTCAGTGGTGATGTCCGCCAGGTCCATGAACATGGCCGTGTGAAAGTTCTTCCACACTAGCATCACGTAGTTCTATAATTTCAACTTCAAATGTCAAAGCTTCTCCTGCTAACTTGTGGTTGAAATCAGCAGTTACTTCGTCATCAGTTAATTCTGTAATATTAAATGGTGCAGGACCATGCTGCATAGTTGCTACGAGTGTCATTCCAACTTCCAATTTCGCTCCTTCTTCCAACTGTGCGAATTCACTTCTTGGAATCTTCATTAGTGCAGCGTCTTCGCGCTCTCCGTATGCTTCGTCTGCAGTCAGTGTAAAAGTTCTCTTCTCACCGATTTTTGCACCTTGGATATTTGTTTCAAAACCAGGAATCATTTGTCCATGTCCTATAAGGAATGTAAGAGGATCTTTGCCCTCACTACTATCAAAGACTTCTCCTGTTTCAGGCATTGTACCAGTGTAATGCACACTTGCAACCATATTTTTTCCTACTGCTAAATCACTCATTTCATCACCTTCTAGTTGTAAATTTCCTAACCAATGTCCTCAATTTATTACCGATTTCTTCAGTTAGGATATTTTCCAGTATTTTGCTATCTATAAATTCATAAGAATCGTCGACAGACATTCGTTCTCCCTTTGCCCAAACTTGGCCTAACACGTTAGACCGATGTTCTTCTGGCACCGAAGGGTCGTCAAGAATATCTCTTGCAGCATATTTGTACTCCAAATATTTTTGACGGTTGAGTCTCTTCTCTTGCTTTTGTCGTCCACCGCCTTTCTTAGCATGTGGGCGTCGTTTTTTACGACGGTCATTTGTCGCTTTAACTTGAGTCTCCTCAACGATTTTAAAAACATTTAATTGTGATACTGCAGGTTTAGAAACAGTGTCAGTGACTGCTGAAAAACTTTCAATTTCAACCTTAGCTTCTACTAATTTCACTTCCGCAACTACCTCGGTCGCAGAAACTTCTTCGACCTTATGCTGCTCTGCATTCAATTTTGAAGCAGCAGATTTCTTACGTAACTCAGCAAGGCGATCTGCTCTTGAAGACACCTTTTCAGAGGGTTGCTGTTTTTGGTTACTGTTTGAAATTCCAGCGGCAGGAGTTGCTGGAGTATTTTCTACGTTAGCAACAGGAGATGGTTTAGTTTCAGACATCCGACTGAGCGCTTCTTTACGCTTCTTTTCTAGATCGCTCAAGCCAACATCTTTGCCTGTTTGAGGTGCATTAGTTGGTGCTTTAGCAGCGGTTGTACGAGTGATTTGAACGCGTTGGTTGTGCTTCTGATTCCTCACTGCACCGGCATCCGGGGCAAATGGGTTATCGGGGTCGCCCTTCTTCTTTCTACGCTCGATAGTTGTCTCCCCCAAGTATGCGGCGTAGCCGACCCCATAAAACGGTTAGCGTTACAACCGTGCCCTCACGCCCAACTAATTGGGGTTTGGTCAGTTCGTAAATACTGGTCTATAGCACTTTCAGCGTATGTCGTAATTCTGCCATTTTGTAATTCCAAAAATCCTAATTTTGCAATCATTGTTCCGTTGTCAATACAGTACATTCGCGGAGGTGCGAATGAAATTGATTCACGTTCTTCGGCCATTAATTCACACATTTTACGTAATCGCATGTTACATGCAACCCCGCCCCCGAGTAACAGTTCCGATTTCCCAGTATGAGCCATTGCACGTTCCGCAACTTCTACACATGCAGAGAATGCATGCTCCTGTAGCGACCAACATACTGCGCCGAGAGATTTACCTGAATCAAGTAATCTCTGAGCTGCTGTCATGACTCCAGAGAAGGCCAAATCCATCCCTCTAACGGCATATGGCAATTCTAAACCATCCATGGATGGGTTTGGGTTTTCAGCAAGCCATTGAGCGGCTAATTTCTCAATCACTGGCCCACCCGGGAATGGTATTCCCTGGGTGCGTGCGAATTTGTCAAGCATATTGCCAATACCAATATCGAGTGTTTCACCTAATACGCGATATCGCCCCTCTAGTCTTGCAATAACTTGGGTATTTCCTCCTGAAACATATAGTAATACTGGGTCAACACAACCGCATTGATCTCTGCCGATTTCAATATGCGCAACACAATGGTTAACTCCAATTAATGGGATTCCAAGTCTGCTAGAAATGCCTCTCGCAATAGCAGCGCCTACTCTTAAGCAGGGTCCTAAACCAGGGCCCTGTGAATATGCTACTGCGCCTATATCAGTGATACTTAGTTCATTCTGTAAAAGTAATTTTCCAAGTAGGACCGAAGCAACTTCCTTGTGATGATCTGCTGCTTCACGTGGGTGAATTCCCCCCTCGTCTGGGCTAACTGTATCGGAGCAAGATGGAAAGGGAGTGCCACTAGGATCAGTCAATCCAAATGATAGTGTGTGAGCCGTTGACTCAATCCCAAGGGTCCATTTATCCATCGCGCTCAGACAGTGCTCATGGCTATGGTTCTTCAACCCTCACGCATAAGCCCCACCAATGCGAACCATATTGTTGGACCTTGGGCCGATGGCCCACCTCTCTGGAAATGGTTCTTTGAAGGGTGCAGATATTTCTGATTCTGAGTTATTGACAAGTCCTGCTGGAAAGGGAATTGTTATAGAAGACGGCATAATTGTAAAAATTGATGATTCAAAATCTCTAGAAGATGAGTATGGTAGTGAAAATATCCACCACTCTAAATCAGATAACTTGGAAAATAAAATTTATTCATTGAAAGGGAAGGCAATAATTCCAGGTCTAGTAGATGCGCATACTCATTTGTTGTGGTCTGGAGATCGCTCTAGAGAAGTGTCGTGGCGTCAGCAGGGGCATTCTTATTCCGATATCGCTTCAATGGGTGGAGGTATAGTTTCCACAGTTGAAGCAACACGTAATTCAACACAAGCGGAATTGGTAGAATTGGGTTATAAGCGCTTGAGGGGGGCTTTTAGAAATGGTTCAACTCACCTAGAAGTAAAAAGTGGATATGGATTGTCGACTGAATCTGAATTAAAGTTAATCGCCGCAGCGAATGAACTCTCTAGAATGAATCACCTCCCGAGTATTGACCAAACTTGGTTAGGTGCGCATGCTACTCCGAAGGGTTACTCGAGGAGTGATTACGTAGAAGAAATATTGAGTGAACAATTACCTGCTGTATTAGAACAAGGACTTGCCCGTTCTGCTGATGTATTTTGTGAGCCAGGGTGGTTTACAATTGAAGAGAGCGAAGACATTCTAAAACAATCTAAACAAGGAGGTCTCGATTTGAGAATGCATATTGACGAGTTTACCGATGGCGGCGGTGGTGACTTAGCTGCTGAATTAGCAGTAACCAGTGCAGATCATTCCCATTACACTTCCACGGATGCTAGGATAAAAATGGAAGCGAACGGTGTCAATTGCGGATTTTTGCCAGGGACACCATACTCAATGGGAGAGCAATGGCCTGATTTTAACGAAATCACTGAACAACAATTTACTTGGTCTGTTGCTACAGATTTTAATCCCAATTGTCAAACATTGAGTTTACCCTTTATCGCATCCATACTCGTACAACGTTGTGCAGTTTCACCTTTAGCAGCGCTAGTGGCTTGCTCACGTAATCCTGCTCAAACAACACCACACCCATCGGGTGCGCGACACGGAGTTATTGAAGTGGGTGCAGTTGCAAACTTGAATGTCGTAGATGGGCCATGGTGGCAGGCTTGGTGCCAACAACCTGGAGATTCACCATTCCATGCTACTATGATTGAAGGTGATTTGATTTTCCATTAATTCAACAC
>TARA_B110000438_G_scaffold215850_1_pt1 | contig 11852 bp, 6 predicted proteins | sample TARA_B110000438 | Tara Oceans TARA_B110000438 (sample SAMEA4398413) | marine metagenome | biome: Polar Biome; feature: [MES] marine water layer (ENVO:01000295) within the mesopelagic zone...; material: water (ENVO:00002006), including particulate matter (ENVO:01000060) such as...... | reverse complement strand
GAGGTGAACTCGATAGAGGGGGGCCCGGTGGACTTGTAGGCGGTCCGGACGGTGGGCCCGGTGGACTTGTAGGCGGTCCGGACGGTGGGCCCGATGGAGGTGGCGAGGGAGGAGGTCCCGTCGGTGACCCCTGCGGTTTTGTGAATTGTTCAGGTGGGGGTGGAGGTGCAGCAGATGGCTGTTGTGCTACCAGAAGGCCACCTGCAAAAGCTGCTTGCATGGGATCGTCAGAGGAGATATCTGTTTCCAGAACTGGGGAGGCAGGTACGTCGTCTTCACCGAATCCCTCGAGAGCAGTTCCAAAGGCAGAAGCCAATGGATTCTCTCTCGTTCCCTCAATTATAATTGAGGAATTGATAGAAGCAACCGATATACGTTCAGGCTGTGAAATGGCAGCAATTCTCAGATCGTTGGTGAAGGGTCCAAGTTCAACTGAACCTGAACCAGAATCCGTATTGTAATCGATTTTGAATAACCACGCTCCAGTATCCGATGGGACCCAGAATTTCAGTACCCCCCCTCCTCCAGATTCGATCCGTGAAGGTGCACCACGCGAGTGTGCATGTGTTCCATCCATGGCTCGAATATCTCCGTTGATGTCCCACATATCCTGCCTTGATTCGTTTGCAACATCGATTGTGACTTCAAGAATATCTTCATCATCATCATCGATTTCTTCGACGACTGCCCAGAGAGTTGTGGTCACACCACCCGATGAGACAGTTCGCTGCGCCATGATTCGTCGACACGCAACCGCTACTTGAATCCCGCTCTGTTTAGCGCAGACCATGCCGCTTCGCAGGGGGTAGGGAATTTGCAATGACTACGATACTTGCACAAGCGAGGTCAATGCTTGACTGATGGGTATGTCTGCGTCGAATATGTCGACCATCGATGAATAGGAACCCCAAATTGAGTAGGGGTATAAGGTAGCGTAATTTTGCGATTGCTCGGCGACCACAATCAATGAGTTGCAAGGGCTCCCCATCCTCTCGAACGACAGCCAATCCACACCAGCGTTGGCCGAGTGAGCGCCCCATACTGTAAACTGTATATTTGTGATAGAGATAATTTGAACCGAGTATAAGCGCCCAATTAATCAGGACAAAATACCATTCCGGGCTGATAATGGCGTCTAAATTCCATGCGTATGCAATCCATGAGCCGGTTGCGATGAGAAGTAACCCCATGACCGCTACAGTATCGAGAAAATAGGCAGAAATACGCTTCCAAAGCGGTGCAAGAATAGTCCCTTCTGGAATAGGCCAATGCCCCTCACTTTCTTGCACGGCAAGTTTGGCAAGGGTTGGGCCTTTGCCGTGAGTTGAGATGGGACTATCGTGATTCATCTGCCCCCTCCGTTCTATCCGCGTCTATTACCCTTAATGTCACATGTGGAGAACGTGATACGCTTCTAGGCCACGTTCAGAAGCCCAATCGCACCATGAAGCCCAACTAGAATCATTTCGCAGTGTGCGAGGATGGCCGAGAACAATCAAACCCCTTCTCGCTCGAGTAATGGCGACATTTAATCGCCGCCGATCAGTGAGGAAACCCATTTCACCTGCTTCGTTCGCGCGTACGGAGGATAACACGATAACGTCCTTTTCTCGACCTTGATAACCGTCCACTGTTTTGATTTCCAGACCGTGATAGCGTTCATTTTCTTCCCGCCCACCCGCACCTTCAAACAAGTCATTCAACAATCGAACCTGCCCACTATATGGTGTGACTACACCGATATCATGAGGAGTAATATCTCCACCTGAAAGCAACATATCAACAACTCGAACGGCCAATCCAGCTTCATCCATATTCTGTTTGGATGCTCCATCAGGACTAGTATCTTCAGAACCGTCGACTGGAATAAATGCGACAGGTGCATCCCAATTAGGCCAAACAAAGCCTGCTGGAGCAGGTCTATCAGCAGCGGTAACCCCATCTTCCAATCGGCCTTGGTAGAATCGTTCACTCGGCCATTCTCTGATAACTGGATGCATTCTATATTGAGTGGTGAGCATGGTTGACGGCGCACCCAATGCAATTAGACGTTCAAACAATGAACGCGCGAGCCCATCCTCCTCGGCTCTGCGTGAGATTACAGTGGGTGGCAATTGGTGGTGATCACCCACCAAGACCAGATGCCGTGCACCCTTGGTCAACGGAATCAGTGAAGCGGGTTCTGTCGCTTGCGTCGCTTCATCGAGAAGTACGAGTGGGAAACGCCTAGAATCTAACAACAAATGTCCGGCCCCAACACAGGTGGCACAGATGACTTGGGCATGCTCTAAAATATCGTCGCGCATTTGATTTTCAATCCGACGAACTTCTTTCCAACCTTTGTTGATATCCCGATGTGCCAATCCTTTTTCCTTACCTTTTAGTGAGGGTAAACGACGCATTGCCCCTTCATTCAATCCAATAATTGTATCAACATCTTCACGCAAATGGTGTTCCGCCATTTGCGCAGCCATTGTCGCGTCTCTCAGATTTTCTCTAACCTTTACCGGTTGTCCGAGCCGAATTGCCTTGACGCCTTGATTCAGTAATCCTTCCAACAAATTATCTACCGCGACATTTGAATCTGCAACGGCCAAAATTGGCCCTGCTCCATTTTGGGCCCATGCAGCAAGGATACGCACAGCCGTGTGAGTCTTTCCGGTTCCAGGTGGACCTTGAATCAGCGATAAACGATACTGCATGGCTTTGGCGAATGCTTCTGATTGACTTGAGTTGAGGTTTCCTGTATGACTAGCTTGTGCTGCGAGCCGCTTCTGAATCCCACCTAGATTTGCCGGTCTGGCGGCACTTTCCTCCATATCTCGCACTTGACCGTAAAATAATTCTCTGAGCATTGTTGAATTTTCGTCACCAAACAGTGATTCGAGTGCTGCTGCCATACGATCATGAGCAACTCGGTTTGCACCTCGATCAAGACGCCAGGTATCCGTGCGAATCTTTGCTGGCTGCTCATTGACTACAATTCGAATAAATTTACGAGAACGCGACAAAACGGTCCCTTCAATCACTTTCTCTTTGAGGGGATTATGCCGTGAAAGCGTAACGATATCACCATGACGAAATCGATGACGGGGCAGAGTTTCTCCACGAGTAAATAATTTGACAATACGATCTCCAAATAACCATCCATCATTTTTACCTTCTAAGTCAAAGAGGGTAATTCCATTTTCGACCAATCGATCCCGACCCCACTTTCGTAGACGTTCTTCGACTGCAACCATTTCATCTTCAAGTTCCAAACCGATGAGTCGATTGAACCGTTCAAAATGATCTTGTGAACGGGGAAAAGAGATACCATCACTTTCCTCTTCGCTTCCTTGGTGGGCCGAAGAACCCGCAGGTGGCCCACGTTTGATGCGGCGCACCTCCCCCTTTCGGTTCGCCATGTTCGGGCCAGATACTCAGCTACCTTTGGACCCTCCTGCCTCTTCGCTGGCCACTTTTGGACCAACTCACTGAACCGTGTAGTCTTCAAGCGGGGGGCAGCGAATCTTATACCGAGATTGTGAGCGCCCTCATTTAGGGTGGGGCGATGTTTGGCCGTAAGCGGAAGAAAGAGGTTGATAGCCAAATCTGCCCTCTTTGCCAATTAGTTAGTGCCATGGATGTCGAATCCTGTACTCGTTGTTACTATGAATTCACGGTTGCGGCCCATCGTCAAACTGTTTCCGAAATTACTGACGAAGAGAGTGGTGGATTATTCGATGCCCTTCTTGAAGAAGAGGAAGATGCCGACGAAGATTCACCTCTGGTCGATTGGACAAGTCATTCATTTTCTATGGATGACATGACTGTAGAAGTCTCCCCTTACGATGAAGATGGTTTGGTTGAGGTCGATCAATCGGCATCAATGGATCATCAGTTCGATGCTCCACAACAGGTTGCCAGAGTCAAGGGGCAACAGAAAGAAGAGAAAGATGAATACGTTCTCACCGTAGCAGATGTACCAAAAAACGTCACAAAATTCGATACAGGTGATGGCCCTGATTTGACTTACAGGGAAGAGGAATACACAGCTCCCGTTGTCAAACTGGTCGAAATGACCGAAACTGAAGATGTTGAACCTGTACGCTCCGCTTCTTCAATTCCAGATGAGGTGGAAAGCATTGATCATTCTGAACCCACGCCATCTCTCGCACCCGAACCAGCAGCATCAGTACAACCCATTGAACCCTTAGCAATTCCTTCAATTCCCCAAATTCCAGCGATCCCAGAAGTCCCAGTAACCCCGGTAACACCAGCAACACCAACGGTTCCTGTTGTTCCACTTGCTCCAGTTACCCCAGAGTTACCAGTTAGTGCCCCTTTATCGGCACCGGTTGGAATATGGCCGTGGCCTCAATCAGATGCATGGGATGATACCTTGGTGCGCAAGATGCTGCGAGATGCAATGGAATCTGCAAAGAGCGGAGACATTGTCACTTCAAAGAAAACATTGCTGTCCCTAGGTCCACATCTTGGCGAACGTGTTGATCTCGTGTTTCACATTGGTGTCTTACTAAAGAAATTTCAGCAGGAAGAAGTCATGCGGCGTATGATTGAAGCAGCACGTAGCCAACATCCAGATTCCCCTGAAGTTGCAAAGGCAGTTCAACATCTTCTGGCCTGAAGGCATAAACCCCTCCAACACATGCGTCCATTGTGCGTCCAATCACTTCAATCGAGTGCGACATTAATTTGCGTTTGATACCTGCAACACCATCTCACCTTCCTTCAATTATTGAAGCAATCAATGAGAGTGGGAATGAAATTTACCAGGCGATGCCTTGGCTTGAATTGGATGAACCCATTCCTGTACAGGTAGAAGATTACCTCCAAGAGGTTGAACGCTTTGGAGCAGGCGGGCTTTCTTATCATTGGATAATCCAGTATTCTGGAGGAATTGCTGGATTGATTGCGCTTGATTATACGCCTCATTTGGTCATTGGGCATTGGAATATGGGATATTGGGTCCGACCGAATTGTCAACAGAAAGGTCTAGCAGGTCAGTCAATTGATGCAGTTCTCACTTGGATTGGACGCGGTGGTTTAACATCGGTTGAAATTGGTGTTAATCCGGCTAATATAGCTGGTGTTCGAACTGCTGAATCAGCAATTCAAAGGTGGCAAGGTCACCGCTTGGATAATCAAATCGAGGTTAAAGTTGCAGGCCAATTAATTCAGCATCATTGCTGGCTAATTCCTCGTTTGCCATTGGAGGATCCAAAATGACATCATGGTTGAGTGTCGACACAGATGATGAGATTCACCTCCCGTCGAACCGCGGTCATCCATATCGTTCCTCCATGCCTATGCCAGAATGGCGAACAGAGGGATATCGATCTTCGAGCCGCCTATTGAGTGCGACCGACCGCTTCATAGAATGGGCCATTGACGGCCCTGAAACCACTATTTTTCTTCTTGCCGAACAATTGGATTGTTCTGAATTTACCAAACGAATGGACACCTTGTTATCAATGCCAAATATCCTCATTGCCTGTCACGGATGGGGTCACCGTTGTTGGTCAGCATGGCCAGAAGATATCGGTGGTTTTACAGAGATGCTGACCGCTGCCAGAAACCGAATTTCAGCATATGCTGGCGATTCTTGGCGCCCTTGGTTTCGTGCACCAGGTGGTTACATCTCAACTTGGATGGCCGGCCCCCTGGCCACCGCAGGATTCCGCCTAGATTCCTCAGTAAACCCGTCACGGTGGGTTAATCGAAAAATGGGGGGGAATTGGTCGAAGGTACAGCAATCAATGGAGCAATGTGGAGTCATTGAACGCCCTTGGTTGACTACAAGTATTGGGCCAGCTTGTGGCCCGGCTCTAAACTTATTTCCATTTTCGATACTAGCAAGAAAAGCTTGGAAAAGAAATTCAGTTACGATAACCAATAATCCTGAAAGAGGGGAAACTATTGCCCTCTATTGGCACCTTCTCGATCATGGACGAAAATCAGGCCGCTGGAAACCACCACTGGCTAAATCGACGTAATATCGTCCCTTTCCAATGAAATACCCAAATTCTTCACAGCATCATCGTAGACAGCACCTTCGATTTCACCGCGTCGTACCAGAGAGGATAGAGTAGCGAGTACGATATGTTCAGCATCAATTTCAAAGAATCGCCGAAGAGCCTCACGTGTATCTGAACGGCCAAAACCATCGGTACCTAGTACCACATAATCACCAGAAACCCACTGCCGAATTAAATCGGGAACGGCCATCATGTTGTCACTTACCGCCACGGTAGTCCCCACACTATCATCCAAGTGTTCAGCAACCCAAGATGAACGAATATTTTCTGAAGGATGGAGTCGATTCCATCTTTCAACATTCGCGGCATCACGACGAAGTTCACCATAGGATGTGACCGACCAAATTTCGCATGGGATATCGAGTTTTGCGAGTATTTCTGCAGCTCGTTCAACCTGTAGCATAATCGGTCCTGAACCTAATAGTCTAACTTTTGCTCCACTTTTTCCACTGATGCGATATAATCCTCGAATAATTCCCTCATCTACACCATTTGGTTTAGCGGGCATCGAATGATTCTCGTTGTAGACGGTGATGTAGTGGATGACATCTTTTTCATCATTGCACATTTCATTGATTCCATGCTTGATAATCGTCGCCAATTCGTAGGCATACGCAGGATCCCATGCACGCACGGCCGGATTGGTCATGGCCATCAAATGTGAATGCCCATCTTGGTGTTGCAAACCTTCACCATTGAGGGTGGTCCGACCTGCAGTTGCACCGATTAGGAATCCTCGCGCACGGCTATCTGCAGCAGACCAAATCAAATCAGCTACGCGTTGGAATCCGAACATTGAGTAATAGATGTAGAATGGTATCGTGGCACAAACCTGTGTTGAATATGACGTACCGCTGGCAATAAATGTCGACATTGCACCCGCTTCGTTGATACCTTCTTCGAGAATTTGACCACTCTTACTTTCTTTGTATTTCATCAATACAGAATGGTCGACGGGTTTGTACAGTTGCCCATCTGGTGCATAGATCCCAAATTCGCTGAACAGCGGATCCATGCCGAATGTTCTTGCTTCATCGGGAACGATTGGGACAACATGCTTACCAAATCCATCCACTTTCATCAAACTCCGCATCAATCGAACAAAAACCATGGTTGTGCTGACTTTGAGATTACCTTTGGTTCCATCATCGAATTCCGAATACGCCTCATTTTTCGGGGCAGAGAGCCCCATTTTCTGGTTTCGACGTTCGGGCAAAAACCCACCCAATTGTTCACGCTGTTGGAGTAAATAGTTGACTTCATCGGGATAATTTCCGGGTTGAAGATACGGTAAATTTTCTAGTTCGCTATCACCAAATGCCAATCCCATATCGTCTCGCATGAATTGCAACACTTTTTGGTCGGCTTTCTTTTTTCCATGTGTTGAGTTTCTTCCTGCGAACGAAGGCCCCAAGCCCCACCCTTTGATGGTTCTTGCAAGGACAACAGTCGGCCGCCCAGTATGCCCTCTGGCGGCTGAATATGCGGCGTAAATTTTCACTGGATCATGGCCACCTACATCATTGGTTAATGCCTCCAACTCGGAATCAGATAGGTGCGAGACCATTGCGGCAAGTTCTGGAGTGTTGAATAAATCGGAACGAATCATCGCCCCATCTCCCGTCATGATTCTCTGCTCATCACCATCAGCAAGTGCTTCAAGACGTGCAGCCAAAACCCCTTCCGTATCTTTGGCAAATAGATGATCCCAAGATGAACCCCACAGACATTTGATGACATTCCAACCGGCTCCAGTAAACCGTGCTGCAAGTTCTTGCACAATCTTACCATTTCCTCTCACAGGTCCATCCAGTCGTTGCAAGTTGCAGTTAATGACCATCACAATGTTGTCCAACTTTTCACGCGATGCGAGTGTTAATTCCGAGAGTGATTCTGGCTCATCGGATTCTCCATCACCCATGAAATACCAAGATGTACTTTGTGAGGTATCAACCAAATCACGATTGTGAAGATAGCGATTGAAACGGGCTTGGCGAATCGCTGTCATGGCACCTAGACCCATACTTACACAAGGGTATTCCCAATATTCAGGCATTAGACGTGGGTGAGGGTATGAGGACAAACCTTCGTTGAAGGCTTCCTGACGAAAATTTTCCATTCTTGCTTCATCCATTCTCCCCTCCATCCAAGCTCGAGCATACAAACCAGGACTCGCATGTCCCTGCCAATAGACGTGATCACCATTTCCTTCACCATCTTTACCCCTGAAGAAATGATTCAAACCGACCTCCCACAGATGTGCAGTGCTCGCATAGGTCGAGATATGCCCCCCAATCCCTTCGAAGTATTTGTTCCCACGGGTTACCATCATCATCGCATTCCAGCGGATAACATCGAGAATGTCCCCTTCCATTTGCAGGTTTCCAGGGTAGTTCTTTTGGTCATCAGGATGAATCGTATTGATGTATGCGGTTTGTGTTAATTCACCGACTGGAACACCGACTGAATTAGCCGCATTCACCGCTTCTTGCAATAGATGGCGTGCTCGAGCAGCACCAAGATTTTCCTCGACGGAGAGAATAGACTCACGCCATTCTTCAGTTTCCCCTTCGTCGGGGTCAGGAAGTGCGCTTCGGTAGCCAGCATCGACCATACCACAGTCTCCTCAGTTGTTCGGCTAAATGATTGGACTTGAACCAATCGCTAAAGGCCAACGCTTTCACCCGGTCTGTTAGATATTCCATGAACCCTTAATCTTCTTATTTCCCCTTTATCGGGAAAGTGACTCCTGTAGGGTGTTTTTAATAGCATCCTCCTTACAGGAGGAACCATGAGCATGCGCTATGTGAACACACTGCTGACTGCAGCCATCATGATTTTGGTATCGATGAATGGAATCATCGATTTCAGCGAAAAAGAAGACAAAGACCTTGAATTGTTAGAACTCGCAGATCCACATTTTGCCACCAGCCCCGGTCATTCGGTCTTCGCTGAATATGTGGGGGCGGACTGGTGTGCTCCCTGCCAAAACGGTGGCTCTCCCTCGATGCATGCTTTGAAAACGAACTTCCCTTCCGAATTCACTTATCTCTCTTATTTTGAATCAGGCGGTTCCTATCCACCCGACCCTCTCAATCGTCGAAGCCATGTGATGTATGATAGCACGGGAATTCCAACTGCCTCTTTCGGAGATGCAAATACTGGCACCTACCACCCGGTCGGAGCCGCCTCAGGTAACGCGGCTTACGACAGTCAGTTCTCATCTGGTGGAGACATGAAGAACGTCAACGATTATTCTATTTCGCTCACTCAGACCGTGAGTGGCTCGAACATGGATATCGATGTGACGGCCACCTATCTTGGTACTGGAAGCGTGACTGTATACGTTCTCTCAGCCATTACCGAAGAGACATGTCCGGACACCTATAACGACGGGTCAACCCACCCTCACAACGTCATTAAGAAGTGGTTGTTGGACTCTAGCAACTCCGGATTCCGGTCGTTACAACTCACATCCAACACACCTGTGACAACCTCATGGTCTGAACCCATCAGTACAGTTCGTGGGTACGGTAGTGCAACCGCAGCACAGAACTTCAACACCGTTGCAGCACTCACGGGTGGTGCGCACTCTACCTACGCTGATGTCTTCGTGGCAACGGATGCCACGATGAATCCAATGGATCTGTCTGTGACTGATTTGACCATTACCAATGACGATTCAAACTTCGATGGCTTCCTTGCTGGCGAGACTCTGAGTCTTGCGGGAACCATAGCGAACACTGGCACAGAGGACTACTCTGATGGCGGCTCCATTCAGTTGTACCACGTTGATGGTGCGACAGAGAATGCTATCGGCCAAGCCACCAGTTTGAATAATCTCAACGTTGGGCAAACGCAAACTGTTAACGCACAATTTGACACCTCTGGATTAACCATGGATCCAAATGGCCTTGAATCATTCCGAGTTCGTCTAATGAATACCCTGGGTGAGAATGACCCGGTAGTCAACAACCGATTTGATGCCTGGATTAGTCATGATTACTCCCCGAGTACAGATACTCCAATCGCAGATGGAAACACCGCAATTCCACGAGGTGGTACACTCGATTTCGATGTGACTGGCAATGCGCGCGACAATGTTGACACATTGGCGACGATGACTCCGGAATTCGAAGTATCGCCTTCCGGCTTGAACATCTGGGAAAGCACTTGGGTGACTGACCCCATGAGTTTGACTCAGGCAGGAACTCCGTATGAGCGGTATGTGTTCACCGTCGATCCGGTTCAGACCGCAGGTAGCGGCGATTACGATGTGCGTGCACGTCTCACAGATAACCGGGGTCAGACCAGTGTTTGGTCATCCATGACTTCAGCTTTCAGTCTGATGAATGGTCTACCAGTTGTTGTCGATCCGAGCCAACCTGAGAATGCCCCTCTGGATTGCCCATTCTTCCCAGGTCTACCGACCGTGAAGGTGCAGACCAATGAGAATGTTTCACTTGCAGGCCTTGTCTGCGATGCTGAAACTGATTTGACTAACTTGGTTATTACCAGTCAGGACCCGTCATTTATTGCATGGCACGCCTCAGATGGTGAAATCGAAGTAAACTTCGAAACAATGCAGTGGGACAATATGGGTAACCCCCAGCCACAAGGTCTTGGCATTACAATCAATGATGGCGAAGACACCAACACAGGCACACTGTTGTTCAGTGTAATTGAGAATGGTCAGCCTCGCTGGTCTAGTATCCCTGCTCAGTCATATAATGAGGGTGGAAGCGTTCAACTTGGCCTCGCTCAACACCTGACGGACACTGACAGCAATGGCAACCCTTCGAGTGTCATGGACCTATCTTTGTCCATTGTTTCAGTTGAACCAGCTAATATTCTCGATGCCGAAATTTATGGAAACACATTGATGGCAACAGCCTCTGATGATGATGCCTTTGGTAGTGTCGTCATCACAGTTCGAGCAACTGACGCAGATGGACAACTCAGTGAAGCACCAATTCACGTGCATGTGCAAAATGTCAACGATGCTCCTCGCTTAGATGCAGTAGGTCTTGAGAATCTCATGGTTCAGGTCGATGACACCCTTGAATTGAATCTGGCAAATCGTCTAATGGACATCGACGATGATGACGCTGAGATTTGGGCAACAGTAGCATCTGCCGAAGGCATGGTTCAGTACAACCCGATTTCTGGAATCCTGACAGCAACGTACAGTACAGCCGGTCAATACATGATTCAGTTGTCAGCAGAAGATTCCCATGGTGACGCAGGTCAGTGGAATTTGATGATCAATGTGATTGACAGTGTGCCGCTAGTTTGGAGTACAGATGGTAGCACAGGCGACATTGATATCGCGGTCACCGATATGTTCTTCGGAAAAGACCCAACCTTCTTCATAGTTCAACTCAGTGATGTTGAATTGACAAATATCGTTACAGAATGGCAGATTTGTACTACCGACAACGGTATTTGCCACTCGTATGGCACCGAATCAATCGACGCCTCAACTTTCCAAACAGGACACACATTCGTTGCAGCCTCCATTTCCGAGAATGGATTGGCCAATTTCGATGAAGTGAAAATTATGGTGACCGCAGTTGGAACTGATGGATTTGATTACGAATCGATTTCAATATCATACCTGGCAATAGATGAGTCTGACGTTACTGATCCAATCGATGAAACAGGCGATGACACAGATAACGAGCAGACTGGAGAAGATATTGATGCATCCCAATCTGGTGGCATGAGTGCCATGGTCATTGGCGGCATAGTTGGTCTGGTGTTGCTGCTTGTGATTGCAGGTGTTCTTGGTTCCATGCTACTGCGTGGCGG
>TARA_B110000438_G_scaffold27338_1_pt1 | contig 11855 bp, 13 predicted proteins | sample TARA_B110000438 | Tara Oceans TARA_B110000438 (sample SAMEA4398413) | marine metagenome | biome: Polar Biome; feature: [MES] marine water layer (ENVO:01000295) within the mesopelagic zone...; material: water (ENVO:00002006), including particulate matter (ENVO:01000060) such as...... | reverse complement strand
ACTAAGGCTTTCCAAACAATAAAATTATTTAATTGGTTTATAAACATTTTCTAGCACTAAATTAGAAAAATTTAAAGAACTTATTTACATAAAAAATTATAAGTCAAATACTTAGCTTTAGTTTCGTTCTGGCATCCAGTAATAATCAATAAAACAAGTATTAATTTTTCATTATAATATTTTAATTAAATAAAGTTAAAGTATATTTATATCTTAAATTTTTAAAATGAAAAATCTACTATTTACACTATTTTTAATTCCACTTATTACTTTTTCCCAAGAGGAAATAGAGGAGGTTGTTGTTGTAAAAACAGACACTCAAATTGAAGAATTCACTAACTCTTTAGGTAACAGTGAAATAAGGGTAGATTTTTTAGATTTCCTAATTTTTCCTGCATTGACAATTGCCTATGAAAAAACCAATAATTCTTATTCAGGTTTTGGGTCTACGCTATTTTTAAATCTTGGTGGTGGGGAGGATTCTGTTGGAAGTAATTATTCAGATAAATTTATCTTGACTCCTTATTATAGATTCTATTTTTTAGAATCAGAAGATTTTGGAGGATATGGAATATTTGCAGAAGTTTTTACAAAATTTGTTTTTGGAAAATATGATAGCGAAAATAGACTGGGTTCAAATAATGATTTGACAGGAAATTATTTTGATATTGCCCCTGGCCTTGCAGTAGGCAGAAAGTGGATTAACAGAAAAGGATTTACTTTAGAACTATTGTTTGGAGTAGGAAGGAATCTACTTTTAGACTCGGATAATGAAAATTATTATAATAATAGAACTAGTGGAACAGTTAGGGCTGGAGTTTCTGTGGGTAAAAGATTTTAGAAAATAAATTATACTATCAACCCTAAACTATTTATTTATTCTGTCTAGTTTCTTTTTGATTTTTTTAATTGCGTTCTGTATGGAATTTTCAGGTTCAATTATATTATCCTCACCCCAAAAATTTAAATCTTGAAACCCTAATTTTGAATCTGTTAAAATAATCGAAGGGTTAATTAATTCCCTTCTTCTTGGGTAGTCCAAAGTTCTGTTTTCAATCCAGTCAGTTATTGCCATTTCAGAAGATAGAGAATAATTTTTATTAAAAATTTTCTTATCCCAGTTCACTTTAAAATCAATAGATAAATTACTGTAACTATAAAACCATTTTCCATTTCTTTCAGCATAATCTACTCTATAAACTGCTTTGGTTGGCCATACATTTGCCCCCTTTGGTTTTTTTCTTACAAATAATTTAGAAGCTTTTTCTTTATCTGAGACATTCAAAGAATAAGTCGCACTTAATAAAATTTTATTTTCCCCATCAATAAATAACTCTCCATAATAAAAAGGATCCATGATATCCTCTTTCTGTTTAAATCTAACTACATAAACAGGTCTATTATTAATTTTAGAAGTTCTGTGAACAGAAAAAGAATAATTTGAGATAAAGAATGATGGAATAAAATAATTGGGATATTTAATTATATCCTGAAACAATGTGTTAAATGGTCCCCCCGAAAGTTTAAGAGCCAGCGTATCTAGTCTTGAATAATCGGTATCCTTTCTTATTTTCAAGATTTTAATTACGTCTTTCTTGGAATACAATTTATATGGAGACTTATAAATATTCACAACTGCTTCAGAAAGAGATACGTTTCTTCTTTTTCTTTTAATTGTTTCTCTATAAAAAGCGGTCATAATAGTATTTTCTTTTAAATAGTTTTGACCTGAATTAGATAAAGTTTCTTTTACTAATCCCTCCACGTCTTTTGGAATGCTCATAACCATTTCTGAAAGAGGCGTTACATAAACATTTAATGAAATAGTGTTTTGATCCACAAATGATTTTAAATCAATTATTCTGGTTTTAAAACCAATAAAAGAGACCTTAATCTTAGAAGAGGAATATGATTTTGGTATTTTAATTTTAAAATCCCCTTTGCTATTGCTAATAGTACTGATATTAGATTCTAAAACATTTAAATTTGCAAATATTAAAGGTTCCTTGTTTTCTGCGTTGATTATTTTTCCTGAAAATTCTATATAATCAGACTGAGCATTAGAAATGCCTATTCCAATAAAAAAGATCAATAAAAGTTGTGCTCTTAATTTACTTATCATCACGCAAGTAAATATAAACATCAAAATATCATTCACAAAGTGATTTCTATTTTGATTTGAGGCATTTTATTTACCTTTATTTAAATTTTAAAATGTATTCTATTTCTTTTAATGAAAATTTAGTTTCAGGATTAGAATTAATCGATCCAAAATTAATTCACCCTCACGAAAAAGTGATTGATGAAAAAACATCTTTATTAATTAATTATCTAAAAACTTTTAATGAATCTATCGTAGTCTCATCCATACTTTGCTGTTCTAAAAGTATGGTGATTATTGATGGCCATCATCGTTTTTTTGCTCTCAAAAAACTGGGATTTAAAAAAATTCCTGTTACAAAGCTTGACTATTTTTCATCTGATATTAAAACAAATTTTGAAGAAAAATATGCAAAACAAGAAATAATAGATTGTGGATTAAATAAAGAATTTATGGAACCTAAAAGTACCAATCATATTGTTTACTGTAAAAAATCTAAAATTTGGGAACCTGTAATATTGCTTTCCAGTTTGTTTAAATTAAATTTTAAAAATTGAAATCTACTTTAGATAATTTAATAGAAGCTGAAAAAAAGGCATCCAAATTATTTTTAGAAATTGAATCTAGAAAATTATTAGTTCCTGGAAAATCTGAAACAGAAATAAATCATTCCATATTTGATTTAGCTTACGAAATGTATGGAATAAAAAAATACTGGCATAAAAGAATTGTTCGTTGCGGAAAAAACACCCTAGAACCTTACAATGAAAATCCTGAAAATTTAATTTTACAACAGGATGATATTCTTTTTATAGATTTTGGGCCCATATTTGAACAATGGGAAGCTGATTTTGGCAGGACATATGTAATTGGAAATGATCCAGATAAAATTAAACTTAAAATAGATATCGAATCTGCATGGTATGATTGTAAACGGTATTTTGAAACTAAAAAAGAAATAACTGGAGCAGAACTATACCAATATGCAACCGATTTAGCATTGAATTACAATTGGGAATTTGGTGGAGAAATTGCTGGACACATTATAGGTAATTATCCACATGAAAAATTAGAGAAAGAAGATAAGACCAATTATGTTCATCCAAATAATCACGAAAACATGTATAATAATGATAAGGATAATAAGACTAGAAACTGGATATTAGAAATTCATTTTGTAGATAGAAAGAAAAAAATTGGAGGATTTTTTGAGCAATTATTAGCGTAATTTGGCCTTCTTTCACTACTTTTAATAAATAATAATAAATCATCATGGGAAGTAAATTTTTTGGAAATAAAAATGAAAAGCAGGCTCCAGGAAAAAAAGGAGGAAAGCAAAATTTCAATAATAAAAATAACAAATCTAAATCCTCAGGTGTAAGAAAAGTAGGAAGAGGAAGCTAATCTCTTCAATTTATCTTTTTATAAAAATCAATCAATTTTAAAAATATTTCAATGAAAATAATCAAATCACTATCTATAATTCTATTACTAAGTTCTTTTATGATTTCTTCTCAAGAATTCGAATTAGATATTCAAAAGAGTAATTTAAAATGGTCCGGGAAAAAAATCACTAATAGTTCTCATAATGGATCAATAAAATTTAAAAGCGGTATGGTTGTATTTGCAAATGATCTTATTAAATCTGGTAAATTTATAGTAGACATGACTTCAATGAATGTTGAAGATTTAAAGGGAAGTTCAAAAGAAAGATTAGAGGGTCACTTGAGAAGTGATGATTTTTTTTCAGTAGAGTCTTTCAATGAGTCCACTTTAAAAATTACATCGAGTGTTAAAAATGGAGAGGGTTTAAAAGTATTTGGCGAATTAAATATAAAGGGAATCGCCTCAGATGTCGAGTTTCAAATGAATAAAACTGAAGGTGGCTGGTCTAGTTCTCTGACCTTCGACAGGAGTAAACACAATGTTCGATATGGGTCAGGATCTTTTTTTGATAACCTTGGAGACAAATTAATTTTAGATGAGATTGCGCTACAAGGGGCATTAAGTTTCAAATAAAAATAGTTTAAACTTCATATTTTAATGACTAACTGATTTTTCTTTTTTATTAACTCACTATTTTCAATAACGTTATGAAAATTCGCAAAATCAATCATAAAGATGTTAATCAAGTAATTAGCCTTTTAGTTCGTTCATTTAGTCCAACTTATAATAATGCTCTTTTTTCTAATAATCTTACTGACCCAAGATGTATAACAATGGTAGCTGAACTAGACAGATTAATTATCGGAGTGGCTTCTTTATATGTTATCGAAAAATTAACAAGAAAAATGGGGCTTATTGAGGATGTTGCAGTTGATCCAAATCAAAGAGGAAAAGGAATAGGGAAAAAATTAATTGAAAGTTTAATTGAACAATCTAAAGAAAAAGGTTGTGATAAAACTATACTAAGTTCTTCTGAGAAAAATATTCCTTTTTATGAAAAAATAGGATTTAATGCTAATGAAATACAAATGGTTTTAAGAAATAATTAAATGTGTGGAATTGTGGGATATATTGGATTCAAAGAAGCTTATCCAGTATTAATAAATGGTTTAAAAAAATTAGAATATAGAGGTTATGATTCATCCGGAATCATGCTTTATGATAAAAAATCATCTATAAAGAAAGCTAAAGGAAAAGTTTCCGATCTGGAGGTTCTTTACGATAGTGAAAAAGATAAAAAAGGATGTATAGGTATTGGACATACTAGGTGGGCAACGCACGGTCCTCCTAATAAAATTAATTCACATCCTCATTTGTCAAACTCTGGAGAATTATCTATAATTCATAACGGAATTATTGAAAATTTCGATGCTTTAAAATCTGTACTTTACAAAAAAGGATATTTATTTAAATCTGAAACAGATTCTGAGGTTCTTGTAAACTTAATTGAAGAGGTCAAAAAGACTAAAAAAGTTAAATTAGGAAAAGCAGTCCGTTTAGCTCTTAAACAAGTGGTGGGAGCATATGCTATTGTAGTTTTTGATTCTACTAATCCTGTGGAAATCGTTACTGCTAAACTCGGAAGTCCATTGGCAATTGGAGTTGGTGATTCTGAATATTATATAGGGTCTGATCCTTCCCCATTTTTAGAATTCACAAAAAGGTGTATTTACTTAAACGATCACGAAATGGCAGTCATTAGCCTTAAAAAAGGTCTCACTTTAAGAGAAATTAAAAAAGACACCATTATTGATCCCTATATAGAAAACCTAAAACATAATATTGAAGAAGTAGAGAAAGGAGGATATGCACATTTTATGTTAAAAGAAATATTTGAACAACCTCAATCTTTAAAAGACACTTTTAGAGGGCGTTTACTTTCAAAATCCCATCCAATTAAAATATCATCAATTGAAGAGCATTTTAATAAGTTCAAATCTGCTAAAAGAATAATTTTTATTTCTTGCGGGACCTCATGGCATGCAAGTTTACTTGGTGAGTATTTTTTTGAAGAACTTTTAAGAATCCCTGTTGAGGTAGAGTATGCCTCTGAATTTCGTTATAGAAACCCTATTATTAAAAAAGGAGATATAGTAATCCCCATTTCCCAATCTGGTGAAACGGCGGATACTTTAGCCGCTGTTAAAATGGCTAAAAAAAGAGGGGCATTTTTGTATGGAATTTGTAATGTAGTTGGATCTTCTATTGCTAGAGAAACCGATACGGGAATATATACTCATGCTGGTTCAGAAATTGGAGTAGCTTCTACTAAAGCTTTTACCTGTCAAATCAGTTTACTTTTACTAATGGCACTTGACATTGGATATAGAATGAATACAATTGAAGAAAAAAGGTATAATAGAGTTTTTAAAGAATTGTACAACCTCCCCAACACTATCGAAAAAGTTCTTTCTTCTTCAAAAAAAACTGAGAGTATTGCTAATAAATTTTTAAAAGCTTCAAATTTTCTTTATTTAGGTAGAGGCTACAATTTCCCTATTGCATTAGAGGGCGCTCTCAAACTTAAGGAAATATCTTATATTCATGCAGAAGGTTATCCTGCAGCTGAAATGAAACATGGACCAATTGCTTTAATTGATAAAAACATGCCAGTAGTTGTAATTGCAACTAAAAAAGGTAATTACCAAAAAGTAGTTAGTAATATAATGGAAATAAAAGCGCGAGGAGCAGAAATTATTGCGATAGTTTCTGAAGGAGATAAGGAAATTGAAGCTATTGCAGATTATTTTATTGAAATCCCAGAGTGTGATGAATTAATCGCTCCTATTTTAGCAAATATTCCGCTTCAACTATTGTCATATTATATAGCTAATAAAAAAGGGTGTAATGTAGATCAACCTAGAAACTTAGCCAAATCAGTAACGGTGGAGTAGGGCGAGTAATTGTAAATGAATTATTATATTCATTGAACTATAATCACATAATGAAATTTAGAAATTTAATTTTAATATTTTCTTGTGTCTTAATTACACTTGGGCTAATACTGTACTCACCTGACATCCCCGTTTCAGATTTAAAAAAAAGTTATACTAATCAATATTCTAAATTCATTCCAATTGATGGAATGAATGTTCACTATCGCGATGAAGGAAAAGGTCAGGTTATTGTTTTATTGCATGGTACTGGGGCTTCTTTACATACTTGGGATAAGTGGGCAGATGAGTTGAAAAATAAATATCGTGTAATTAGATTAGATCTGCCTGCATATGGATTAACCGGTCCCCACCCAGATAATAAATATTCCATTTCTAATTATTCTAAATTTCTACACTCATTTGTAAATAAACTAGAGCTAAGTGATTTTATTCTTTCTGGAAATTCTCTAGGGGCCTCCATTTCATGGCATTATGCTTCCGTTTATCAAGATAAGGTCAAGCTTCTAAGTCTTTTAAGCCCTGGTGGATTTATAAATAAAGACCAGGAAAGCCCCTTAGTAATTAGATTGGCAAGAGCTCCTGTAATTAGAAAAATATTAAGATATGTTACCCCTAGATTTTTTATTAAAAATACTTTAAAAGAAGTTTATTATGATAATAATAAATTGACTGATCAAAAAATCGATACATATCGAAATATGATTTTAAGGGAAAATAATAGAGAGGCCTTTATTAGTAGGTCACTTTCAAATCCTAAAGATTATACAGACAGATTAAAACTTATTTCTATTCCAACTCAAATTATATGGGGAAATGAAGATACTTGGATACCTGTTTCTAATGCTAAGTTTTTTGAAGCTGAAATACAAAACATTAGAATTGATATAATGGATGAAACAGGTCACATTCCAATGGAAGAAAGACCGCAAGAAAGCTTGGATTTATTGTTAGATTTTATAATTAGTAATTAAACAAATAGTTAGAGTAAGGATTCTCCGTTTTCATCAGTTGTGAGCACTTCAGACATATAATCAACAAAAGGACTTACTTTCTTAATCGCCTCTTCTACCCTATCAATAAAGTTTTTTTGGCAGACTTCTTTATTTGAATAATTAATTGAAAAAATATACTGCTTTTTACGAATCAGTTCAATATCTGGGTGGTTTTTATCTATGCCTCTTGGAGCAGTCTTTAGCTCACTTCCTTTTAGTTCTCCCCATGTTGAGTGAAAAGATGGTTTGTTAATTAAATCTTTAAAATCTTGAGAATCAAAGATTAATTCTTGACGAATTCTTTTTAAATCATCTGGATTAGGATCCCAAAACCCACATGCTAAAAAATTATTTTTTGGTGAAATATGAAGATAATATCCAGCTCTATATTGTGGTTTTAAACGATGCCAAGTCAATCCAAAATAAGTTTTAAAAGGTGTTTTATCTTTTGAAAATCTTACATCTCTATAGATCCGAAATAACTTAAAACGATCAATATTGTCAAACTTATTTAATCTGTTTTTTAATTCCTCACCAAAAACTTTAACCTGGACTTCTTCTGATTTAAAAGTTGGTTTATGCTCTGTAAACCATTCACGATTATTATTGAGTTTAAGCTTTTTAAAGAAGTTGAAGATTGAATTAGATAAAACCATATTATAAATTTACAAATGAATTTTTATTAAAAATAATTCCTAATAGAATAATTATATTTACATAAGTGGGTAATCAAAAAATCACATATTTTACAAAAGATGATGAAAATTTCGCTGATGTTTTCATCAAAGAAAATTTGACGTTTACTTGCAGAGTTGGTGGAATGAAAAATAGTGGAGATACGGTCATATTGCTTCATGGTTTTCCCGAAACTTCAAGAATGTGGCATGAACTAATTAAAGTCTTAAGTTCAAGTAATTACAAGGTTATAGCTCCCGACCAAAGGGGTTATAGCCAAGGAGCAAGACCTTTAAAGGTTGGTGATTATAAAATCAATAAATTAACTCAGGATGTAGTGAATCTTGCTCATGCTTTTAAAGCAAATCGGTTCCATTTAATTGGTCACGATTGGGGGGCTGCAGTTGGATGGGTATTAAGCTCTATTTACAAAGATAAAATCATTACTTACTCTGCTCTATCAGTTCCTCACTTGGACGCTTTTAGTGATGCCATTTCAAATAATAAAATTCAAAAGAAAAAAAGCTATTACATTAAATTGTTCCGAATTAAATTTTTACCTGAACTTTATTTTAAAATATTAAACTACTACAATCTTAAAACTATCTGGAGAAGTAGCAATAAAAAAGAAATAAAAAGTTATTTAAGTGTATTTAGCCAAAAAAATGCTTTGACAGCTACATTAAATTGGTACAGGGCTACAAATTTAAAAAGTACCAGAAAAATTGGAAATATTTTTGTTCCAGTTTTAATGATATATGGGAAAAGAGACATAGCAATTGGAGAAAAAGCAGTAAACGAAACTATAAATTACATAAAAGCCTCTTACACTTTAAAAAAAATTAACTCTTCCCACTGGTTAGTTCAAGATTCTTTTGATTTAGTTTCTAGTAATATTTTAAATCACTTAGAAAGCAAACAATAAGTAAACATTTTAAATGATATTTTTTATCTTTAATAGATGATAAAAAATCTTATTCATTTAGCACTTTCTATAGTAGCGTTTTCATTGGCTTACTCCATTGCATTTTTAACTGAAATCGAAATAGTTAAAAATGCGGTTTTATACGCTTTTATAATTCAATGGATTTTATTTATTCCTGCTTATTTATTTCAAACAGAAAAGTTCTACGATTTATCTGGCAGCTTTACTTATGTATTTATAGCCTGTTATGTTTCCTATAATTATTATTTGTTAAACGGAGTTAATATTGGAAATGTTATAATTGCAGGAGCTATAATTATTTGGGCAATACGACTGGGGAGTTTCTTGTTTTTTAGAATTAAAAAAGCTGGGGAGGATAGAAGATTTAATGAAATTAAAACTTCTGCAACAAGATTTTTTATGACCTGGACTCTGCAAGGAATGTGGGTTTCTATATGTTCTGCATGCGCACTCACTGCCATTTCTAGCTCAAAAGGAGTTGAAATTAATTCTCTTTTATATATTGGTTTAGCAATCTTTTTAGTTGGGTTTATAGTAGAAATTATTGCTGACAATCAAAAAACAAAATTTAGATCTGATCCAAAAAACAAAGATAATTTCATAAGTTCTGGATTATGGTCTGTTTCAAGACACCCAAACTATTTAGGAGAAATAACTCTTTGGCTTGGAATATCCATTATGTCAATATCCTCTTTAAACGGATGGCAATTTATCACTTTAATTTCTCCTGTTTTTACTTACGTTTTACTTGTTTATATAAGTGGAGTTAGAATTTTAGAGGCTAGTGGTAAAGAACGCTGGGGACACTTAGAAAGCTATCAAGAATATCTTAAAAAAACCCCTTCTTTGATTTTTTAATTCATTTTCTAGTCTAAATGATTCATTGCATTTCTTTTTCAAAAGAAAGTTAGTATCTTGAAATAGAAAATATCAAAAAATTATTATGGACAATTCAATATCAAAAAATAAACTATTTACAGCCGCTTGTATTTCTCTTATTGTAACAGCCATGACCTTTGCCATCAGGGCAGGGATATTAACAGATTTAGGAATTCAATTTGACTTATCTGATACTCAGCTTGGATATGTTAATAGCTTGGCATTTCTAGGCTTTCCTGTTGCTACAGTAATCGGAGGGCTTTTATATAATTTTTTAGGAGCTAGAAAGCTGATGATTATTGCTTTTATTTCTCATGTTTTAGGACTTGTAATGACCATTTATGCTGGTGGGTTTACCACACTTCTAGTTTCTTCATTCTTTATAGGTTTTGCAAACGGTTCTGTTGAAGCCGCTTGTAACCCTTTAATCGCTGATATGTATACAAAAAACAGAACCGCTATGTTAAATAAATTTCACGTTTGGTTTCCTGGGGGAATTGTAATTGGTGCTCTAACATCTAAGTTTATGTCCGATTTTGGAATGGGTTGGGAGCTTCAAATTGCAGTAATGCTAATTCCAACAGCGATATATGGATACTTGTTTTTCAAAGAAGATTTTCCTGAAAGTGAAAATATTGAAACTGATACATCTGTAAATATTCAATCTCTATTCAATCCATTATTTTTATTAATTGTTGCATGTATGACTCTAACGGCTATATCCGAGTTTGGCCCACAACAATGGATAGAAAGAATTTTAGGTAACTCAGGTGTTAATCCTATGCTAATTTTAGCTATGGTTACAGGAATAATGGCATTGGGAAGGTATTTTGCCGGACCTATTATTCACAAATTAAACCCAATAGGTGTTTTATTAATGTCTGCTATTCTTACCACAGTAGCTGTCTTCTACATGAGTATCGCTGAAGGATCCATGATATACTTTGGAGCAGTTTTATTTGCTTTTGGAGTTTGTTATTTCTGGCCAACAATGATTGGTTTTGTTTCTGAATATATTCCAAAAACTGGAGCATTAGGAATGTCACTTGTTGGTGGAGCAGGAATGCTATCTACTTCAATTTGGCAACCTGTAATTGGTTCATGGTTAGATGCTGAAAAAGAAATTGCTTTGGCTTCTGGAGTTGGTCAAGATGCTGCAGAATTAATAGCTGGAAAAGCCGCACTTGGAAATATGGCCTATTTTCCTTTGGCATTAATATTCCTTTTTGGAATATTATTTGTCTTTAGAAAAAATTTAGAGAAAAACAGAATTTCACAATCCGTTTAATAAATTATAAAATGAGTAATAAAATTAGATTAGGGATTCTAGGAGGCGGTGGCGATTCGCTTATTGGCGTGCTTCATCGAGTTGCTGCAAACATGTTTGATCAGTATGAAATTGTTGGAGGAGTCTTCAATCCAAATTTTGATGAAAATATTAGTTTTGCAAAAAAAATAGGTATTAATACTTCTAGAATATATGAGGATTTTGAAACTTTAATAAAACAAGAGTCTAAATTAAATGCTTCTAAAAGAATGCAAGTAGTTTCGGTTTTAACTCCTAATTTCCTTCATTATCCAATGGCCAAAAAGTTACTAGAAAATAACTTTCATGTAATTTGTGAAAAACCATTAACTACAACTTACCAAGAAGCGCTAGAATTACAGAAAATTCAAAAAGAAAAGAATACTGTTTTTGCTGTCACACATACATACACTGGATATCCAATGGTACGACAAATGACCAAAATGATTTCAGAAGGAATTATTGGAAATATCCAAAAAGTGGATGGACAATACTTACAAGGCTGGTTAAATCCAGTAATTCATGATAAAGAAAAAAGATCATCTACTTGGAGATTAGATCCAAAAAAATCTGGATCTAGTTGCTGTTTGGGAGATATAGGAACCCACGCTTT
>TARA_B110000438_G_scaffold299474_1_pt1 | contig 11861 bp, 10 predicted proteins | sample TARA_B110000438 | Tara Oceans TARA_B110000438 (sample SAMEA4398413) | marine metagenome | biome: Polar Biome; feature: [MES] marine water layer (ENVO:01000295) within the mesopelagic zone...; material: water (ENVO:00002006), including particulate matter (ENVO:01000060) such... | reverse complement strand
CCGCCCGCGGCAGGCACGGACAACTTCAAATGATCCCAAATCAAGACTGATCGTGCACTGCGCTTGACTTGCTGCATCGAGAATCGCCTGCATCAAATCGTCATTAAAAAGCAAATACCCCTCGATGTGGGCATGTCGGCAGCCTTCGAAAGCTGCTGGAGTGATTTCATCGGGCCGCAGGGTCGCCGCCGCGCCGAGGTAGGTGCGCATCGTTCGGGCACCATCTGGGGTGATGAGTGAGAGGCAGCGACCGTTGGCCATGTCTCCGTGAATAAGGCGACTCCCGTCTCCGCCGACCGAAGCAAAGCGTCCAGAGTAAAGTTGAGCTGAGGCATCGTTCCCTACTTTACCGAGGAAGGCCGTTCGCAGACCAAGGCGGGCCACAGCAAAGGCAGTGTTCCCAGCTGCTCCGCCCGGAGCCTCCTCCAGTGCGCAAGTCACTTGCTTCAGAAGCGTAGCCATCTCCCCTTCATCGACGAGCACCATGCCACCTTTTTCACCGTCTACGCCGGAGAGGAAGGCTTCGTCGATCTTCGCTAGGGAATCTACGATCGGCGAACCTACGCCGATCAGATCAATTGAATGTGTCTTCGTCATTTTTGGGAAATTGGTCTTAGTTCACACCAAGGTTGGTGACTAAAATCGGTTCATCATTCACTTCAATAACAACGGCATACATCCCTGCTCGGGACAGCTCCATGTTATGCATTTCGTTAATGATATTAATTTTATGCAGCGGGCTTTCGGAAGAAAAGGTGCGCTCTACGACCTGCTCCACCTCCGCCACATTTGGGCCAAAGGAAATCCGGAGGTTGTGCTCGCCCTCCGGGACATCCGAAAGGGTCAAAAACCAAACCATGCGTGGGTGTTTGGCCGGAAACTCACGGGCTTGAATATTTGAAAAACAACCGAGCAAGTAGTGCTTCCCCGTCGATGGGTCGAGGTGGACCGCATCGCAGATTTGCCAGCACAAAATTTGGGGTTTCACTTGATTCATCGAAGTTTTCAGGCGCCACTAAGGAGGAGATAAGATGCCTTGTAAAGGGCCACCTAACAAGTAAATAGAGCCGGCCGGTGTGACCAAGATTTCCCCTCGACCCGACCCCAATGAGTGGCACTCTAATCCCATGCAGCATCAATTTGATGTCCTGGTTATCGGTAGCGGTATTGCCGGCTTAAGCTTCGCCCTCAAGGTCGCAGCCCAAGGTCACAAAGTCGCTATCTTGACTAAGAAGAACCGCGCCGAAAGTAATACAAACTACGCCCAGGGAGGCATCGCGGCCGTCACTTCTTCCAGTGATGACTTCGAGCTTCACGTCAATGACACCCTCACTGCGGGTGACGGGCTCTGTGACGAAACCGTCGTTCGTGCCATCATCGGCGAGGCCCCAGAGCGCGTCCAGGAACTGATCGATCTCGGGGTTGAGTTCTCCCAGCTCGACGACGGGCGCGTCTCGCTCCACCGCGAAGGCGGCCACTCCAAGCGGCGCATTCTTCACGTTAAAGACATCACTGGGCGGGCGATTGAGAATGCTCTCCTCGCTGGCATCGAGGCTTCCCGCAACATCACACTTTTCGAGCACACCCTCGCGATCGACCTCATAACGAGCCGAAAGCTCGCCCTCGGTGGCTTTCCGGTCAGCAGTGACGCCGAAGGCGTCGTCGGACTCTACGCCCTCAATCGCGTCTCGGGCAACGTCGAGACGTTCTCCGCGCCGGCTGTTCTCCTCGCAACCGGCGGCGTGGGTCAGATCTACCCTTACACGACAAACCCTGCCATCGCAACGGGCGACGGGCTCGCGATGGCCTACCGCGCCGGAGCAGAGATTCGAAACCTAGAGTGTATCCAGTTTCATCCTACCGCCCTCTACTCACCCGACGGCTCACGTTTCCTCATCAGTGAGGCGGTTCGCGGAGAAGGAGCGATCCTTCGCAATTTCGCTGGCGAGACCTTCATGGATCGCTACGACGAACGCAAAGAGCTCGCTCCCCGCGATATCGTTGCCCGCGCGATTGACAGTCAGATGAAGAAATCGGGTAGCCCGCACGTCTGGCTCGACATCACTCATCGCAGCGAAGAAGAGCTCAAAGACATCTTCCCCAACATCTTTAAAGCCTGCGCCAAACAGGGTCTCAACATGGCGACAGACAAAATCCCCGTCGTGCCCGCCATGCACTACCTCTGCGGAGGTGTGAAAATCAATCTCGATGGGGCGACCGAAATTCCCGGCCTCTATGCCTGCGGCGAAGTCAGCTGCTCCGGGCTCCATGGTGCGAATCGCCTCGCGAGCAACAGTCTACTTGAAGCCGTCGTCCTCGCAAACCGCGCTGCGCGCAGTATCGACAAACACTTAAAAACCGCTGCACCACGTATTAAAAATCTCCCTACATGGGTGGATGGAGATCTTCAGGACAGTGATGAGCGCGTCGTCATCGCTCACAACAACGAGGAACTCAAACGGGCGATGTGGGACTATGTTGGCATCGTGCGGACAACGAAGCGCCTCCGTCGCGCCCAGACGCGTATCAAGCACCTCAAGCGCGAAATCGAAGACTACTACCGGAACTTTAAGGTCGAGCCCTCGCTCCTCGAGCTGCGTAACCTCGTCGAGATCGCAGACCTCATCGTCCTCAGCGCGATGCAGCGTAAAGAAAGCCGAGGTCTCCACTACACCCTCGACTACCCGGACAAACATCCGAGCCCGATCAACACCGTCGTTCGGCGCAAACAAGGGTAGGCATGAGTGACGTAGGAACGATCGCTATCGTTGGAACGGGAGCTCTCGGCGGCTATGTCGGAGCGCACCTCGCCAAAGACAACAACTCGGTTCGCTTTCTCGTTCGCCGCGACTACGACGCACTGAAGCAGCACGGATTCCATGTCCGACTCGTCGATGCCGAAGACTTCACTGTCCCTGCGCCGAAGATCTTTCAATCGCCCAGCGAGATCGGACACGTCGACCTCGTCATCGTAGCGCTGAAGACGACTCAGAACGAGAGCCTCGCACAGTTGCTTCCGCCCCTCGTCGGAGAACACACTCAACTCCTCACGATTCAGAATGGCCTCGGCAATGTAGAGCGATTGAGTGCGCTTTTTCCGCAGAATAAAGTCCTTGGAGGGCTCTGCCAGATCGGGGTCGACCGCGAAGCACCTGGTCGGCTCGTCAGCTATGTCCCCGGTGGAGGTTCGATCCAAGTCGGCGCAGGCGCTCATGCGACGATGGATGATGTCGATGCCATCGCCACGATGCTTAAAGACAGCGGGCTCAAGACGCGCAGTCTCGAAAGCCTCGGCGAAGCCCTTTGGCGAAAACTGATGTGGAACGTGCCCTTCAATGGGCTGACCGTTGCGACTGGTGGACACACCACCGACCACATCGTAGGCACACCGGCCCTCCGTGAACTCAGCACGGCCCTCATGAATGAACTCGTGACCGCCGCCAATGCCCTCGGCTTTCCGATCGAAAGTTCCTTTACCGAAAAACAAATTGGCTTCACCGATAAGCTGGGAGCCTATCCACCCTCCTCGCTCGTTGACTGGCGGGCCAAGCGCCCGATCGAAGTCGAAGCGATCTGGGGCGAGCCTTTGCGCCAAGGCGCCAGCGTCGGGGTCGAGATGCCTCACCTCCAGACCCTCCATGCGATTCTCGAAGGCCTGAATGCGTCCTTACTGAAGAGTTAGAGTCTTCTAAACAATTTCGCCGTTGCCCTAGATAGGCATCCCGCAAAACGTGAACGGCATGGACACTCCCGACCTCATCGCTCTCGGAAAACTCGCTGAAGACGCTGCTCGCGCCGCCGGCCAAATCCTCCGCGATGAAGGCAAAAGCCTCCGCGAAGTCACCTTTTCCGATCAACGCGATGTGAAACTCGCCGCCGATTCAGCCGCCGAAGAGCTCATCCGCAAGATGCTCGGTAAAGCTTCCGACATCCCCGTCTATGGCGAAGAACTCGGGGGCGACAGTGGACTGATCGACCGTGGCGAACTCGTCTGGGTCGTCGACCCGCTCGATGGCACTTTCAACTACCTCCGTGGCAACCCGCTCTGCGCCGTCAGCATCGGACTGATGCGTGGCGAAGAGCCCCTCTTCGGCGTTATCTACGACTTTAACAATGACCGCCTCTTCAAAGGCAGCTCCGTTGAGCCCTTCACCATCAATGGCGAAACACATACCCCTGAATGGGCCGACAGTCTCAGCAACGCCGGACTCTGCACCGGCTTTCCGATTGGGATGAATCGCGACGCCACATCGATGACCCAGTTCGTCGAGCTCATCGCCCCGTACAAGAAAGTCCGCATGGTCGGCACCGCTGCCCTCGCCATTGCGATGGTCGCCAGCGGGCAAGTGGATGCCTACTACGAATCGAACATTCGCCTCTGGGATGTCGCCGCAGGCCTCGCCCTCGTCAAAGCCGCCGGAGGCACTCTCAAGATGACCCGTGGAAATCCCGACCTCCCCCTCGCCTACGACGTCTGGGCCGCCGGCAAACCGATCTTCATCCAGTAGTAGCACAGAACAAAAGCCAGAGCTTCTTCAATCTAGATTTACCACAGAGGACACAGAGAGCACAGAGTTTATGTGCATTTTGTGGTTCCAACTCTACAGAGCCTAAGAACATCCGTGTCCATCCGTGGTTAAACTTACAGAACTTTCGCCTCTGTGTCCTCTGTGGTGAATTTTACAGAGCCTCAGCCCAGAGCCTTAGCTCTTCGTGTCCTTCGTGGTGAAAAGCAGTCCGGCGCTTAGTCGCGGCTTGCTGCGAGGAAGTAGAGCAGCCACGCGAGCGAGCTGACGAAGGCAGCGACATAGGTCCACCCAGCAGCATCGAGTGTCTCGTCGACACCCTTGCGCTCATCTGGGCTCAAAATGCCGGTACCGACGAGGGCAAGTTTAGCGCGCTTCGAGGCATCAAACTCTACCGGCAACGTCACGAGGTTGAAGAGCGTGATCGCGCCGTAGGCGACAACGCCCAGGATCGTCAGTCCCGTCATTCCGAGAAAGAAGCCACCGAACATCATCACCATGAGGAGGTTGTTCGCGATCCCAACGACAGGCACGAGTGCCATGCGCGCCTTCAAGGCTGAGTAGCCTTGCGCGTGCTGGATGGCGTGGCCCGCTTCGTGCGCCGCGACGCCGAGGGCAGCGAGACTGTGGCCGTGGTAATTCTCTTCGCTGAGTACGAGGTTCTTCGTCACCGGGTTGTAGTGGTCGGTGAGGTGCCCGCGCGTCGAAGTGATTTGCACCCCTTCAACCCCCGCGGAACGCATCACATATTCAGCCGCTTCGCGACCCGTGATTCCACTGCGTGCGGAATATTTCGACCACTTACCATAGGCCCCCTGCACGCGATTCTGCGCCCAAAGTCCAATGATCATCGTGAATGCAATAACTAGAATGAAAAGTAGCATAGGTGTGGTTGTGTTAGAAGTGCCTTCCTAGAGCAAATCAAATGCCGGCCCACGCACAAGCGCTTCGTTCCGATTTAAACTTCCTTAACGCCTCAAGCGAAGCCGCATAAACCATCTGATGACGTGAATGTCCCGAGCGTTCAGAATCAGAGAACAGCCGAGCGAAGCCATTGCCTCCCCTGCGCCAGTGTGTCCCTAGGTGCGCCAGCCTTGGGCACAATAGGCGTCATACGTATAATATAAAGGTTTCCCAAAACAGCGTATCCCATTTTCACGACACAGAAGCCAAGTCTTCCCCGCTAAGCCAGCCCGCGGGCTTTGAGCAGTGCTTCGGGATCGGGATTTCTGCCCATGAAGTTGCGGAAGAGTTCTTCGGGGGGAGCGCTGTTTCCTTTGGAGAGGATGGATTCGCGGAAGGCGTGGCCGGTCTCCGAATTCATCACGCCATCAGCTTCGAAGCGGGAGAAGGCATCGGAGGCGAGGACGTCGGCCCACATGTAGCTGTAGTAACCTGCGGCGTATCCAACGGCATCACTGAAGAGGTGTCCGAAGGTGCGGAGGTTGCTCCGTGGTTGGCTGGCTAACGGAGTGAGATACTCGGCATTTAAATCGCGCCACCAATCTTCGAGCGAAGGCTTTTCGGCGAGGAGCTGGGTCGCATTGAGATGGAGCATCAGGTCGGTCCGTCCGAAGGCGAGCTGGCGGACCATGAAGCTCGCGCTTCGAAAGGTCTTTGTCTTGAGGAGGTTTTTGAAAATCTCTTCTGGAATCGGTTCACCTGTTTCGTGGTGACGTGCGAAGCGGTCGAGGCTGACGCGTTCCCAGCACCAGTTTTCTAGAATCTGCGAAGGCAGTTCGACAAAATCCCAAGCAACATCGGTCCCACCGAGGGACGCGACTTCAACTTCGCTCAAGAGGTGATGGAGGAGATGGCCGAACTCATGAAAGACGGTCTCAACTTCACCATGGAGGAGAAGGGCTGGCTGATCACCGAGTGGTCGGGTCATGTTACCCGCCATCGCCCCGAGGCAAGGCTTGTCACCACTCTCGGAGCGCATCGGTGTCATCCAAGCACCACTGCGTTTTGTCTCACGTGGAAACCAGTCGGTGTAAAAGAGACCGCAGTGGCGATTCGTCTTAGAATCAAAAATATCGAAGGCCTGCACATCGGGATGCCAGACGGGCGGTTTTGCATCGCCTGTGCGCTCGACAACGCGGACCCCGAAGAGTTCCTCAGTGAGGGAGAAGAGTCCTTCGATGACCCGGTTGACCTGAAAATAGGGGCGCAAGCTCTCCTCGTCGAAGGAGCACTCTGCCATCCGCAATTTCTCCGACCAGTAGCCGACGTCCCACGCTTCCATGGGCGAGTTGTCGCCTGACTTCGCCTTAAATTCTTGCAGCTCATCACACTCATCGCGAAACCGCGGTGCGATGCGGCTGTGCAAATCTTCTTCGAAGGCGAGGGCTGCCTTGCCGTTTTTTGCCATCCGGCGAGAGAGCACATGGTCAGCAAAATTAGCCATGCCGAGGATCTCTGCCTGCTCCTGTCGGAGGCGAAGAATGTCCCAGATCAAAGGCTCATTCGCATGCGGTGCTTCGGTCGCAAGGGCGTAGTAAGCGTTGAGGATGTCGCGACGCAGTTCGCGGTCTTCCGCGTAGCGCATGACGGGCATAAAAGACGGCGCTTGGAGCGTAAAACGCCAGACTGGTTGATCGTCTGTCCCCAGCTTTTTCTCTTTTGCTTCCTGGAGGGCAGCGGCGCGGGCGCTTTCAGGCAGACCCGCGAGGCGCGCTTCATCTTCCACCACAAGCTCGAAGGCATTGAGCGTATCGAGATGATTTTCGCCGTATTGAGTCGTGATCTTCGCCAGCTCCTCGGCAATCGCCATGAGGCGGTCTTTCTTTGCATCCGGGAGATCAGCGCCGGATTCGCGAAAGTCATTCATCGTCTCTTCGACGAAGCGCTGCTGGACCGGCAAGAGCTGACTGACAGCGGAGCTCTCACCAAAGGCCTTGAGCACCTTCCAGATCTCAGCATTGAGCGGTAGGCCGGAGAAAAAGCGCGTCACCTTCGGCTGGGCGATCTTGAAGGCAGCGCGAAAGGCTTCCGTGTTATCGACCGACTCTAGGTGCGAAATGAGACCCCACGCATTGGAGACCTGATCAACGAGTGTCTCAAAGGTGGCGAAGGTCGAGGCATAGGTCACTGCATCGAGGGGCTGCGCAACGAGCTGAGATATCTCAGCTTCGGCGCGAACAATCGCTGCGTCCATATCCGGCACGATGTGCTCGGGTGAGAGATCGGTCCACGGCGCCTCAAGGGCGGTCGACAAAAAGGGATGAGTAGTCATAGAAGTTTGTGTATCTAATATCTAAATACACTTTAGAGCGTCAGCGACTTATCTAGGCTTTTCGCTTTCTCAAGTGCATCAGGCAGCTCGGGGGCGAGCATGGTAAAATGTCCCATCTTACGTCCGGGTCGAGCCTCAGCCTTCCCGTAGAGATGTAGCTTTGCTCGCGGTTCTTCGAGCAGCACCTTCCAGTCTGGTTGACCGCCGGCAGGCCAGCGATCGCCGAGCAGATTTACCATCACGGCGGCAGAAAGCGCATCCGGTGCGCCCAGCGGCAGCCCCGCCACAGCGCGGATGTGCTGCTCAAACTGACTCGTGACGGCGGCGTCGAGGGTGACGTGTCCGCTGTTGTGTGGACGCGGAGCGAGCTCGTTGACAATCCATTTGCCACCCTGAGTGAGGAAGAGCTCAACCGTGATCAGGCCGACGGCTTGCAGCTCGCGAGTGATCGCGAGAGCGAGGGCCTGTGCTTCGGCCTCGAGATCTGGGCAGATACGAGCGGGCCAAATCGTTGTATCCAGGATATGGTTACAATGCTCGTTCTCAAAAACCGGATATGCCTGCTCTTCACCCGCTGTATTGCGTGCGCAGACGACGGAAAATTCATTCTCGAAGGTGATCCATTTTTCGAGGACGCAGGGAACTTCTCCAAGTTTGGTCCAGGCGTCGGCAAGGTCGGTTGACTCGGAAAGCTTGATCTGGCCTTTGCCGTCGTAGCCAGAGTCGGCGGTCTTGAGCACGCTCGGGAATCCCAGCTCAGCAACGGCGGCGCGCAGCTCATCAACCGAAGAGATGGAAGCGAAAGGAACACAGGGGAAGCCGTTATCGCGCAGAAAGGATTTCTCTTTCAGGCGGTGCTGACAGACTTCAAGCACTGATCGCCCAGGGCACACCGCAACGGTCTGCTCAAGATGGGCCAGCGTTCCTTTCGGGATGTTTTCAAATTCGAGGGTTATGCGATCAGTGCGGCGGGCGAGCTCGTCGAGCGCCGCCTTGTCGTCAAAGGGAGCCGCGATCACAGCGTCCGCAACCGAGGCTGCTGGGGCTGCCTGTCCACCGGGATCGAGAACGACAAAGTGGTATCCCAGTTTCCGACCAGCGAGCAGACTCATGCGACCAAGTTGACCGCCGCCGAGCATTCCAATCGTCGCACCGGGCGGAAGCATCGGTAAAGGTTGAGCGGCTGCGTTACTCACTAGCGGGCAAGTCTGGGAGGTCAGCGCCCAGAACAGTTTCAGTTTGAGTCGCCCGCCAAGCAGCGAGCTTTTCGTTCAAGGCGGCATCGTTGAGGGCTAGAATAGCAGCAGCAGTGAGGCCGGCGTTTTTGGCTCCGGCAGAACCGATTGCAAAGGTGGGGACGGGAATGCCGCCGGGCATTTGCACGATCGAAAGGAGCGAATCCATCCCCTTCAAAGCTCGGGACTCTACGGGCACTCCGAGGACAGGTATGAGCGTCATGCTCGCTGTCATGCCGGGGAGGTGGGCCGCGCCGCCAGCACCGGCGATAATGACTTTGAGGCCGCGGTGGGCCGCAGTTTTGGCGTAATCGCAGAGGAGCTCAGGCGTACGGTGAGCGCTTACAATGCGCTTCTCAAAGGCGATGCCCAGCGCTTCGAGGATTTCGGCCGCCGCTTTCATCGTCTGCCAATCTGAGAGACTGCCCATAATGAGACCAACTTGGGCGGGAGGGGTTCCGGTAGTCATAAACGCCACGATGAGCCTGCCGCGCAGCAGATCAAGGCTCTAGAGCAATTTTTGAGTAGCCTGTGATTCACCCTCGTCGTCCGAGTTCGGCAAGCGAACGCGCACGGTGGTGCCTTCGCCAGGAAGACTATCGATCGCGATCTCACCCTTGAGCATCGCGACAAATTCTCTCGTGAGGGAGAGGCCGAGCCCCACCCCTTTTTCTCCAAGCGTGCCCGTAGTGGATTCGAGCTGTTCGCCCATGAGCACCTTTTCGATTTGTCTACTTTGCATCCCGACACCGCGGTCGATGACACCGAGGTAATAACACCCATCCTCTAAGCGATGTTCTACTCGGACGGTTCCTCCGACGGACGAAAACTTGATCGCATTGGCGACAAGGTTGCGAACAACATAGGCCATGAGGTCGCGATCCGTCGTAACAAAGAGTTCGGCTGGGGGCTCGTGGATGAGTGTAACCTCCTTGCGCGCCGCATCGAGTTGCAAAAGCCCGAGGGCTTCTTCCGCGACCGGAACGAGATCCACTTTATGGAACTTTGGCTGGATGCCGTCGCGATGGACACTCGACCAACCGAGCAGGTTGTTGAGGGTGTCGCTGAGGTGTCGGGTGGATTCCTCCAAGGTTCCAGCATACTCGTTCATCTTCGCCTTATCGAGCTCATCGGGCGAGTAGCGCAGCATGTACATGAGCGCATTGAGCTGCGAGATAGGCGAACGTAGGTCGTGCCCGATGATGGATAGAATCGTGTCGCGAGTGCGGGTCGATTCCCGCAGCTCACTGTGCATGCTGAGCAGCTCATTTTCGTAGAGCCGTCGGGCAGAGACATCTTCGACGATGAGGACGACCTGTTTCACTTCGCCTTCACCGCGTAGAAGCTGGGCATCGAGGCGAAGCACCTGGGTCGTGCCGTCGTCGAGCTCACGGCGAACCTCGCCCTGCGTGTCATTCCCACTGAAGGCTGGGCGCAAAATTTTCAACCACCGGTCGCGCTCAGAATCATCAACGATGTCTATGAGGCTGTCGCCGGGATGGATTTTTATGCCGTAGCTAAGGCTCAGGAGCTCCGACGCCCGCAGGTTTACACGCCGAATCGATGAGTCAGTTTCGAGGACGATGACGCCACGAGGAAGCTGCTCAAGGATATCCATCTGGGTGGAAAGGTCATCCATGGTTAGCAACGTGTCTCAACATTATATGAGTATTAACCCCCATAAGCGGGTGATTTACAAGGCTGATCGCGAAGAAAAACGAGGCCCGCCTGTCAGCTGCTCCTACACTAGACAAAGTCAGCAAACCCTCGCTTCAGCCACCCAAACACCACGACCCCAACAAAACACAGCACAATCCCAAAAATGAGGCTGAAAATGTAGAATCCAAAATCGAGCGATACGCCCCAGAGCAAGACCCGGCGAGATTCTTCAATGACGTGGAGGAGTGGATTCCACCGCATGAAAGCCCAAATCTGCGGGTAGGCCTCAACCTCTGATCGGCTGTAAAAGACCCCGCTGGACCAGAATACAATCTGCGACAGCATCCGGATCGCTTGCCCAAAGTCTCCAACATAGACCGATACCGCCGAGATCCCTGCATTCATCCCTAGCGCGATGAGAAAAAGCGGCAAAATCAAGACAGGCAAAAGCAGGAGCACGTAGGCTTCACTGGGCTGAAGAATGATCACCCCGATGCTCCAGGCTGCCAGGGTAAGACTCAGCTTCAAAAAACTCGAGATGGTATGCGCCAAAGGAATGACGATGAGCGGCAGCGCGTTCTTTTTGACCAAGTTCGACTGACTGGTGAGGAGACCCGGCGCGATCCCCATCGGCTCTGTAATCGTCTGCACAAGCATCATTCCGATGAAGACCCCAAGCGCGTAGTGCCAAGTCGTTTCGCCATCCACGACACCAAAGCTACGGTTAAAAATGACCCCAAAAACGACGGTATAGATGCCAAGCTGAACGAGGGGGCCGATAATCAGCCACACCCATCCGAGGAAACTATTCTGGGTCTGTTCCTGGAGGTGGCGAAAGGTGAGAGCCAGGATGAGGGACGGTGTGAGGCGCTGCTGCATGATCGCAATAGAGGGGTTGGCGGAAGCACATCCAGAGTGTGTCGAGCCATCGCACGAAACTCCATCCGCTAGATCAAACGTCTAAAGGTCAATCTCGTAAAAGCTTGCCTGAGTAAGGGCGGGAGAACGAATCTTCGCTACCTCCCCATGGCCTCTATCGTCTGCGATCAACTCACCAAGCAATACGTCCTCCATGCGGGTCCCTCGTATCGGCTCGGCCACGCCCTCCGCCTCGCGAAAACCCCTTTCATTAAGAGATTCGGGGAGCGCCTGACCTCATCGACGAAAGGTCACAGCATCACTGTGCTTCACCCTTTCAGCACAAAA
>TARA_B110000438_G_scaffold112383_1_pt1 | contig 11915 bp, 10 predicted proteins | sample TARA_B110000438 | Tara Oceans TARA_B110000438 (sample SAMEA4398413) | marine metagenome | biome: Polar Biome; feature: [MES] marine water layer (ENVO:01000295) within the mesopelagic zone...; material: water (ENVO:00002006), including particulate matter (ENVO:01000060) such... | reverse complement strand
TGATTTCTCTTTTCCTGATGGTTTTGTTTCTCGTTTGTTTCTGGAACCTCATCATTTGGACAGCTCCTGAGGGAGATGGCGTGTCCGACTTCTCTGATGCCACGCCCGCACCCAAACAGAAGAAACAGCAACAGCAAAAGGTTAAACTGATGCAGCGCCAAAAAGCTGCCAAGTCCTCAAAGTCCTTCAACTTTCAGGCTAAGGCTATTTCTGATATTGCTGCTCCGGATATCGATATCAAAGCACTTGATATAAATCCCTCAATATCCATTAGCCCGATGGGCGATGTGGGTGATGTTCGTGTGAAAGTTGATATGTCGGCTCTGGACAAAGCTTTTGCATCCACCTTCATGGGAATGAAGTCCCAAGCGAACAAGATTTGCTTTATCATTGATTACTCCGCGTCCATGAGAGGACGTGACTTAGTCATGCGGGATGAGCTGTCCACGGCTATCGACAAGTTGCCAGCGGTCGGTTCCGTTTGCGTCATGTTCTTTTCCGGTCCCACTTGGTTGGCTGGTGAAAACGCCAATGTCTTGCACAAAAAGTGGAAAGGGACAAATAGCGCCGGTTGGGCACCAGTTGCGGGATTCACTCCAAGTAGACCGAAATGGATTCCTGTAACTCCTTCCACTAAAAAGAAATTGACCGAAGCGGTTTGGGAAACTCCTCTGACTTTCGGTACTGTGTGGAACAACTCTTTTGAGTGGGCTTTTTACCTGAACCCCAAGCCCGACATCATCTATTTCATGACCGATGGAAACTCCAACCCAAAGCTTCAAGGGATGGATGTTATCAAGACCAAGAAAGGTCGTACTAAAATTTATACCATCGGCTATGGAGCACCTGCCGGCGCCAAAAAACCTTTGGAGGAGATTGCCGCCATGACCGGAGGCAAGAGCAAGTTCGTCGACATGGCAGCAATTCAGAAGATGGAAAAGGCGATTCCTGCAAAAAAGAAGGCCATGGTCGGTAAAAAGAAAGGCAAAGGGTAGTTTACTCTCCGTTTTCTTCCTGCTTGTTTGTTTTTCAGAATATAACTTTTCACTCGGTAGCGATTCATTCAATTCCTACCAGTTTTTCCTTAAATCAGCAGGGGAGTCCCTTCGATCATTTGATTGAATTCAATCTTTATGATTTGCTTTTTGGCCAACTCGGTTCTCATCTTTGCCACTCATTTTAATCTAGAATAAACCAAACCATGAAAAATGCCTTTCGTTTTTTAATAGTTCTTTCTTTCTCCGGTTTCATCAATTCCTTCCTTTCGGCTGAATCCATAAAGGTTCTTTTGATCGACGGGCAAAACAATCATAATTGGAAGGCGACTACACCTGTGCTTAAAAAAGCCCTCGAAAGCTCCGGTCGTTTTTCCGTTACGGTATCCACTAGTCCTGCTAGAAATGGGTCTAAGGATGACTGGTCCCAGTGGAATCCTAAATTTGAATCTTTCGACGTCACTCTAAGCAATTACAACGGTCAGTCTTGGCCTGCCCCGCTCCAGAAGTCCCTCGAGAATTATGTTAAGGGTGGAGGAGCCTTTGTCGTTGTCCATGCCGCCAATAATTCTTTTTCAGGTTGGTTGGAGTACAACCGCATGATTGGTTTGGGCGGTTGGGGAGGGCGTACCGAGAAGAACGGTCCATATTTATATTTTGACGACTCCAATAAGCTTGTGCGCGATCCTCGACCCGGTCGTGGAGGTAGTCATGGAGCGCAGCATGAATTCACCGTAAAGCTCCGCCAAAAGGATCACCCCATCGTTAAGGGCATGCCCGCCGAGTGGAAGCACGCCAAAGATGAGCTATACGACTCTCTGCGAGGTCCCGCGGACAAGGTCGAGGTCATCGCTACGGCTTACAGCTCCAAAAGCAAAAGGCACGAGCCAATGATCATGACCATAAGCTATGGAAAGGGCAGAGTTTTCCACACACCGATGGGGCATGCCGACTATTCCATGCGTTGCGTTGGTTTCCAAGACGTTCTGCGTCGAGGAACTGAATGGGCTGTCACAGGTAAGGTTACCCAAGCCCTATCGAAAGAGTTTCCTTCTGCGGACAAAACGGTTTCGGTATCCTCAAAGTAGTTTTTATCTTAATTTCTTAAGACACAAAAAAAAGACCGCCCGGAGGCGGTCTTTTTTCGATCGAAAATCCTTTTCGAAAGAGACTTGCGAGCTTACTCGCTAGCGTTGCTATCGGCAGCACTGCCGTTAGCATCTCCTCCAGTGTCATCACCACCACCGCAAGAAGCGAAGAGGGCGATAGACAGGATACTTAAGATGGTCAGAAAGCTTTTCATGACGTCAGTTTCCTTAATGTTTGGTTTATATTTGTTTATCTAAAACCGCTTCCGGAGAAGTGGATTGTTGCCCAATAAAATCAACGTTTTGGGCAATTTGTCAAGGGGAAAGGCGGACACTGCCAAGGGGGTATCAAGTATCCGGGAAGGTTTTCCGTTTACTTTTGTCCAGTTGGGCATTCTCTAGGTATTTTTAACAACATCTTTATTTTATGGCTTCTCATTTAATAGGAATAGACGTGGGAACCTCCTCAACCAAGGCGGTTCTAATCGACGCATCCGGGGAGGTGGTCGATACCATTGTTCCCGAATACGAATTTCAAACGCCGAGACCCTCTTGGGCGGAATCAAATCCCGCCGATTGGTGGGATGCCGCCGTGACGGCAATACGAGCTTTGCTCACCAAGGTCGATCCTGCGAGCATTGTCGGTGTGGGTCTCACCGGGCAGATGCACGGAATGGTTGCTCTGGACGGTAAGGGGGATGTTCTCAGACCCTGCATCATGTGGAATGATCAGCGTACGGGAAAGCAATGTGAGGTCATCACGGAGAAGGTGGGTGCGGAAAAGGTTATCCAGTTAACCGGTAACCCCGTCCTGCCCGGTTTTACTGCTCCGAAAATTGTGTGGACTCGTGAAAACGAGCCGGAGATTTATGCGAGGATTACAAAAATCCTGCTTCCCAAGGACTATGTTCGCTATAAGCTGACCGGGGAATTCTTTACCGATGTTTCAGACGCCTCCGGTACTTCATTGCTTGATGTTGCGAATCGATGTTGGTCGGATGAGATGCTAGCGGCCATGGATATTCCGGCTTCGTGGATGCCCGAAGTTACGGAGTCGGACGTGGCCTCAACAAAAATCTCCAAGTTCGGCGCTGAGGCAACGGGCTTGCCGGAGGGTACTCCCGTTATTGCCGGAGGCGGGGATCAAGCGGCTCAAGCGGTTGGTTGCGGCATCGTGGGCGAAGGCACCATTTCCGCCACCTTGGGAACCAGCGGTGTCGTCTTTGCGCACAGTGACGAGTACCGGGTAGAGCCCGAGGGAAAGCTTCATGCCTTTTGCCATGCTGTTCCTGGAAAGTGGCATCTCATGGGAGTGATGCTTTCTGCGGCCGGTTCTTTCCAGTGGTATCGCAACCAGTTCGGAAGAGAGGAAATGGCTGCTGAAGCCAACGGTGGTATCGATGCTTACGACGCTCTCACCCAATTGGCATCCGGAGCCCCTGCCGGAGCTGAGGGTTTGCTTTTCTTGCCTTACCTGTCGGGTGAACGAACACCTTACCCTGATCCTAATGCCCGTGGAAGCTTCATTGGTCTGAGCCTGCGACATGGCAAAAGTCACCTGACGAGAGCCGTTCTGGAAGGAGTGAGTTATGGGCTTAACGATTCTCTCACGCTCATGCGTGGTCTCGGTATCGAACCTGACAGGATCATCCTTTCGGGAGGAGGTACCCGTTCCCCCCTTTGGAAGCAGATGCTCGCCGATGTTTTCGGTACTCGTTGCGAAATGGTGAATGCCTTGGAAGGCGCAGCCTATGGCGCGGCTTTGTTGGCTTCTGTCGGGGCAGGTGTTCACGGCAGTGTGGAGGAGGCATGTTCGGCTTGTATTCGTGTAACTGATTCTGTGGATACGGGGGCGGAACGAGAAATTTACGAAGCTTTTTATCCTAGGTACCGAGCTTTATACCCGGCTCTCAAGGATGAATTTGCTGCTTTGGCCGAGACGGTTGCAGGACAAGCTGGTTGAAGCTCTGTACCACAACCAATCGCAGCTTATCTTTTAACGCGAGCAATGGGTAACGCCGATTACGATAGCGACCGCGTCTTGCGCGAGTATCTCCTGTTCCACTACGGATTGGCGGATGACATTTTGTCCAAGGGTCATGGTCCCAAGCAAGGACTTGGTTTTCCCGTCCGAACGGTTTCGGAATTGCTGGACTCCAATACCTTGTCTTCGTCTTCGTGTCGGGCCTTGGATATCGGTTGCGCGGTCGGGCGTTCCAGTTTCGAGTTGGCCAGAACCTGTACCGACGTTGTGGCAGTGGATTATTCGACGACCTTCATCAGAGCCGCTCAGACTCTTCGGGATTCAGGCGAATTGTCTTTCGGGTTTCCTTCCCAAGGTGAAAGAAGGATTCCTTCCGTTGCGCGAGTTCCTTCGGGAGTGGATTCCTCCAGAGTTCGTTTTTTGACGGAGGACGCTTGCCGTTTGCCGAATGACCTAGGGGACTTCGACGTTGTTCATGCCGCAAACTTGCTTTGCAGGTTACCCGACCCCGGGGCTTTGATCGAGCGTTTGCCCGAGCTTGTTCGTCCGGGTGGACAATTGCTTTTGGCAACGCCCTTCACTTGGTTGGAAGAATTCACTCCAATGGAAAAGTGGTTGGGAGGCCGACTTTCGGGCAAGGATTCCGCAGAGGTATTAAAGGAGACCCTTTCACCGAACTTTTGTTTGGAAATTGAAATCGATTTGCCTTTTTTGCTTCGAGAGCACGAGCGGAAGTTTCAGTATGGGATTTCTTACGGCACTCGATGGCGGCGTTTGTCGGAGTGAACGGGCTTGCTCCTCCAATCATCGTGGCTTAGTCCCAATTAAGTGAAAACAGTGGATGAATTACTTAGTTCGGTAGAATCCGATGTTGACCCACCTGCCGGCTTGAATCCTCTGGTTCTCTCTCTCTGGCTCGCCCAAAAAGGTCGTTGGGATGCTTCTCACGAGGTGGCCCAAGACATTCACGAATCGGATGGTTCTTGGGTTCACGCCTACCTGCACAGGGTGGAGGGAGATATTGGGAACGCCCGATACTGGTACTCTCGCGCCGGGAAACCGGCCAAGAGTGTCGATGATAGCTTGGATCAGGAATGGCGTGAGATAGCTGCAGTCTTGCTGGGAGATCAGGCTCCCTGAATTCAGAAATTTGAGTCAGGCGAAGAAATTTACTTTTACTGAGGGCGGTCGAGGGTCGCCCCATTTGTCACTTCCGAAGGAAAAAAGAAGCGATTGGATTACTCCGATCTGTTTACTTGTGCTTTGCGGGATGAGTGTCCTTTTTATCCGGTCTGCTCAAGCCTACGTGGGAGGAGATTTGTGGCGTATGCAGATTATTTGGGTGTTGGCCGGGGCGTCATCCTACGCCTTCATGTCCTTGATCAACTACCATTTCTGGATGCGTTATGCCCACTACCTTTATGGACTGGGTCTGCTTGCTTTGTGTATGGTTTTTCTTGGTCCGGAGATCTACGGAGCCAAACGTTGGATCGATCTAGGGCTTTTTAAAATTCAGCCTGCAGAGGCGGCTAAGTTGGCCGCTCTTGTCTTGGGAGCCAGTATTTTAGCTCGATCTGAAGTCGGGACTCTTCGGGAATCGATGAAAGGCATTGGCAAAGTGACCCTTTGTTTTATCCTTCCTATGTTCTTGATTTTCATGCAACCGGACTTAGGATCAACACTTGTATTTCCACCTATGCTATTTTCTCTTTTATACGTTGCGAAAATTCCTTCGCGTTTCTTTGCCGGCACATTTCTTCTATTTGTGGTGGCTTTGGGCGTGGTCGGGTTCGACGTATACCGTTACTATCAATTCAAAACTGAGAATCCGCGACCTGACGATACCGTACTCGCTTATGAGGACACTTCGCTTCTGCCGCTAAAGGATTACCAGCGCAAACGCATTCTGACCTTCCTTGCTCCCGAGGTGGTGGATCGCGGTGGAGTAGGAGCCAATTGGAATCGTATCCAAGCTCTGATCGCCGTGGCTACCGGGGGACTTGGAGGCAAAGGCCTTGGAGACGGCATGCAAGCCAAATTGGGTTACTTGCCCTCTGCCGTCGGCCATAATGATTTCATCTTTGCGGTACTGGCCGAGGAGGCCGGTTTCGCGGGAGGACTTCTTGCGCTGGGTCTATTCGCCGTGGTGATTATGGGCTGCCTTTTGGTGGCCGGCCGGGCGAGCGACCGTTTCGGTGCCATGTTGGCTACCGGGGCGGCGGCATTGTTGATGACTCACGTCTTCGTCAACGTCGGCATGACCTTAGGCATTACACCCATTACGGGTTTGCCTTTGCCCTTCCTCAGCTACGGTGGATCTTTCCTCGTTAGCTGCTGCATCCTGATGGGGTTAGTCCAGAGCGTGTATCGCCACAGGAAGGAGTTTCGATGAGTTTGCCCAAAGCATTTCTGCCGCAGGTGAAATCGAGCTCCTCGTCGTGGGCCGTGGATTCCGAAATCGTTCAATCGACATGGCTAGAAAAACTAAGCGCCGGCATCACCACCGGAAGCACCGCAAGTCCCAAAACGTCGAGACTACCGTCTCCGATGCATCCCTTGAGGATCAACTAAAGGAAGCTCCCGAGGAACCCGAGCCCCAACTCATAGATAAAGGAGACCTGCGCAAGGAAGCGCAGGAAAGGGCCGCGAATCGGCCCATTCGTGAGCGCATCCTGTCTTTCTTTCGTCGCGACGACGGGCAAAAGGATTACAAGGAAATTATCATCAATTCCGAGGCCCTCGAACGTCGAGTGGCTCTTCTTCAGAATGGTGTGCTCGACGACTTCAGCGTCGAACGCAAGGAAGAGGATCGTATGGTCGGGGCTATCTTCAAAGGGAAGGTCCAGAACTTGGAGGCGGGACTAAAGGCCGCTTTCGTGGATATCGGCCAAGACAAGAATGCCTTCCTTCACTATTGGGACATGTTGCCCGGCGCAGGCAACAACGATCCCGACCTCGAAATCGTTCGGGAAAACAAAGGAAAGAACAGTGGCCGAGTCGAAGCCAAGTCCATCAAGGACATCCCCAAGGTGTTTCCTATCGGTTCCGAGATCGTTGTGCAGATCACCAAGGGGCAAATTGGCTCCAAAGGGCCCCGTACCACTACGAACTTGGCCCTTGCGGGGCGATTTCTCGTACTCATGCCCTATGGCGGTCAGTGTGGCATCTCCCGCAAGATCGACGACAGGACCGAGCGCAACCGTCTCAAGCGTATAATCACCAATCTCTCCCTCCGCGAGGGAATGGGGGTTATCATTAGGACCGTTGGGGAAAGCAAGCCCGAGAAGTTCTTTGACCGCGATTTACAACTCCTGTTGCAGCAGTGGGATGAGATTGAAGCTAAAATGAAGACGGTCAGAGGTTCCGCTTTTCTGTATCAGGAACCCGATCTCATCGGATTGACCGCTCGCGATTTTCTGACCGAAGACGTCGATCGGGTCCAGGTCGACAAGAAGGAAGACTATGACCGACTCATTGAGTCCGTGCAGAAAATTTCTCCCAAGTCGAAGTCCAAAATCAATCATTTTGACGAGGAAATCCCAATTTTCGAGCGATTCAGCGTCGAACGCCAAATCGAACAGACCTTCATGCGCAAGGTGCCTCTCCCTTCGGGCGGAGAAATCGTCATCGAGGAGACGGAAGCTTTGGTCTCCATCGACGTGAATACAGGTAGCCACAAGGTCGATCGCAAGGATGGCAAAAACTTTATTCTCCAAGCCAATATCGAGGCGGGCGTTGAGGTAGCTCGGCAATTGCGACTTCGCAACCTCGGAGGTCTTGTCATCATCGACTTCATCGATATGAAAAACAAGGGGGATCAACGCAAGGTCCACCAACGAATGAAAGCCTCCATGGCTGACGACAAGGCAAAGCACAATATCCTCCCCATCTCCCAACTTGGGATCATGCAAATCACACGTCAGCGACATGAGGAGAGCAATACTAGTGGGATTTACGACGACTGTCACTATTGCAGCGGTCGAGGAATCGTAAAGTCGTCTCGTTCCGTGAGTATAGAAATTCAGCGTCGTATCATAAGCGCCGTCCGACAGGTCAAGACTGACGATCTCACTCGTCGAGACGTCAAGTTCAAGGTTTATATGCATCCCAGTTCTTTGCGCCGCTTACGCGGTCCGGATGCTTCGTTGATTGGTCTCTTGGAGCGAAATTACGACATCACCTTGACGTTCGAGGCTTCTGAATCCTTTCACGTCGAGAATTTCAAGGTGATCGACGAATTGACCGATAAGGAAATTCGTTAGTCCTCCGGGCATGCGCTTCCTCGCCGCCTTCGATAAGTTCAAGGATGCCTTGAGTGCGGGCGATGTTTGTCGTCTTGCTCGTGAAACGCTCGAGTCCAGCTTGCCAAACGTACGAGTATCCGAGATTCCGCTAACCGACGGTGGCGAAGGATTTTGCGATATCCTAACTGGAGCGGTTGGTGGGCGATTCAGTAGCTATATCGTCGAAGGACCTCTTGGAACGCCTGTAGACGCTCGCATCGGCTATGTCGAACTGGGTCTTTTATCTCCTGAAGTACGAGAATTGGCGAATCTTCCCTCCGTGGGCGAAGTTGCGATTTTGGAAATGGCTTCGGCGGCAGGATTGGAGCAAGTGCCCGTTCCTTTGCGAGATCCTTGGTTGGCTTCTACCTTTGGCGTGGGGGAACTTATTCTGCATGCTACCAAGGAAGGCGCTGCCGCCATATTGCTTGGCATCGGTGGAAGTGCCACAAACGATTTGGGTATTGGAGCATTGCGAGCTCTCGGCTTGCGGTTTTTTGATTCTGAAGAAGCTGAAATGGATAATGCCTGTCCTGCCGAATGGCCAAGGATTGCTCGCATTTCCAGGGAATTGCCGGAGTTGCCTCCCTTGATAATCGCCTGCGACGTAGACAATCCACTTCTTGGTTCTTCAGGCGCTGCCGCCTCTTACGGTCCTCAAAAAGGGTTGCTTGCCGAGGACATACTGCGGATGGATTCCGAAATGGCGAGGATGGCATCCATGCTGTCGGATGAGTTTGGGGTGCAAGAGGACATGCTGACCACGCCCGGAGCCGGCGCTGCCGGTGGTATCGGGTTCGGGCTTGGCGTGGCTTGCTGTGGATGTTTCGTGCAGGGTTTTCCACTTGTCGCCGCTTGGTTGCAACTAGAAGAGAAAATTAATGACGCCGAGGTTATTTTGACTGGTGAGGGTAGGTTCGACTCGACTTCCCTCCGTGGCAAAGGTCCGGGAAAAGTTTTGGAGTTGGCACATCGAGCAGGTCGGCCGGTTTTTATTTTAACGGGTGCTGTTCCCGAGGAGGTCAGCCGAGAGGTCAGGGAAGTTTTTCCAAGTGTTTTTCTTCATCCGATTGGACGATCTGAGCTTTCCTTGGAAGAAAATTTGAGGCGAACCGGAGAATTTTTCGAGCAAACCTTGCAAAATTTGGTCGAAGAGAAAGAGTGGACAAAACAGTGAAAGAAGACGAAACGATCAGGTTAGAGGATCGCTGGCGCCGCATTCGCCGTCTCAAGAAATGGATGCGACCTCTGCCTCGTCGATCGAACGTTCATCGTTATCCCGTGCTCAAATGGTTTTCCGGCATGGCTCACCGCCGCTCGTTCTTGTGGTCTTTCCGTTCTCGAGAAATGGTCACCGCCTTGTTCCTCGGACTGATCGTCGCCTTTATGCCTTTGGTTGGGATACAGATGCTAATCGTCTTTTTTATCGCACTTTGGTTCCGGGCAAATCTTCCGGTTATCGTTGCTGTTCAGTGGGTTTCAAATCCCTTCACTATGGGGCCTATTTATTACGCCGACTATAAAATCGGTATGGCTATGATGGAATTGTTCGGCATCGCTCCCGAACCAAATCCCCTGCTTCAATCCGACTATGACTGGGCTCATTTCGAACTGGGGGATATTGGGGTTTTGCTCGATACCTTCCCTCCCATGATGCTCGGTGGTCTCGCTTTGGGCTCTTTCATTGGCCTCGTGGTGGCGGTTGCCTACAAATGGCTCGCCAAATGGTCAAAGGGGCCCTACGCCTCTTCAAATAAGAATAGCAAAACCTAGATGGGAACGGAGCATTGACAAATAATGAGTAAGAGCAAAGGTGTTAAAAACGGGGTGGGGTTATCCTTTTGTTTGTTGGTTTTCTTTACCGTCTGTATGTCACCGCTTAGCGGGGCTTCGAAGATCGGTCTTGGAATCGACCATATCGAACGAACCAAGTTCCGAGTTCTTCAAGGAAAACGGGTCGGGTTGCTCACGCATCCGGCAGGAAAGAATGCTGCAGGGCAAAGCACGGTTGAAGTGCTGCGTCGGCAATCGAATGTTGATCTGGTCGCCTTGTTCGGTCCGGAGCACGGTATCTACGGCGACGAAAAGGCGGCAGTTCCCGTGGACGACAAGATTGACTCACGCACGGGCCTGCCTGTTTTCTCCTTGTACGGCAAATACCGCAAACCCTCCTCGGCGATGTTGCGAAAGATCGATGTCTTGGTGGTTGATCTCCAAGACGTCGGGGTACGATGTTATACATACGTGAGCTGCATGCGATATGCGATGGAGGCTTGCTTCGAGAATGGGGTGGAAGTGATTGTGCTGGATAGGCCGAACCCTCTCGGTGGACTGTTGGCGGACGGTCCACCCATGGATGAAAAGTGGATGAGCTACGTGGGAGCCTTTCAAGTGCCTTTTGTTCACGGTCTTACTATTGGCGAACTCGCTCTTTTCTCCAAAAAAACTCCCGGGGTCCTGAAAATAGAGGCAGGAGCAAGGCGCAAAGGTAAACTTACAGTAGTGCCGATGATCGGATGGAAACGCTCCATGACGTGGCCCCAAACCGGCCTCAAGTGGGTGCCTACTTCGCCGAATATTCCAACTCTTGATTCCGTGGCCGGTTACCCGATGACTGGTCTTGGTGCTCAGCTCGGTAAATTCCGTCATGGAATCGGTACGCCTCATCCCTTCCGGTTCCTCACTTTCGAAGGGCGTTCCCCGGCTGAAATAAAGAGAGAGCTCGAAGCCTTGCGTTTGCCGGGTTTGAAGTATCAGCTAAAGACTGTTGTGAATTCCAAGGGGAAATCCGTTTCCGGAGTCTATCTCGTTGTCAGCGATTGGAGAAAATGGCGTCCCACGGCTCTTGCCTTTCACATGATGAAGCTTTCCGCCAAATGGGAGAGTCCCCAGCCATTTTCCCAGGCTGCCGAAGCTCAATCCAAACTATTCAACAAGCATGTTGGGTCATCCGCCTGGTGGAGTGAACTGTCCACCAAAGGTGCAGCTTCCGATCCCGACAAGTTTCTTCGCGAATGGAGTCGATCCGCTCAACTCTTCCGGGCTTCAGTCCGCAAATTTTTCCTATACGACTGATTTGCGTACCTACGAACGGGTAGGGGGGAGCGAAACCCCGTTTACGCTACCGAGCCAAGTCTTCCTGTGAGAGAACGCGAAGATTGTTTCGGGTCAAAACGTCGATGGCCACGTCTTCGTCCTCAAGTCCGATTGCCAGTACCGGCCTGTCGTTCGGCCAAGTGAGAAAGGGGTAGACGTAGTGAATGTTGATTTCCGCTTGCAACAGCGCCGAGGTGACGTGCTTAAGCGAACCCTCGTTAGGTATTTCAACCGCTACGATTTTGCGTTCCGAGTGGGTTATTCCCAGACGGCGAAGGATTTCTCGGGTTTCGTCGGGATAATTGGTAACCATCCTGACGAGGGCGCTGTCCGTGGTGTCCAGAACCGAGATGGCCATTACATGAACGTCGGCTCCATTCAGCTTGCTCACCATGTCGTTTAGCCACCCAACCTTATTCTCGGCATGGATGACGAATTGACGGATCAGCTCCCTGCCGGGATTCCGAAT
>TARA_B110000438_G_scaffold125602_2_pt1 | contig 11944 bp, 10 predicted proteins | sample TARA_B110000438 | Tara Oceans TARA_B110000438 (sample SAMEA4398413) | marine metagenome | biome: Polar Biome; feature: [MES] marine water layer (ENVO:01000295) within the mesopelagic zone...; material: water (ENVO:00002006), including particulate matter (ENVO:01000060) such... | reverse complement strand
CGACCTTTGCAGAAGATCCTCGCAATTTGAAGATGAGCGCTGGCGATGCGAAGAGTCGGAATACTTTAAGCCACGCTTACGCGGATATTTCTCTTGATATTACTGAGGCCGGCAGACCCAGAAACATAGAAGTTTTATCTGAAGAAACAGAAGAAAACGCATACAGGCTTTCCCAATTACGCCGTGAAGTCCGGGCTTCGACGTTTCGACCTATGCTAGTCGAAGGAAAGCTGGAACGTACTAATGGACAGGTGTTTCGCTACAGGTATTGGTACTAATTTTCAGTAGTAAGATGTAGCATCCAATGATTAGCTGTTCTATTGTTAAGCAAAGGTAAAGGGGGCTGGATTACAATTAAGCTGCACATTTTCAGTGAGTTATAAATTTCGACTATTTGTTTTGATATGTACCTATAAATCGAAAATGTCGAGAAAAAGTAGCTAAAATCACGAAAAATGGAGTGCAATTTAGAGCTGCTTCAAATCCAAGTTAAATCTATGAAAAAGTTTAATATGATAATGCCCAAGATAGTTTTGCTAAGCGGAATCAGCTTAAGCTTTCTGGCATGTCAAAGCTCGAGTCAGAGCTCATCCTCTGCGAGTATGCCATCGATGCCCTCTTCTTCGAGCCCGAGCTCACAAAGCTCGCAATCGATGCCATCATCAAGCAGTTCTAGCTCGAGGTCACAATCATCGCCGTCAATGCCTTCTTCGAGCAGTAGTAGCCGCTCTCAATCGAACCCGTCGCCCTCCGGTAGCTCTTCCCAGCGCTCGCAGGGAGCCCAGAGCAGCTCTCAAGCCCAAGCCAATAGGGATAATCCGATGCCGCAGACTTCATCGAATTTTCCACAAACAAGTGGGCGAGGTTCGGCGAATAGTCAATCTAGGGATCAAGGTGCGCGTGATAGCTCTGTGCCTTCTAGCGATTCTGGAAGTCAGGCATCTGGTGGGGGGCAGCAATCAGCACAGCAAAGTCAACAGGGGCAAGGTAATCCGGCGGGGCAGCAAGGTCGGAGAAGCGCTCCAACCTCCGGCTCTGGCAATGCAAGTGGCGACATTTCTACTGGAGATCTAAATTCAGGTCAAGGTGGGAACTCTGGTTCAGATGGCGGGCTTTTAGAGAACCCCAGTGGGGATTATAGCTTAGATACGCTGCCAAATAATGTTTTAAGTGGAAATAGCTCCATGCAAACTCAGAACACTGGACCAATGACCTCTGTTGAAAGAGCAAAAGTATTGGACGAAAGGCTACGTCGAGGCTATGAAACCTTTGACGGCTTCATTCTCAGTGAAAGAGAACAAGCTCAGAATGAAAGTAATGCTGCAGGCAGCGCGCAGCCGGGAGGAGATGCTGGTGGCGGTAATACTTCTGCGCAACCACAAACACTCCCTGAAGCTGGAGCCCCCTCGGGCGTTGCTGCATCGCGCCCTTCTTCATCTTCCTCTCCACCGCCACCGACTGAAACTTTTCCACCACCGGAAGATATTCCCAGTGGGAGAGATGATGATGTGGTTGCTCGACAGCTAAGAGAGGCTGCAATGAGTGAGCCTGACCTGGAATTGCGTGAGGCGCTTTGGGATGAGTACAGAAACTATACAGGTATTAGTGAAGGTGAAGAGCAATGAGATTCCTTGCTAAAAATGCAATTGGCTTGTTAGCGGCCGCTGTTTTTTTAAGCGCCTGTGCAACGCATACTGTCAAAACAACTTCTTACACCCCGGTTGTTCGAGACAGCCAGGGCGTGCCCGAGGACTTGCTGTTGGATGTTGGTGTGGCAATGTTTGATCCGGGGCTGGATGAGTTGGATGGTGATCAGGAAGAACTTACCAATCATCAGGTCAGAGTTGCGGAATCACGTTATGCGCCTTATCTATTAGCAGAGACGCTGCAGCGCTCTGCAAATTGGGGCATCGTCCGCCTAATGCCTAATCACTCCAGTCCAATGGATGTTTACATTACGGGCACTATTCTGGAATCGAATGGCGAATCAATGAGCATGCGCGTGCACGTTGCAGATTCAACGGGCAAAGATTGGTACACCAAAGTTTATGATCAAGAAATTAGCCAGTTCAGTTACGACCCATCTCAGCGCCAGCAGAGCGACCCTTTTCAGATTTTGTACAACAATATAGCCAATGATTTGTTGGCCTGGAAAAAAAATAATATTACTGACGAAGAGGTAGTTGAGATTCGAACAATTTCTGAAATATTGTTTGCGCGACGTTTCTCTCCAGATGTATTTGATCCCTACTTAACAACCAGTCGTAATGGGATTTATCAGATTAACTCGTTGCCTGCGGATTCTGACCCAGTGCTGGAAAGAATTCGAGATATTCGTGAACGAGATTTTATGTTCATTGATACGGTTCAAGATTATTACGCAACATATGTTCGGCAGATGCGTTTGCCTTACGATTCATGGCGTGAACAGAGTTATCACGAAACAATAACACTACGAGAATTAGAGGCCTCTGCTAAGCGTCGATTTATTGCTGGTGCTGTCGCTGTTGTTGGTGGCTTGGCTGCCGCAACTCAAGGCAGTAACTATGCAACACAAGCTGGCGGGGCGTTTGGAGTCGGAGCTGGCGCTTATTTGATTAGAAGTGGATTCGATAAACGAGCCGAAGCAAGAATTCATATGGAAGCGCTTGAGGAACTCGGCCAGTCTCTTGAAAATGAAGTGGCACCTCAAGTTATAAACTTAGACGACCGTACAATTACTCTCACCGGGTCAGTGGAAGAGCAGTATGAGCAATGGCGTGAAATCTTGGCAGATCTTTATGCGGCGGAAGTAGGGCAACTGTAAGCAGACGTCAATAACTGGTCTGTTCCATCTTCAGAAATAGATATGTCAGAGAAAGATGTCGAAAAGAACAAGCAAGAGTCGCAGCAATCTGGATTTACTGAGAACCAGATTTATGTCAATTCCTCTGCAGCGTTAGAGTCTAAAAGTCCCCCTATTTGGATTTGGGTTAGTGTGACAGGTTTACTGCTTGCTGCCCTGCTTGTTATTTTCGTATTGCCAGCACTCGTCACTGAATATGAATTACCCTTAGAGCTCAGAGTTGATGTCACAGAGTTGCAGCCATTGCCGGCAGAGACGGTGTCAACGATTTCTCCTTTCGAAGAAGCACAACGTTCGCGACAAAGGAAAGAAGCACAAGACGTCCTAGCAGAACTCTTAACCCAGCAAGAAGTTCTGGAGCTTCTCGACGTAGAGCAATGGGCACAGGACGAATATACCGCCGCGTTGGAAGTTGCAAGTATTGGAGATGAATATTACCGAACTCAAGATTTTCAATTAGCAACTGAATCTTATACCCAAGGGCGAGACGATTTAGTTGAGATACAAGCTATGGTTCCCGTGGTGCTGAATCAAAACTTGGCAGATGCTCAGAGCGCCCTTGATGCACAAGACTCGTTCGTGGCTCAAAACAAGTTTTTACTAGCGCTTCTCTTAGACCCCGACAGTGAGGTTGCGCAAATTGGCTTAGAAAGGGCGCGCGCGCTAGACGAAGTATCTGGACTATTAGAGGAGGCAGATAGCCTGCTAGAGGATGATGAGTTAGAAGCGGCGCAAGTTATTTATCGACAAATAGTCAGCTTAGATAGTTATAATCAGGATGCTCAACAGAGAATTTCTGAAGTTGCAGGATTAATTTTGCAGCGGGAGTTTTCTTTCATAATGTCATCAGGCTATGCCTTTTTGGAAAGCGATAACCCGGATCAAGCCATTGCAGAATTTGAGCGAGCCGCGAGTTTGGGAATCAATCAAGAACAAGCACGTGCAGCAATAACACAAACTGAAAATGAAATAGCGAATGTAGAAATTTCAGTAATCCAATTAAGAATCACAGAAGCTGAAAGCCAAGAGCAATGGCATATGGCAGTGGTTGAGTATGACAATGCTTTGGTAATAGACACAAACCTCGTGTTTGCAATTAACGGCCGTGATTATGCCAGTAAGCGGGCGCAACTCGATGATCTGTTGGTTAGTGCTATCGAAACTCCTGATAGATTCTATGAGCAAGATGTTTTCCAACAAACCTTAGACGTTTACTACACAGGGAGAGCAATCGAAAATCCTGGTGCTCGAATATCCGATCAACTCCAGAAGTTGCAGCTATTATTAGAGACTTCGCAGGTGCCTCTTGATATTCAAATGGTTTCTGACAACCTGACAGATGTGACTATTTTGAGAATCGGAAATCTAGGGTTGTTTGAACAAACCATTGTATCTTTAAAGCCGGGCAGATACGTTGCTGTAGGAAAACGTATAGGCTATAGAGAAGTTCGCGAAGAATTTGTAGTTGGATTTAACCAAACGCCAGATTCAGTTCTTGTTCAATGTGTTGAACGTGTAGTTGCCACAAATAGGTGATGCGAAAGTGGACGACATCGAAATTAGTGAGAATAGTGGGCCAGCCAGCCCTATAATTCCGATTGACTTTACGCCTCATGATGAAAAAGGGCCGCGAGTCACATTTAAACCCAAACCAGTACACTTTGTCGTTGGTGTATTTGTTTTGTTATCAGGCATTGCAGGCTGGTTTGTTCTAACTGCGAGATCTGTATTTGTGGAAGTTAATCCAATAACTGCGCAAATAGAAATTAGTGGTGGGTTGAGAGTTCGTTTAGGGCAAAGGTACCTTATCAGGACTGGGTCTTACGAAATAAAACTCACCAACGAAGGCTATCATGAAACAAATACTCAACTCTTAGTTACTAATGAGCAGTCACAAACCGTTCCCTTTGAAATGCGAAGACTTCCGGGCATTGTTTCAATTGCGACTATGGAATTAAATGGTGCCCGAGTACAAATTGATGGTGTAGATATTGGGGTTACTCCTTTAGTCGACATTTCTATTGAGCCTGGACAGCATCAGATGACCATTTCTATGGACCGATATCTTGATTATGGCGAAACCATTGATATCGAAGGAAGAGAAGTCGAGCAACGTTATCAGTCCAGTCTGGAACCGGCCTGGGCAGTGGTTAGTTTGTCAACGACCCCGCCTGGAGCAGATGTCTTTCTAGATGGTGTTGTGATTGGGACTACCCCGGTTAATTCCGAGATTATTCAGGGTCGTCGGGACCTTACTCTCAAGCTAGCAGGCCATAAAGCCTGGCAGGAAGATTTTGATGTGATCGCCGGCGAAGACTTCACGGTACCTCAGGTTGAACTAGAGCCGGCGGATGGATTGGTATTTATCCGCAGCAACCCCTCTGCAGCGGCTGTAACCATCGGTGGAGAATACAAGGGCCTCACTCCGTTGGAGGTTGCCTTGCCTCCTGGCCAAAATCATGATCTGACATTTTTGAAGAACGGTTATCGATCTAGTAGAACCTCAATTCGTACTGAACCAAACCAGGAAAGAGAACTAAGCATTGATCTAGATCCAGAGTTGACCAATGTTAGTGTGATTGCCCATCCCGAAGATGCAGAACTTTACGTTAACGGCGAATTTAGAGGCTTGGCCAATCAAACTGTTGCGTTAATGGCGGCTAGTCAAAAGATCGAAATTCGTAAAGAAGGCTTCGTGCCTTACGCTAGCGAGTTTACCTCCAGGCCAGGTTTAGACCAGGCGATTAGGGTTACTCTGAAATCTTTAGAGCAGGCCCGACTGGACCAAATTCAACCGGTGATTACTACTGCAACGGGGCAACAACTAAAGCTTTTTTATCCTGGCGCATTTACCATGGGGGCTTCGCGCCGAGAAGCTGGGCGTCGCCCCAACGAGAACTTGCGTGATATAGAGTTAGATCGTCCTTTTTATATTAGTTTCCGTGAAGTAAGAAATATAGAGTATCGTCAGTTTGATCCAGAGCATTCGTCCGGTACTGTCTCAGGTGTTACTTTGAATAATGAAGAACAACCAGCTGTGCAAATCAGTTGGTCCCAGGCAGCCCGCTATTGTAATTGGCTTAGTGAACAAGAAAGCCTGCCGCTCTTTTATGAAATAGAAGGAGAAGATGTAGTTGGATTTAACTCCAACACAACCGGCTATAGGCTGCCTACTGAAGCAGAATGGGCATGGACGGCTCGAACTGATGGCAGTGGTAATCAACTAAAATATTCTTGGGGTGATGAGCTTCCGCCTCCAGAAAATGCTGGTAACTTTGCCGATATTACAGCCCAAAACTATTTAGGCGAAATCATGTTTAACTACAATGACAATTATTTTGCCTCAGCGCCAGTTGGATCATTCACTCCAAATCAGTACGCAATTTTTGATATGGCAGGAAACGTATCGGAGTGGGTGCATGACTTTTATGGTGCGGTTGGTTCGATAGGCATTGAAGTTGATCCTCTTGGGCCAGAGTTGGGACAGTTTCATACTATTCGTGGATCCAGCTGGGCGCACGGTGCAGTCACGGAAATGCGGTTGTCTTTTCGAGATTTTGGGGAAGAGCCGCGCGATGATGTAGGTTTCCGAGTAGCGCGCTATTTGGAGTGATCTATGAGTACACTAGCTAAAGAGAGCTATTACGTGAAAAAAACAATTCTGCTATTTGCTGGACTGCTTTCCTTAAGTGCGGGGGCTCAGGACAGTCAACCTGCTGACACGGAACAGGAAGCTCAAACTGGACAGCAGATTATTGATACAGAATTAACCCTGGAAGAATTGGGCGTCGCTGACAATGATGAATTGATCCTGGGGGCAGACGAAGGAGGCGAGGAAAGCGAAGAAGAAAACTCAAACTCTCGTTTCATTCCAACTGAGCAAATATCTCAGGACTTGGGTGTTTCATTTCCGGTTGATATCTAACAACCGGTTGCTCGAATAAAAAAGGAAAAGTTTATGAAGCAAGGCTCATTGTATGAAGCGCTCTTCCAAATTGGTACTTTGATTTTCGTGATTATCATAGTGCATGCCACTTATGTGACGGTGATCAGGCCCAATGCAGAGCTAATCCAAGAACAGCAGCAATTAATGCAGGAACAAAATCCAGACATAGTACCGGAGCGTTCCGTATTCATAATTGTTCGCGATTATGAACAAGAGTTTTGCATAATTTTCTTTCTTTGGGCCGTTACTATCATCGGCATGAAGACTCAACACACCTTACGACAACGAGCTTTACTCGAAAGGACGCTGGTGCAACTGCAAGATGGCATGAGTATCTTGCCAGAGGATTCTCGCAACTACGCCAGACCAGTTCAGGCGCTTGGGCCTAAAGAAAAGGAATTTCTGCTACCGCGTGCTTTGTTGGCAGGGTTACATCGATTTCAAAGTACACAAAACATACACGCTGTCTCCTCGATCATTAAAGATACATGTGAAACTGAAGCAGACCGAATGGAAACGGAACTTTCTATTGTCCGCTATATTGCTTGGGCAATTCCTTCAATCGGATTTTTGGGCACTGTTCGAGGCATCGGCACTGCTTTGGGGCAAGCTTATCAGGCCGTCGCGGGAGATATTGCGGGAGTTACCCAAAGCTTAGGAGTTGCCTTTAATTCCACATTCGTAGCTCTTGTTGTGAGTATTTTCTTAATGTTTCTTCTGCATCAATTGCAATTGCAGCAGGATAGATTGGTGCTCGACTGTCAAAACTATTGTGATGAACGATTGATTCGCCATATGCAAGTTCCAGAAAAAGCGAATAGCTAAAATGGTTGCAAGTAATACATGTCATTAAAAGTAATAGAGCTAAATGACCGCGAGATTAAGGTCAGTGATGAGAGTGGCGTCATCTTAGAAAGCCCTGGATTTGCATTGGCAGCAGATGACAAGCTCGAGGTGGGGGAATCTGCGGAACGACAAGCACGATTGCGACCAACCAACAGCTTTAGCAAGTATTGGTGCGATCTGAGTCTAGAGCCCATTTCCCACAGCAAAAAAGTTAGACACTATGCTGATCTGGCATATGCTCAATTAATGCACCTGGCCGATGCCGGCGAGATTGATGCAGACGTTATTTTTGCAGTGCCAGGTAACTTTACTCGACCACAGTTAGCCATTCTACTAGGCCTTGCACAACAGTGCCCTTTTACGCCGATTGGTGTTGTTGATTCTGCGTTAGCAGCAGCACTGGTATCCTCCAAAAGAGAACAAATTGTCTATGCTGATATCCAATTGCATCAGGTAGTACTTTCGAAACTGACACTTGTTGATGAGCATCTCAGTACGGATGGTGTTATTCAGATTCCTGGAGTTGGCAGTCAGAACTTTATGAATTTAATGATGCAAATTGCAACGGACATGTTTATTCAGCAGTGTCGTTTTAACCCTCAACATAACGCTGAATCTGAGCAACAGCTCTATAACGAGTTGCCTTCGTGGTTATTGCAGGACGAGAAAGAAAAAACACTCTTACTGGAGCTTAAAAGCGAAAGCGCCATACATACTGCTAAACTTCCGAGAGAAAGCCTGATAAGGAATCTCAATGAATATTACAAAAAAATCAATGATCAGATTAATTCATTAGTTGATAGCATCAATGTTGATATCTTATTCAGTCAAGCCATCGCAGACCTTCCTGGCTTTTTAGCGTCTACCGATACTACGGAAAATTTCGTTGTAGTTAAAAATCATTTAGTTAACGCAGCTTGTCATCAGAACCAGGCTAACATCGTTACTGCGAAGGGAGGCATTCACCTCGTTAGCAGACTGCCGTTAGCAAAATTAGATCGAATTAAACCGACTAAGCAAAATGAAAAAATAAATAGCGATAGAGGCGATAACCCGACTCATGCACTTTATGCTAATCGCGCTATTGCAATTGATAAGCTTGAAATTAGGAACAAGCCAGTACTGAATGGAAAGTCGCTGGACACAAATACGCTAGTCATGGGCATAGAAAATTTACCAGAGTCTCTGGGTCGAATTGAGCTGCGCGAGGAAGGTGTTTACCTCAATAGTGGGGTGCAGGAAGTATTTTTGAACGATAATCCAGTAACAGGCGAGCAATTACTGAAGCTGGGTGACTGTATCCAATTTGAAAGCAACGGTGACGAAATAAATCTGATTCAGGTTAACGATGGCTAGCAATAGTAAATCAAATAGACGCAAAGTTAATCCATTAAGCTTAGCCTTTCTTGACGTCATGTTTTGTGGCTTTGGTGCTGTGATTCTTATTTTTCTAATCTTGGATCATGCTAGCTCCGTCTCTCCAGAAGCAACCAGCCCAGATCTGACTGCAGAAATAAATTTGTTGGAAGAAGAAATTCAGGAAGGTCAGCTTGGCTTGGTTCGGGTTCGCAATATTCTTTCTGATGTCGATTTTGAGGTAGTTGCGGCGGAAGGTCTTGCGCGCCAGATCATGGAGCAAATCGACACGTTCTTGCAGGAACTCGCTGCACTTGAAAACAACAGTATGGCCAGCGTCGAAGACGTGGCTCAACTTCGTTCAGATATAGAGACTCTGGAAAATGAGTTACTGCGATTGCAGGCAAGCGCCTTCGAACAGGAAGGCAATAGTGTTCGTCAATTTCTAGGGGATGGGAATCGTCAGTATCTCTCTGGCTTATTTCTTGGCGGTCAAAGAATTCTTGTGCTCATAGACAGCTCGGCCAGTATGCTGGATAGCACTATCGTAAATATCATTCGCACACGCAATATGGATGACGAGCGCAAGCGTAATGCGCCCAAATGGCTACGTGTTGTCAATACTGTGGACTGGGTGAGTACCCAGTTACCCATCACCAGCCAATATCAAATGTGGAATTTCAACACTGAATACAAAGCCGTGCTGCCTGGTACAGAAGATAGGTGGTTAGAGGTTGCGGATCGAGACCAACTTAATCAGGTAATTGATAACGTAAAAGGCATAGTGCCGAACAATGGCACAAATATGGCCCAGGTATTTCGGGCAGTGGCAAATATGTCACCTAGGCCAGATAATATTTTCCTAATTACCGACGGCTTACCTACCCTTGATGACCGGGGTGCCAGAGGTTCTCTGATAACACCCGCAGACCGGGCGGAATTATTTGAGGAAGCAGTTGAAGAATTACCTCAGTCAATTCCGGTCAATGTCATATTGATGCCATTGGAAGGGGACCCAAGTGCTGCAGCTATTTACTGGCAGTTGGCGCAATATACGAAAGGCTCTTTTTTAACGCCTTCGAAAGATTGGCCTTAGCTGGAAGGGCTATAAGCACTGGCAGAACTGGGCTGAATAATGTTTGTAAATTGACTCAACGATTGCGTTAAAAAATAAATATGGCAAATCGTAAGAACAGAGAAACCGATTCCTTTACAGTCTCATTCCTAGATGTCGCATCCTGTGGGTTTGGAGCGATGATTATTCTGTTAATGATCACCAAGTCTTCGGCACCAACTACCTTGGAATATGTAGAAAACATTACGCCAGCGGGCGTGGTTTCTGAACTGCAGGAGCAACTGTTTGAGATTAGAGGAGAAACTACGATCTTAAACCGTGAGCTAAATGCCAAGCATGAGCAACTCTCTGCAATGGAGGATCGTATTGCCAGGTTGCGCCGTGACTTGAATGACATTGAGGGTCAATTCAGTACAACTAAAGAGTTGTCTGATGAAACCACGGATGAATTTGGCCGCCTGGTTCTGGCGCAACAATCTCTCACTCAAGAAATGCAACGTTTGCTCGCCAACACGCGAGCCCCCGAGAACAATGCTATTGGCGGTGTTCCCGTCGACAGCGAGTACATTATTTTTGTAATCGATACCTCTGGCAGCATGTTTCAAAACCCAAGTTGGGACAAAATGCTTGGTGTCATTAGAGATACCTTGGATGTATATCCTGAAGTAAAAGGAATCCAGGTAATGAATGACATGGGTGACTACATGTTCGAATCTTACCGCGGAGACTGGATCCCAGATACCCCAGGCAGACGCAGTCAGATTATTCAGACTTTAAGGTCTTGGAACCCTTACAGCAACAGCAGCCCTGTAGAAGGTGTGACACGGGCCATAGATACGTTTTATGAATATGATAAAAACATAAGTATTTATGTGCTCGGGGATGATTTTCAGCCGGGCGGCTCGATCCAAAATGTTCTTCAAACCATTGATCGCATCAATGTTGAGGATGAGAATGGTGATCGCCTGGTAAGAATTCATGGGATAGGTTTTCCTGTCATTTTCGCGGGCCCTAGACGATTTCAGCAAAGTGTTTACCGATATTCCACTCTAATGCGGGAGATGACGCAGCGAAATGGTGGTACATTTGTAGGGTTGAACGATTATCAGTGATTTGGCGTATTAGAATTACACGGTATAAGAATTTTAAGGAAATGGCGATGAATCAGCCGAACATGACAATACAAGCTCTCCTATACAGGTTTGGCGCTGCGTTACTGCTCCTGCTAGTTTCCGCTTGTGGCGCTAGCAATGTTGTCATAGAAGGCAATTTCCCTACTCCGAACGTAAACAAAATGCCGTTGTCCGTAGCGGTCATTTATGAAGACGCTCTGCGGGAATTCGCATATATGGAGTACAGCGAAACCGGGCGCGAAGAAATAAATATAGAGAGCGGCCAATCTCATATTCGATTGTTCGACGCTGTGCTTCCCGCGATGTTTGATCGGGTCGTTAACGTGGATACTATGGAAGACGCCGTCGAACAAAAAGTTGACGCAGTGTTTGCTCCCGTAATTGAGGAATTTCAACTTGCACTGCCAGCAAAGACCAAGCTTGATGTGTATGAAGTCTGGATAAAATACAACATGCGCTTAGTTACAACCGAAGGTGACTATATTGCGGATTGGGTCTTAACGTCCTATGGGAAGACACCGACGGCAACTTTTCGCTCAGTACAGGACGGGATTAATGGAGCTACCGTTGTGGCATTACGAGATCTCGCTTCTAGTTTCTCATTGAGCTTTTCTCAAGTTCCGGAAGTAAGTGAATGGCTAAGAAACCTCTAGACTGGGGTACTCGAGAGGGCGTCAATATGAGCACTATAAAAAAAGCGCAAATTGTACATGTCGGTGTCGCATTTTTTATTGCGAGTCTAC
>TARA_B110000438_G_scaffold226538_1_pt1 | contig 11955 bp, 13 predicted proteins | sample TARA_B110000438 | Tara Oceans TARA_B110000438 (sample SAMEA4398413) | marine metagenome | biome: Polar Biome; feature: [MES] marine water layer (ENVO:01000295) within the mesopelagic zone...; material: water (ENVO:00002006), including particulate matter (ENVO:01000060) such... | reverse complement strand
TACCTTCTGTTCAAAAAAATCATAACAATTATATTATTAGTTTAGCAAACCTATGTAGATGGCTTGCTGAACAAGCTGAAAGTTTAGGAGTTGAAATATTTCCAGGGTTTCCCGCAAGTGAAATTTTATATAAAGAGGATGGTTCCGTCAAAGGAGTTGCAACTCAAGATATGGGAATTGACAAAGAAGGTAATAAAAAAGATAGTTTTGAGCCAGGTATAGAACTTCATGGAAAAGTTACTGTGTTCGCTGAAGGTTGCAGAGGACATTTGGGAAAACAATTGATTAAAAAATTTAATTTAGATAAAGGAAAAAATCCACAACAATATGGGATTGGATTTAAAGAAATTTGGGAAATTGATAAGAACAAGCATGAAGAGGGTTTGGTTATGCATACAGCGGGCTGGCCTTTAGATAATAATACCTATGGAGGCAGCTTTATTTATCATGCAGAAAAAAGTCAAATTTTTTTAGGATATGTAATCGGATTAGACTATAAAAATCCTCACTTATCTCCGTTTGATGAATTTCAAAGATTTAAAACTCACCCATCAATAAAAAAAATAATTGAAGGTGGTAAAAGAATTTCTTACGGAGCAAGAGCTTTAATAGAAGGTGGTTTTCAAAGCTTACCAAAAATGTTTATGCCAGGAGCACTGTTGGTAGGGTGTGATGCTGGAACTTTAAACATGCCAAAAATCAAAGGTTCTCACACAGCAATGAAAAGTGGAATGCTTGCAGCTGAAACGATAGTTGAAAGTTTAAAACAGAGTAAAGATTTATCAGTTTATGAAGATAAATTCAAAAAAAGTTGGGTTTACAAAGAGCTTCATGCAGCCAGAAATGTTAAACCAAGCTTTGGTTGGGGATTAATTTTAGGAATACTATTTACGGGAATAGATCAAATATTATTTAGAGGAAAACTTCCTTTTACACTTAAACACAAACATGCGGATCATGAGACATTAAAATTAGCAAAAGAAATGCCAAAAATTAATTATCCTAAACCAGATAATATTATTACTTTTGACAAAACAAGTTCTGTTTATTTAACTGGAACTAACCATACAGAAAATCAACCAGTTCACTTACAGTTAAAAAATCCTAATTTGCCAATTAGTTATACATTAGAAAAATTTGATGAGCCTGCTCAAAGATATTGTCCAGCTGGTGTTTATGAGGTTCAGTTAGAAAATAATATAAACAAGTTTGTTATTAACTCTCAAAACTGCATACATTGTAAAACTTGTGATATTAAAGAACCTTCACAAAATATAAATTGGGTTACTCCAGAGGGAAGTGGTGGACCTAAATATGGAAATATGTAACTTAAGATAAATCGATTGAGTTCTTTTTTAATTTATCTATTGAAATTAACTCTAATGTCTTTTCATGAGTTTTTCTTAAAAAAACCGGACAATCTATTCCTGCATCTAATGCTCTCGCGTACCAACTAGCACAAATACACCAAGAGTCGCCATCTTTAAGTCCCACAAAGCCAAATTTAGGATTGGGAGTAATTAAATCATTGCCTAGATTTTTAGCCCAATTTAAAAATTCACTGTTTACTTTTGCACATACCGTATGTAAACCTTTATCATTTTTATCTGTATTGCAACAACCATCCCTAAACCATCCAGTTAATGGTTTACTAGAACATTCCTCAAGTTCTTCTCCTAAAACATTTTTTTGTTTTTTTTTCATTATATTTTTGTTGGATTAGATTGTCCTTTGTAAATTTTTTTGGGATCAAATTTTTTTACTTTTTCTTTAAATTCCATTTTTATATTTTTGGTATCATTAATTTTTCCAAGAGGTATTGATCTATAAAAACAAGATTTGTAACCTACATGACAACTTGCTCCATCACCAATATCAACGGTAAGCCACACAGAGTCTTGGTCATCATCAATTCTTAATTCTAAAACTTTTTGAACAAAGCCACTTGTTTGACCTTTGTGCCACAATTCTTTTCTTGATCTGCTCCAATAATGAGATTCTTTTGTTTCAATTGTTTTCTTTAATGCTTCATTATTCATATAACCATGCATTAAAACCTCTTTTGTACTTGAGCAAATGGTTATGACTGGAATAAGTCCATCTTTATCAAATCTAGGAGATAAAAATGAACCCTCTTCAATATCTGTGACATTTTCTCTTTTTTTAAACATAATTTTTAATGCTATTATTACAGTAGTTTATCAACAAATAACATTTACAATACTTAAATAAAATATATAAATTATCTCATTTTATGAAATTAGTTAAGAATACAGATCAAAAAGTAACAGTAAATTCAGAGGTTTCTGATAAGGAAGCCGAAGAAGCTTTTAGAACTATTTTAAGATGGATTGGTGAAGACCCAACAAGAGAAGGTTTAATAGAAACTCCAAAAAGAGTTACAAAAGCTTATAAAGAATATTTTCAAGGATATAAAAAATCAACACAGGAAATTTTATCTAAAACTTTCGGAGATGTTGAGGGTTATGACGACATGGTCATTGAAAAAAATATATCAGTCGAAAGTCATTGCGAACATCATATGGCTCCGATAATAGGTGTAGCGCATGTTGCCTATATTCCAAAAAATAAAGTAGTAGGTTTAAGTAAACTTGCAAGAGTTGTAGAGGTTTATTCTAAAAGATTACAAACCCAAGAAAGATTAACAATGCAAATTGCTAAATCAATAATGGAAGCTTTGGATGCAAAAGGAGTTGCTGTAACGATAGATGCATCCCATCAATGTATGACAATGAGAGGTATTAAGAAAGAAAGAGCTACAACTGTAACAAATTATTATCTAGGACAATTTAAAGAAGATCCAAATTATCAAAACAGATATTTGAGATTTATTGTAAAATAATATATTCTTAAGTCATAAAGATTTAAATATGACAGATAAATTCAAAGCACTTTTATTAAAAAAAAACGAAGAAGAGATAACCTGTGAAGTTAATGAGATAGATAAAAAATTTTTAAAACATGGAAATGTATTAGTTAAGGTAGATTATTCATCGGTTAACTTTAAAGATGCATTAATTTTAAAAAATGGAGCTGGATTAGTTAAGGAGTTTCCTCACATACCTGGCATAGATTTATCAGGAGTTGTAGTAGAAAAAAATGATTCTACATTTAAAGAAGGTGAAGAAGTTATTCTAACGGGATGTAGAGTTGGTGAAGTATATTTTGGTGGATATTCACAATATGCGTCAGTCAATAAAGATTTTTTAATAAAAAAACCGAAAGAGTTTTCAAACAAAGAAGCAATGATTCTTGGTACCGCTGGTTTTACATCGTTGTTGTGTGCTTTTGCTGTAAAAGCGAGAGAGGAAATTCTTTTGGGTGAAAAAGTAAATGATGTTTTGGTTACTGGGGCAACGGGTGGTGTTGGAAGTATTGCCGTAATGGTTCTCTCTAAATTAGGTTGTAATGTAACAGCTGCTACTGGAAAGATGGATCAAGCTGATTATCTAAAAGAATTAGGTGCAAATAATATAATTGATAGAAAAAATTTAGAAACAGAGCCTCGTCCGCTTGGAAAAGGTTTGTGGGATGGGGTAGTTGATACAGTGGGAGGCGTAATTTTAGCTAATGCAATTTCAAATACAAAACATTCTGGAATTGTTGCTACATGTGGAAACGCATCTGACCATAAGTTAAATACATCGGTAATGCCTTTTATTATAAGAGGTATTAAACTATGGGGCATAGATTCTGTTACAATAAGCAACAAAAGAAGAGAATTTATTTGGTCACAAGTTCATAAATTAATTGATTTTAAAATTTTAAATAAACGTATTAAAGAAATTAGCCTAGATGAATTAATAAATGAATATCCTAAAATACTGAAAGGACAAGTTGCTGGAAGATTGATAGTAAATCCAAACAAATAATTATGGATTGGGATAAGTTAAAAGTTTTTTATGCAGTGGCACAAGCGGGAAGTTTTACAAACGCATCAGTTAGTCTTAATTTAAGTCAGTCAGCTATTAGCAGACAAATTCAATCACTAGAACAAGAACTGAAGGTTCAATTATTTGAGAGACATGCAAGAGGTTTGACTTTAACAGATAATGGTGAATATATTTTTAAAACAGCTCATGAGGTTATTTCAAAATTAAAAGAAGTTGAAACTGCAATATCAGATAAAAAACAAAAACCAACTGGAAAAATAACCATTACAACAGTTAGGAGTTTTGGAACACACTGGCTAACACCTAGAATTCAAGAATTTATGGAGCTAAATCCCGAAATAGAAGTTGAATTAATCTTTGATGATAAAGAATTAGATTTAAGTACAAGAGAAGCTGATATTGGCATTTGGATGAGAAGACCCAAACAATTAAACTATATTCAAAGAAAGTTAACAGATATTAATTATCATGTTTATGGTTCCAACAAATATTTAGAAAAATATGGTTATCCAAAAACAGTAAATGATTTAAATAAACATAAATTTATTTCCTATGGAAAGGGTGCACCATCTCCAGTTTTTAATCCAGACTGGGCTTTAAAACTTGGAATGAAAGATAATAAAAAAAGAAAACCAATAATGAAAGTTAATAGTGTGATGGGCTTGTTGTTAGCAGTTGAAAGTGGAGTGGGTTTAGCAGCTTTGCCTGACTATTTAGTATCTTCTTCAAATAATTTAATAAAAGTATTACCTAACTGCGAAGGCCCAAAAAGTGAAGCACATTTTGTTTTTCTTCAATCACTTAAAAATGTAGCAAGAGTTCAGATTTTTAAAAACTTTCTTTACAGCAAAATAAGTGAATGGAAGTTTTAGTTATTTTCCAGTTTGTGTATTAATTTTTAGTTTAGCACCCTCATCTATAGATAAAATTTTTTGTTTAATATTACCTTCAACTTTAGCTGTACTTGTAATATGAACTTTTTCGCAATCCACATTACCATTAACAGTTCCTGACAAAATTGAACTATTAGAATTTATATTTCCTTTTATCAATCCCTCTTCTTCTACTTCTACAGTCTCAGCTTTTATATTCCCTGTAATCTTTGAATTTATTTCTATAGCTTCTTTTTCATAAATATTACCTTCAATTGCCAAGTCTTTTTGTAGAACAGTTTTAGTGTTATCAGTCATAATATTTATGTTAAATTTAAACCCTAAATTGTATAAATAATAGATAAATTCTTTAAAAAGTGCGTCATTCTGTGCGATTGCAAATCATTCTCAATGAGAATAATTACTATTCTCAATTAAAATAACAAAAGGGATTAAAAACATGAGAAAAGTTACGATTGTTGGACTATTTATGACTTTATTAGCAAATATAACATTTGCAGGTGAGGTTAATGTATTTAGTGCAAGACACTATGATTCAGATATTCAACTATATGAAAAATTTACAGCTAAAACTGGAATTAAAGTAAACGTTATTTCTGGAAAAGATAAAGTATTACAAAAAAGAATAATTGAAGAAGGACAGGACTCTAAAGCAGATCTGTATGTTACAGCAGACGCTGGAAGACTTGGTGCATTTCAGGCAAAAGGAATGTTTCAAAATGCTATAGGTTCCTCAAAAGCAATTAAAGCCGCTGTACCATCAAATTTCAGAACAGCATATTGGACGGGAATAGCAAAGAGAGCAAGAATAATTTATTATTCATCCGAAAGAGTAAATGCGAATGATCTTAATGGTATGAGGTATGAAGATCTTGCTGATCCAAAATGGAAAGGTAAAGTTGTTATAAGAAAATCTAACAATGTATATAACCAGTCTCTTGTTGCTTCATTAGTAAAAAACAATGGAAAAAAAGCAACAGCAAAATGGGCCGAAGGTATAGTGTCCAATATGGCAAGAGACTCTAAAGGAAACGATAGAGCTCAAATTTTGGCTGTAGCCGCCGGAGAAGCAGATCTTGCAGTAGCTAATACCTATTATTTAGCTTTAATGTTATCTGGAAAAAAAGGACCAGAGCAACAAATGGCTGCTAAAAAAGTTTTACCATTCTTTCCTAATCAGGGAGATAGAGGAACTCATATGAATATTAGTGGTGGTGGTATATTAAAATATGCTCCAAATAAAGAAAATGCAATTAAACTACTTGAATTTTTATTAACTAAAGAAGCACAAGAACATATAGTTAATAATACATTTGAATACCCAATGATTGAGGGTGTTGATCCACATAAATTAATTGCAGAAATGGGACTAGGATTTAAACAAGATCTTAAAACTAATGTATCTTCATATGGAAAACTACAGGCAGATGCATTGGAGGTAATGTTAGCTGCAAAGTGGAAATAAATATGGGTAAAAGTAGTAAAAAAGTTTTATTTAATATTGATTATAATAAATCTTCTGGTTCTTGCCCTCCTTGTAAATCGGAGTGTAAAAAAATCAATAAGAAAATAAAAGGGAGAAAGTTATCAAGTATTAAAAATAAAGAAGTCCCACACTTATTAAAAGTTTTTAATATATAGATAATGAACTCAAAGACGTGCTTATTAATTTTTCTTAACAGAAATTATAAGCACGTTACTTATTTAAGGTATTATGAATTGGAAAAAATTAAAAAGTTTTAAATCAATAGCTGAATATAAAAGTTTAAATCAAGCTGCCAAATCACTAGATAATTCTCAGTCTAATTTAAGTAGAATAGTTAAAACTTTAGAAACTAGTTGTGGTCAGGAATTATTTTTAAGGCACGCAAAAGGAATTCATCTTACAGATAGTGGGAAGAAGTTATTAAAAATTGTAAATCAATTTAATGATGAAATTAAATTTTTTTCTAAGTTAAACACCTAAAAACTGTTTGAATTACTTAGTTAAATCTTAATTATTACCTATCTATATTTTGTAATATAACATTAGAGAGTAATGAACTATGGGAATTAAAAATATTAATATTTGGTATATTGGATCGTTCTTAATATCTATAGCTGTAGCTATACCGATAGTAACTATTTTTATTGGTTTTTTTGAAAATACTAGTAACTATGCTTCTATTCTTAAAGAAACCTTTCTTTATGAATATATATATAATTCAATAATACTTTTAATTGGTGTTTTATTCTTTACTTTTTTATTTGGAGTAGGGGGATCTTATCTAGTTTCTTTCTTTAACTTTCCTGGTGTAAACTTTTTCAAGTGGGCGTTAATTTTATCATTTGCTGTGCCTCCGTATATATATGCTTATTCATTAACAGCTTTTTTTGAAAATTATGGCACAGCCTATTCAATATTAGTAAATATTTTTGGAGAAGGAAACTATAATAAAAGTATACCGAAATTTGATGGAATGTTTGGAGCTATTATATCAATATCGTTTTCTCTATTTGGTTATGTTTATATTTTAACAAGAGCTTCTTTTCACTACCAATCACAAAATTTAATTGAACTAGGAAAAAATCTAGGTTTCTCTAAAACAGAATCTTTTTTCAAAATTATTTTACCATCTGCTAGACCAGCAATTGTTGCCGGCCTATCATTAGTTGCGATGGAAACACTTTCAGACTTTGGATCAGTTTCTTTTTTTGATATTTCGACCTTTACTACAGGCATATATAATGCATGGATAGCCTTTGATGATTTATCTTTAGCAAACCAATTATCTTTTCTTCTTTTAATATTTATTTTAGCCTTGTTTGTTATAGAAAATTTATCAAGAAAAAAAGCACAATATCATTCTCTAACAAAAAGTGGATTTAAATCAAAATCTTTAATTACTTTAAAAGGACCAAAACTTTTTTTAGCATTATTTTTTTGTTCGTTTATTTTCTTTGCTAGTTTTTTGTTTCCTGTATTTCAAATGTTATATTGGACTATAAAATTTCCCAAACACTTAAGTGACTTAAATTTTATAGAATTATTTATAAACACTTCAACTTTAGTTTTAATATCTAGCTTTGTTCTAATTTTCTTTGCTTTTGTTTCTAATTATGGAAACAGAGTAACAAAAAGTAAATTATTAGATTCTCTTACTACTTTTTCTATTTCTGGCTATGCAATACCAGGTGTTATTTTAGCAGTTGCTTTTATAACATTTATAGCTTGGTTTGATAATACAGTCGTAAATTTTTTTGGGATTAAAACAATCAAATCAATTTTTATAGGTTCAATAGTAGGTCTTGTTAGTGTTTATTTTGTTCGCTTTTATTCTCTTGCTTGTAACGGTATTAAATCTGGATATCTTAAAATTAACTATTCTATTGATGAAAGTGCTTATTTACTTGGATATTCAAAATTTAAAACTTTTAAAAATATTCATTTTCCATATTTGAGAAATTCACTTTTGCTAATAGGTTTGATTATAGCAATTGAGGTAATTAAAGAACTGCCAATAACCTTAATTATGAGACCTTTTAATTTCGAAACTTTTGCAACCACAGCATATATTTATGCATCTCAGGATTTATTAGAGGCCGCAGCTGCTCCATCTTTATTTCTTATATTAACAACAAGTGTGTTTATTTTAATCACATCTAGATATACTTTAAGAGACTAATTATGAATAAAAATTTTTTTGAAATTAAAAATGTAACCTTTGCTGCCAGTAAAATAAACAAAGTTAATAATGTTACATTCAATATTGAAAATGAAGGAGATATAGTTTGTTTGTTGGGACCCTCTGGAATAGGAAAAACAACAATTTTAAGATCAATTGCGGGTCTTACCAAAATACAATCGGGAACTATTAATTTAAAAAATCAAGTTATATCATCTGACAAAGTACATATTGAGCCAGAAAAAAGAAATATTTCACTGTCATTCCAAGACAATTGTTTATTTCCTCACTACAGTGTCATAAAAAATATTGAGTTTGGAACTGAAAGAAATAAACAAAACAAACAAAATATATCTGTTGAAGAAATTATTAAATTTTTAAATTTAGAAAATATTAAAGATAAGTTTCCACATCAAATAAGCGCAGGGGAAGCCCAAAGAGCTGCTCTTGCAAGATCTCTTGTCTCAAAGCCCGATTTATTATTACTTGATGAGCCACTATCTAATGTAGATCAAAGCTTTAAAGAAGAAATTCAAGTTAAGTTAAAAAAATTATTAACAGAATCAAAAATTACAACAATTATAGTTACTCACGACTCTTATGAGGCTTTTTATTTGGGCAGTAAGTGTGGAATAATATTAAACGGTCAATTAAGACAATATGATGATCCTTATAATGTTTATCACTTTCCAAATTCGGTTGAGGTTGTAAATTTTTTAAATAGAGGAATACTTATTCCCGCTAAAGTTACAGGAGAAGATACTTTAGAAAATGATGACCTCGGAATGATTAAAGGAAATTTTATTAAAAGATATCCAAAAGGATCGGATGTACAGCTTTTATTACAACCAGAAGATTTAGAACATGATGATAAAAGTAATCTAAAATTAGAAGTTGTGGATAGAAAATTTAGAGGAACCAATTTTATTTATACACTCAAAACACCAAGCAAAAGATTAATTCCAGTTTTTGTTCACTCTCACCATATTCATCAACACGAAATAGATGAAAAATTCGGAATTAAAAGACCAATTAATATTGATCATATTGTTTGCTTTTAAAGTAAAAAATTTACTATCATTAAGTTTAAAATTCAATTATATATATTTTTTAAGGGGTGTCTTAACAGACTGAGATTATACCCTAATAACCTGTCCGGTAATTCAGAAAGGGAGAACAATGGATAAAACGTATTTTATAAGTCAATCAACATCATTAACAATAGTTATTATTATAAGTTTAGTCTTTGCAATTGTAGGATTAATTTATTCAAAAAAATATCAAGGTATAAATAATTATCTAACAGCTAATAGAAATATTGGATTTTTTTCATTAAGCACAAGTTTAGTTGCATCTGCACTCGGCGCTTGGATTTTATTCGGTCCTGCTTCAGCAGCTACATGGGGAGGTATAGGTGCGGTTATTGGTTATGCACTTGGAACTGCTTTTCCAATGATTTTTTTAATTTCCTTAGGTAAAAAGATAAGAAATGAATTCCCTAAAGGCTCAACTCTAATCGAATTTTTAAGAAAACGATTTGGCAAAAGTCTATTTAAATTAATTTTATTAATGTCAATATTTTACATGTTTATATTTTTGTGTGCAGAAGTTACCGCAGTTGCAATGTTAATAAACTATATATCTGGTACTGATTTATGGATAACTGCCTTAATAACATTGGTAGCAACATTAACTTATACTCTTTATGGAGGTTTGAGAGTTTCAATTTTTACTGACGTTATCCAATCAGTTATAATTTTAGTTTTATTTTTAATTTGTTTTATTTATTTAATATCATTTACAGGTGAACAATTTACATTTACTTTTATTAAAGAAAAAAGCCCTCATTTATTAAGCTTTAAATATATTCCAAATTATACAGCAGGATTAACTTTTTTTATTGCTGTTGCAGCAACGAATCTTTTTCACCAAGGAAATTGGCAAAGAATTTATGCTGCTAAAAATAATGACATACTTAAAAAAAGTTTAATAGTTTCTTTTATTGTAATCATACCTATTGTTTTTTTTATGGGATTTAGTGGCTTAGTTGCTGTTTCGGTAGATTCTAAAGCAATGCCAGATTTAGGTTTTTTTTCTTTATTATTGACAGAACAAACTAAACTTTTATCAATGGTTATAGTAACCTTGGGCCTATCGTTAACCATCAGTACAGTTGATACTTTGGTTAATGCGATTTCAAGTTTAATAGTAGTTGATGGCAAAACAACTTTTAATTTCAATAAAAATTTTAATTATTTAAAATTCTCTAAATATTTTATTGTAGGTCTCTCTATTATAGCTTTTATTGTAGCTTCAAAAGGATTTAGTATTTTATATTTATTTTTATTAGCAGATTTATTTTGCTGTGCTTTTGTTATGACAGTTTTTTATAGTTTTTATAATAAAAAATTGAATGAAAAAACTGCATATATATCAATAATTATTGGTTTAATTAGTGGGTTTCTTTTATTCCCAGCACCTGATTTTTCAAAGAGTTTATTGGTAGGACTTATTTTGCCTGGCGATCTATTTCCAGCTTTTGTTTCACAATCACTGTTATTTTTATCTTTTTTGAGTGCAACATTTGTTCCAATATTAACCTGGAAGTTAAGATAGATATTTTTGTAGGTTAAATTATATTATTAAAAAATATAAATTAATTTATGATTCCATTAAAAGATTACAACCCAACTAGCACGAAGCCAATAATTACATATTGTCTCATTGCAGTTTGTGTATTTGTTTTTTTAATCGAGTTAAGTTCTACTTCCTATAAAACAGGTACATTTTTTTATACCTATGGATTAATTCCTTCTGTTTTATTAGGTAAATTAAAACTTGCATCAAACATGTACGTAATACCAGCTTATATGACAGTTATAACATCTATGTTTGTGCACGGTGGTTTTTTGCATTTAATTGGAAATATGCTTTACATGTGGATATTTGCGGACAATATTGAAGAAAACCTTGGTAAAATAAAGTTCTTAATTTTTTATTTATTATGTGGTGTTGGAGCAGCTATGGCACAAGTATTTACTGATACAAATTCACAAATACCAATGGTTGGAGCCAGCGGTGCAATCGGAGGAATTTTGGGCGCCTATTTAATCAACTACCCAAAAGCCAAGATATTAGTTTTAATTCCTTTTGGTTTTTTTAGTCAAATAATTAAGATTAAGGCCTTATATGTATTGTTTTTTTGGTTTTTTATGCAGTTTATTAACTCAGCAATAACAAGCTCGAACAGTGGTGGTGTGGCATATTCTGCTCATATAGGAGGTTTTATATCAGGCTTAATATTGATATTGTTTTTTAATAAAAAAAAAAACATAAAAAAATTATAAAAAATCATGGGAATAGCAAATTTTATTTTACCATTTATCGTATTAATTACAGTAGTTGTGTTCATACATGAGTACGGACATTATTACTTTGCAAAAAAATTTGGTGTTGGAATAACAGATTTTTCAATAGGTTTTG
>TARA_B110000438_G_scaffold55022_1_pt1 | contig 11980 bp, 5 predicted proteins | sample TARA_B110000438 | Tara Oceans TARA_B110000438 (sample SAMEA4398413) | marine metagenome | biome: Polar Biome; feature: [MES] marine water layer (ENVO:01000295) within the mesopelagic zone...; material: water (ENVO:00002006), including particulate matter (ENVO:01000060) such as...... | reverse complement strand
ATCTCATTCCAGACCGTATTATCCCACATGGCATCCATATCTAAATCATCATCTTGAGCCCAAAGAGCCCCAAGAGAAAACAGAACTGATGTTATAAGTATTCTTTTCATTTTCTTACACTAAATATACGGAAATTTAGTCAAATTTATCAAATTTTGGTGTGATATCGCCCATACTTTCAATGAAGTCTAATTGAGTGACCATTTCGGGTTTCGCTTTCTTAACTTCTTCATAATATCCCATCGCCTCATCATACTCATACATTCTATAAAGAGCGACCGCAAGGTTGACCTTATAGTCCATCTCTTCATCATCATTCTCTACCGCTTTTCTAAAGTAATCTATTGCCATAGAATAATTCCCTAAACGTGCAAATGTAACACCAACCGTGTTATCACTACGTGCCCTGCGCTTTCTAAAATTGATCTTTTTAATGTTTTCTGGCTCTATATCTTTGGGTGCATCTTTGATCTCGACTAGGCCCTTAGTTGAACCCGATGCAAGTTCTTGTTCTAGATCATCAGATATTTCTAACTTAGGACCTTCAGAGATGCTCCCAGCAAAGGAAGCTTTAGCCGCTCCAAAGACCTTATCAAGTTTTCCCGCAAATAGAGGATCGATCATGACAACCTCATCATATTTAGCTCTGGCCAGACCTTTATTTCCTAACATAAACTGAGAAATGGCAATATTAAGCATAAACCCTGCATGCTCTCCAGCCTGTTGTAATGCTTCCTCATAAAACTCGATAGCTTTTGAAAATTCTTCTTTTTTAGTATAACAAACACCAAGAGTATTGATAGCATCTGGGAAGACCGGTTTCATATTAATTGCAGTCTCTAGCATCTCAATAGCTTCTTTATAACGACCAAATTCCATGTACTTTACACCGGCGTCATAATAATCTTCAGCAGCAATAAGTTTGCTCCCAACAGAATTATATACGATCTGCTCTAGCCACATTCCATACTGTTTAATATCTTCTTTTAACAGATCGCTTATTCCATCTATAGGTGGCATTGGCATATCTGGAGTTATATGAGAGCCTGCTATATACTTAGCAGAGGCCTCTTTTACAGAAATCTCATTTACATAGTTCTCGGCTTTCATCTCATTATACTTTAGAGCGCCCTGCTTCCAGGCTGAAAAAAATGGTTTACCAACGAGGGTTGCTTCGATAGGTATCCAGACCTTGTTATTCAAGACTACAACCTCTGTTTCATCTAGAAAATATTTTGTTACATCATCAGGCTTTATTCCACTGTCAAACATAAGAAAAATATGGCCTGAGCCAGGTTTAAAGACATCAAGAAACATTGTCTCAATACCAAGGTTCCCCATTAGTGAACCATATAAGGCAGTTAGATCATCGCAGTCTCCGATCTTATCACGAAGCATATCGCCAGGATATTTTACAGTGTCAAATGCAGATTTATCATCTGCAATATCTAAAAATGGTGTTTCTAGGTCAATATTATATACAAGGCCATGCGTACCTATTGCATCATAGATAATAATCCCCCTACCGAGGTTGCTTCGTCCAAAATATTCATTTAAAACTGGTGTATAATATTGAATAAAAGTTCTTGCGAACTTATCTACAACTGCATCTGCAGGAGTAACATAGCATGCGATCATATCAGGGTTACTCCAGGTAAGCTTTCCCTTACCGAGTACATAGGATGATTCCATCTTCTTTTGAGCCAGTTTTTCTTCACCGCCCTGTTTGTAAGTAACCTTGATCTCTGGCTGTACTAAATTATCAAATGTTGCTTTTTTTGATGTGAGAACATCACTACTAAATGAGACTCCAATATCATATTCTTCTTCAGATTTTGGTGGAAGAGTTACAGTCTCGGAATGTGGCCCATCCATCATAGTTGGTACAAAAAGTGAAACAGAGACCGGAAGGTCGGCATCGGATATATTTTTTAATCCAACTTTTACAAAAGGTTCCGACTCATAGTATCGATGTAAAGATCGAAAAATCGGGTTATGAGATATTAATGTCTTTGTAATACTAACAACTGCCGGACTGAACTGTAAAGCTATCGAGATCCTATGTGTAGTTTCAAGAAAAGGATGACTCTCATAACCATATTCTGCAATTATACTTTTAAATTTAACCGATAGTCCAGCGGAAGGAACCAGTATTTTTTCTTCCCCTTTAAAATCTTGTTGCATTCCAATACGAAAACTTACACGGCTTGCCAGTATATACTCAGCTCCAGCATGGACCCTGTCACCAAAGTCAGCAGCAAGGATCAAACCATTAATAGGTGCGTAGCTTATACCGAGTTTAAATGCCTGTGCAAGAATAGTCTCAGTTGTTTTATCTTTATAGGAAACCTGGGTACCTCCTAAATCATAGAGACCAAACCCAAACTTAAGATTCTTCAAAGGTTGTATGAGTAATCCTCCATCATACCCAATACCAGAGCTTTTACCATAGGATGTCCCATCTAACTGCATATCTCTCATTAAATATTTTAATGTAAAACCTAAGGAAACCATCTTATGAAGCTGGACACCAACCGCAAAATTGAGTTTGTTTTCAGAATACAGAAGCTCTTTATCATCAAAGCCCACGTTAGACCAATCAATACCTAGCGCTACACGATCTGAAAAGGGTCTTACAAATCCGACATATGACTGAGTAATACCCATTGCATATAGATCAGCATAGGTTGAGGTAAACTCTGTTCGACGAAGTCCGGGCAGTCCAGCAGGATTCCATGTAATCGTATTCGCATCATCCGCGACAGCAATAAATGCACCACCCATACTCATGGGTCGAGTGCCCACAAATAGTTGATCATACTGGGCAGTTAAAAAAGAGAGAAGAAGGATAGATGATAGAATTAACCTCATCGATTAAGTACCCCAACCGTAGTTCTCAAAATAGTATTTTGGTCAGAGCCTTTCGCAAGAGTAACAATATAAAGTCCACTAGGAACTATATTACGATCAGAGTCTCTACCATCCCAGTTCATCACCTGCCTACCTATATCACCAGAAAACTCCGGTTGGATAGTTCGTTTTAATCTTCCTGATAAATTAAATATCCGAACTGTTACATCTTCGGACTCTTCTAAAGAATAAATAATATTAGTCTGGGTGAATTCAAAAACTGAACCATTTCCACCCGGAGAAAATATTCTAGGCTGGCATACAATATTTTCTACATCAACGGAATCAGTATAGAGAGTAGTATCCATAGAGACAAAGGCACCATAAGTTCCAAATGTGTCTATCTGGACCTGAATATATGAACCACCATTGATAGATATTTTAGATCCTCCAATTTTTAAGACAGGCAATACATCTCTTATTGTTGTATCGATCATACCAATAAAAGGAACCATCCCAGTATCCGAAACAGCAATCCAAGCACCATTCAGAGAATCGCATCTTCTTTTATTATTACATCCAATATTAAAATATTGGTTCAGGGGGTCTGTAATGAGACAAGTACTGTCAGGGAATCCTATACGAAGTATTCCGGGCTTATCTAGAGATTGCTCAAATGGTTTAATATCATATAGATCTGATATGAGATATGTCATTCCATTAACGAGGAAACTACTCTCATTTGGCAGAACACCCTGTGCGACTATTGACACAGAAATATCTCCAGTGACTGCATTCTGAGGTAGAAGGATATTGACCACTCCATTTTCACTGATCGCCGTTCCGCCTAATTGTGAAATAATACTTTCAGGGGTCTTGAAGGTCGTGGTTAGTACCATTTTATTTTGACGTTCATCCTGTGCGCCATAAACATGAACCTGTATTGCTTTGCCTGAATAGCCCTCAGGTAGTATCAGGACTCCAGTCCATTCATCACCATTGAAACTTTGTTTTTCAACGATCAAAGAGTCTCCCATGCCATCACCATCTAGATCGGGAAAATATGGGTGTGTAACGAGTACATTTGGGTCAGAATTAAGATCTAAATAGAAATCTTCTTTAAACTTTACGACTAAAATGATCTGATCATCTGATACATAGTTGGCTCGTATTGTATCTATGGTTGGCGCAGTTACATCAATATAAAAATAATCCATGTTAGACCAATTTGAAGCAGCATACCCATCATCAATAGCCCGGACTCTCCAACCGTAGCTTCCTTCTGGAATATTTCGAAGCTTTTTTTCGGTCCTGTTAAACGTTCCTATCTCACCAACCCCATAGCTCCCCGTACTGATTGAATGTTCATTCCCCTCATCCTCAGAGCCGATCTGGATCTGATAACGAAGTCCCAATTCTTCGGTTGATCCACCGCCTGGATTATCTGGATCTATAGGTGCACTCCACGTAAGAGTGAGTCTATCATTATTAATATTTGAATCATCCAAAAGGTATGGAGAGTTTGGTGATTTATTAGCATTCTCGATTCCCTCGAGATTGTCATAGACCTGAGCAACCACATCCTGATTCGCTTTAAATCCAGCAAGAAAAAGGTCAAGGTCACCATCTGCGTCATAGTCTCCCCACTGAGTGAAACTGATTCCTACACTATCAATTAAAAGAGTCTGGTCGATCGCAAATGAACCATCTTGTTTCTGATAATATAAAATGGTCTTTGGCTCCGCACCCAACCCACCAGGAACATATAATGACTGACCCGCAACCAAGAGATCAAGGTCACCATCTGCGTCATAGTCTCCCCAAGAAGGTTTACCATAATAAACTCCTTGGAGAACATATTCTACTGTGAACTGATTGACATTATTTTTTACAATGTATGTGATCAATTCTTGGCTACTATTTAGACCTGTTATAGCGAAATCATCGTACCCATCACTATTATAATCTGCAAATGCTATAGAGCCTGCCGTGACCCCATAGACATCTGAATTCCAACTAATAGCATTCGAAAGAATGTAGCTACTATTATTTAAAAATACGCGAAGTCCAAGACTCTGCGTTTCATCGGCGCCAATAGAAATAAGGTCTAAATACCCATCTCGATTTACATCGACCCACTGGACAATGGCAGGATAAATAGGTACCAGGTTCTTCTGATTCGTGTCAAGCCTTAGGATACCATGATCATTATAAAATATATCAAGGTGTCGAATGTTGTAATTGTCAAAACCACCTTGAACAAAATCTAGATCACCATCATTGTCATAGTCTCCCCAGTGGTGTCCATTGACCCCGCCCGTTACCCAATTATCTGGGATATTATCATAATTAGAATCGGTATAGATCTCTGAGTCCGTATCCGGGACATATACACCATCTTGATATTTATAAAGCTTGGTAACTCGCCAAGGGAAAAAGTTTATGATCTGAAATCCGGATAAAGAAAGATCAAGGTGTCCATCATTTGTATAATCAACCCAAGAAAAATGACCTCCAAAAGCAGCTTCAATATTCTGAGAAAGATCTTGAGAAAGTAACCCATCTACGCTCTCAAAAAGATTTGTAATACTTGAGCCAGAGAATGTTACACCGGTAAGCGCAAGGTCTAGCTCATCATCTTCATTATAATCGCCCCAGCCTCCTGCTGAAAAATAGACCCCTGGTAGTGACTGTGTTGACGTCACCAGCCTTGAAATAAAAAGAGTATCCTCAACAGACCATTCAGATGTATTACCTGTACCATCTAGAGATTGTATTGACCAATAATATGTGCCATGAGGAATTTCATTAAATTCTCTTATCAGACGCTGCCCTATGTTGGAATCATTATAAGGGACAGCCGATGACATCAACTCGTTTCCACCAGAGGTAGTCCCAATTCGAACATTATAGGATAAGTTTACAGGGTCATCAATGTCATCTATGCCTGCTCCCCAGGTAAAGATCGCTCTCGTACTTACTGCAAATGCCGTCAACGCTGTTGGCGGATCGGGTGCATCACTTGAACCCTCTAAACTATTCAAATAAATATGAGCGAATGTACTTGAATCATTTCCGATCTCAGTGGTCCCACTTACGACCAGATCGGGGATCAGGTCTTGATCAACATCTGTAAATCGAGCAACGCGAGCACCGGGTATCTCTTTTATTAAACTGAATGTTCCATCCCCATTATTTAAATAAACTCTACCAGAAAGAGAGTGGACCTTTCCAGCATACTGAGTTACAGAATCAGCTCCGGCGATCACAAAATCTTTTAACCCATCAAGATTATAATCGATCGCATCAATACTACCATACGCTACTGCAAAATCAATCTGACCCGGGAACAACGAATATGTACCCAGAGGCTCATTCTGTAGAAGCCATGTTATTAATTTACCTTGAATTTTATTCCAGCCTGACATGATAATATCTTGGTCACCATCAGAATCAAGGTCTGTAAAATGAAAGGCACCAGCCTTTAGTCCTCCAATAGCACCTGCTGTTGTCAGCTCTGAAAGACGACCTGTCGGTTCATTCTGGTAAAATCGAGTAACTGAAGCAGTTTTATCAGCCGTCTGACCAGAAATAATGAGGTCCGAGTCGCCATCATTATCGTAGTCCCCCCACTCACTGCTACCATTAAAAAGGGCCGGAAAAATAGTGGTCGGGTCTTCTTCTAGGTACGTACCATCATTAATAAATAGCTCATTAAGTATATTATCACTGGATTCATCCACACCCATAACAAAAAGGTCTGGAGCCCCATCCATGTTAACGTCTCCCCACTTTCCATCGCTATATGTTAAATACATCGGGTCAAGCCAGGAGGATTGATCAAAAGAGCCGCCAGTATTAATTAATAATTTGGAGAGTGCCGAACCATTAAGGTATACATCAATAAGGCCATCTCGGTTTACATCTACGATATCAATTCGTCCTACTCCACCAAGGTATTCAGCAATAGTATCTGGATAGGTAGTAAAATAGGTTTGGTATCCCTGGACTAGGGTTCCATCAGAGCTACCAAGCATAACATCTAGAAATATACCAAATCGTGTTGAGTCGTATCCAGATAGAAGAATATCATTGGTGCCATCATTATTGATATCTCCAACCTGAATGGAATTAGAAATAGACTGAGGAATAACATTTGTAAAGGACGAGTCTAAAGTAAATGGATCTTGAGCAACCACCAGAGAGAGTCCAATCCCGACAGCAATTTTATTCAGGAATCGATCGCGCCACTTCATTCTATGCTCTATACTTTATTTACTAGTTAGAGTCCAAACCCCATCCCAGTCATCTCCAGGAGGATTTGAGAGGAAATGCTCACAGCGTGGAATATAGATCCTGCTTGGATTTGTTTTTCTTCCAGGGAACATATCTTCCAGAGCATCTGAAGCTTTAAATGCTTCTATGGCTTTTGTCCATTGCTGAGTCTTATAGAGTCCCAACGCTTCATGGTATGCTGGTAAGATCTTCTTATACTTTTCAGGCTCTTTTCCAATCTCCGATATCAACTCATAAACTTTCACAGGCTCTTGCTTACCCATCACCTTTACATTGTCAAGGTCTCTTATTACAACCTTATCTTTTACCGGTTGATAAGTACTGTCAGCGATCTGTATATATATCCCATATTGCTTTGCAGATGACTCTAAGCGTGCAGCCGTATTCACATTATCACCCATCATCGTATAATTCATTCGAGCTTTTGAACCCATATTACCTGTCACCATTTGTCCTGAACTTATACCAATTCTATTCTGCATATGATGAACGATCTCTGGCCAACGATCTCCCTCTGCCTGCCATCCCTGTCTCAATACATCTAGATTATCTTGCATCTTTATCGCAGTGCGACAAGCCCAAAGCTCATGGTCATCTACTTCGATAGGGGCACCATAAAATGCAACAATTGCATCACCAATATATTTATCAAGTGTGCCATTATTTTCAAGTAAAACATCTGTCATATCTGTCAGATATTGATTTAATAGGCTAACAAGCTCACTCGCTGTTAATTTTTCTGAGAATGCTGAAAAACTCTGAATGTCTGTAAAAAAGGCAGTGTGATACCCTTCTTCACCTCCAAGAGATGGCTCTTCTCCACTTTCATACATCTGATCGATCAACTCTGGTGAGACATAAGTTCCAAAGGATTCTTTCAGAAACTGTTTATTCTTCTCTTCCTGTATATAGTTGTAGACAGTAATACCAAGATATCCAAATGCCATCGTAGCCAATGGACCTACCATATCTAGCCAGACATATTGGTCAGAGAATAGCCAGAAAGAAACCCAGGTATACCCAGCAAAAACTAAAGCTGTTACAAGGCCACCCATAGCGGGACTTAGTGCCGGAACTCCAAAAGATAGTGCGACCCCCAAAACAAGAATGATCGCTATCACCCAGTTTTTTGAAACTTCATGGACTATCTTATTATCCAGTATTGTGTTTAAAGCATTGGCATGGAGTCCGACCATAGGATAGCGAGAGTCAAATGGCATTGGGTTTAAGTCTGAGGTTCCTGCCGCAGTAAGGCCATAGTAAAGTTTTTTACCCTGAAATTCAAAGGGGACAAGTTTTCTCATTTTGTCACCATCTGGAACGGTTAACCGTTTCTTTTTGGGATCGAAGTGAAAATACATTGGCCGCTGTTCATCGATCATTTCATTTCGGGCCAGGTTTGAAATAATTAGAAAGTTTCGCTCGAGCAAGATAAGAGAGCTCCGCTTCTTTTTTAGAGCTTTCTTTTTCGAAGCGTCAGTCGCACCCTTTACAGCTTCTTCTAGATCTTTTTGAAGCTTTTCTACCGAACTAAACTCATAGTCCATTATACCAGATTCAAATGGAACAGTTCCGCTTGATATAAGCTCATCAAGTGAAAGCAGGTCAACTCGATCAAGATCTAAAAATGCATCAGCAATAATATTATTATTTTTGATCTCGTCAAACATAAAGGGCGGCAATTTTTTGAATTCTGCGGCGGTACCATCTGGATTTTCGCTGATCCATTTTTCAGCCATACTCATGGGCATAAGTTTCTTTGCAACTCCCATGATCTCTTTTTTTGTAGCTGGGATCGAACCAATTGCAGGTTTAAAAGCTGCTTTTATGTTTCCATCGAATGAACGATTGGCAAGGCTCTTGTATTCGGCCATAACATAGTTTAAAAATTCACTTTCTTGAAACTCTCTTAACTTTCGGTACGGGTAGTGCATCATATCAAACCTACCGGTCTCTTTATCCTTCCAGGCTCCTGCCCAGTTCACGACCATCTGACCTTTATTATTAATAGGTATATGTATCTGTTCTCTACCAAAGTCATCAAGCTCAGGGTCTATATCAAAACGTATATACTGACCCGGCTCTATCTCAACACTATCAAATGAGACATTATAGTTTTTTAATGCCATCGCAAGAGAAGCTGCCGGAAAAAGACGGTCTCCATAAAGCATTAGAAGTGGAAATCTCCTTTGCAGGCCATCAGGATCTGGTTCTGATTGGAAAAAATATACACCATCAGAATTTTCAATAAGGATGTCAACTGGAGCCTCAATATCGTACGCAGAAAAAAGAGTTGAAAATTTTTCTTTCTCTTTATCAGAGACCATCCGAAAAAGGCCCTTGTTCTTCATCAGAGATAATCGCCGGTCCATAACCTCCGTTCTTTTTTTCACTGAGTCCGCTGCCTGTGCCTTGGTCTTTGGTTTAAAACTCTGAGCAAAAATAATATTCCCAGCATCAGTAGAAGCAATCGCAAGATCATTGTCTGGGTCAGGGAACTTATTTTTTATCTGACCAGCCGTGGTGTCTTTTTCAAAGTCAAGATCTTTGATATTTAGTTGCCGCTCACTCTCTTCAATAAAATAAAAATCAAATAAAAATGCATCCACACCATGCTCTCCAGCAAGCTTAATTAGAGGAAGATGTTTTTCTCTGCTCCAGGGGCTCCATTTTCCAACCGTTGCTAAAGCGTCTGTATCTATATCTACTGTTGCTATATCATCTCGCACCTGCAAAAGGCCACGATTATTAAATCTTAGATCTAATAGCCTATTCTCAAAATTATCATAGAGGTCAAACAATGAAAGAAAACAGAAAATAGATGCGACACCGAAAGATATGACAATGTAGGGTAGATTTTTCTGCATAATAGTTTTATCCGATCACGTTAGGAGTAATAAATATCAACAGTTCTCGCTGTTCTTTTTCAATGGAGGTTGACTGAAATAATTTCCCAATAAAGGGGATAGAACTTAGGATTGGAACAAACTTTTTGTTTTCAAGCGCATTCTCAGCGATCAAACCACCAATAATGACCGTATCACCATCACTGACCGTGACCTGAGTTTTGACAGTTCTTTTTGTTGACCTTGGTTTATCTGTATTGATCTCTGCTGCTGATAAAAGAGCTTCCACGGTTGCGTCTACAAGTAAGGTTATCCTTGATGCTTCATTTATTCGGGGTGTCACTTTTAACTTGATCCCGATATCCTTTTCTGATACAGAGTTTGAGAACATATTTCCAAATTGATTTGAATTTGATGACTGCCCTGCTTGATTCCCCTGTTGGTACTGACTATTTCCAGAACTACTTCCACCACCTTCAATATAGACTGTCGTAACGGTCTCCGTCTCTGCCTCATGGTTATCTAAAGTGGTTACCTGCGGACTAGAAAGGAGCTTTGACTGTCCCCGAGCCTGCATGACCTTTAATGCAGAGGAAAGCTGTAACGGACTCAAGGTTGCTATGGTAATGTTGCTAAAATTGATCGGCATTATCGATGAGGATGAATCTGACGTACCGCCAAGCTGGATCGGAGCTCGGGTCCAATCAATTCCATGCCCTCGCGTTGTATCTAGATTTGTCTCTATAAACCTTACGGCAATATTTATATTTGGTATTGGCTTATCCAGTTGCTCGATCATTTTTAAGATCGATGGGATATTCTCTTGTACATCAGAGAGGACTATAATATTGGAGGCTCCCTTTACACTGGATGATGTGACCAACGGGGTAAAAGATGTCACGGTCCCTCGTCCTGACATAACTGCACCCATTGGACCTTGCAGGTCATCCGAGTTTATGTATTTTAGCTTGATCACCATGGTCTCAAGCTCACCAACCATATCCATATCATTACTTTTGACTATAATAATATTTTCCTGTACAAAATAGCTATAACCATTTGGTTTAAGTATAGCGTCAAGAGCTGCTTTGACAGAAACATTTTCAAGGTTCGCTGTGATGGTATCTTTCACCGCTGGACTGATCACAATATTCAAGCCAGTTAATTCACCGATCAACATGAGGACATTCTTAATATCTGATTCCTTCATGTTGATGGACATCTTCTCATTCAGGTTATACTGATCACCCTCTTTGTTTAAAGGAAAATAATTAATATTATTTTGAGCCCAGATATCTCCATTCCAGAGCAGTCCAACTAAAATAATTATATAGTATCTATGTGCCAACGTCTTTAATGATCCTTGTTTTCCCCATAAGGAACGTGATTTTCTGACTTTCAATTGATTCAATCAATATATTATTGATACGATCACCTTCTTTTAATCGTTGTCCGTTTATAATAACAAATACCTTCTCGCCGATCATACCAACCGTCTCAATATTTAACTCATCCAATAGCGTGTAGGACTGCTCATCTTCTATTTCAGGTTCTATTTCCCTAGAAAGAGAAACTGTTTTCTCCGTCACCTCTATAAATGGGTTACGGTCCCAGCCACTTAAAGATGCTACCTCTTCAGAAATAGGGAGTAGATCTTCTTGAATTCCCGGATCATTCTTAAAAGCTTTAGCTTTCCTGATCTTTGCTGCTTTTTCCTTAAGCCTCCTGATCCGTCCTTCGCTTACCCTGGCCGTGGATGGTTTTTTATTGACCTCCCGCTTAACAGGCTCAGCCTTTGGTTTATCGCTATTTCGAGTAACATAGTCACTGATCGAATAGATCAGGGATAGTACAAGGCCAGCAGTTAAGATCTTTAGTCGGGGAGTCATAATGAATTACTCCCTAAACTACCTCAAAAACAATTGTATCTAAAATCTTTTTATCATTATCAGTGATCTCGACTTTCCAAAGGCCCGTATCAGATGGCT
>TARA_B110000438_G_scaffold285992_1_pt1 | contig 11986 bp, 10 predicted proteins | sample TARA_B110000438 | Tara Oceans TARA_B110000438 (sample SAMEA4398413) | marine metagenome | biome: Polar Biome; feature: [MES] marine water layer (ENVO:01000295) within the mesopelagic zone...; material: water (ENVO:00002006), including particulate matter (ENVO:01000060) such... | reverse complement strand
CGGGTGCTTAAACCAGGCGGGCAACTGGCCATCATCGATACGGATTGGGACAGCGTCGTGATGAGAACCGACGACCGCGACCGCATGCACAAAGTGCTTGAAGGCCGCCGAGATCATTTTGTCCATCCTGACTTACCCGGCCGGCTTCCTAGCCTTTTGTCGAAAGCAGGGTTTGATCTCGCCTACTCCGGCGGCACTCCGATTGTGAACACATCCATGGCCCAAGGGACTTATAGCGCCGAGATCATTCGGTCCTCCGCAAAGCACGCCGCCAAGCGCGAAGACCTCTCACCAGAGATCGCCGAAGCTTGGCTTAAGGAGCTTAAGGGGTTTGAGGCACGTGGAGAGTTCTTTTTCAGCATCACGAGATTTCTATTCATCGCACAGAAACCAAGCTGAAGAAATTTCCGCGATTTTGAATCGGAATCGCCTTTCTCGTTAGTTACACTCGCCTGATTCAATTGATGTGTTTTAGCGAGACTAACTATGAAATTCGTAAGTTCTGCGCTTTTCCTTCTGACATTTTGTCTGGTCGTGACCAGCGCGGATGCCCAGGCAGTGCACCAAACTAAGGTACCGTGGGACGACAAATTTCGTCAACTCGATGAGGTCTGGCCGACAGCAAATACATATCGCGCAGCCTCCGGCGCGCCTGGCCACGCCTATTGGCAGCAACGGGCCGACTACAAGGTCGCTGTCGAGCTTAATGAAGAAGACCGCGAACTCACAGGCCAGGTGACAATCACCTACACCAACAGCTCACCGGATACATTGCGGTACCTTTGGCTGAACATGGACCAAAATAGATTCGCTAGCGATTCCATGTATGTCGCCCAGCGCAAGTCGGACGGGGACAAGAAAGAGTCCTACGGCACGCTAAAGGCAGAATATGAACACCGGGCTGGTGATTTCGGCTTTAAATTGGATGATGTGGTTGACGCATCTGGAAATGACTTACCCCATACGGTTGTCGATACCCTGATGCGGATCGATTTGGCTACACCGGTTGGGCCGAGTGAGCAGACGACATTCTCAATTAGCTGGTCGCACAACATTACAGAGACCGAGACCTTCTTTGGTCGTGGCGGCTACGAGCATTTCGAAGAAGACGGCAACGATATCTTCCAGATCTCGCAATGGTATCCACGCATGGCCGTCTACTCCGATGACGAGGGGTGGCATCAGAAGAACTTTATGGGCCGCAGCGAATTCACCCTTGAGTTCGGTGATTTCGACGTGGAGATCACCGTGCCCGAGGATCATATCGTCGCATCTACCGGTGTCCTTCAGAATCCCTCTGATGTGTTAACCGACACTCAAAGGGAACGCCTCGAAGATGCGGCCGATGCCAAGTCTCCTGTCATGATTGTTACGGAGAGCGAGGCCATCCTCAACGAGGCGGGAGGGTCGAACCGCAAAAAGACGTGGCATTTCAAAGCTGAAAATGTGCGTGACTTTGCCTGGGCGTCATCTCGCAAATTCCAATGGGATGCGCAGGGCTATGAAACCCGGGATGACCGTACGGTTCTGGCGATGTCCTATTTTCCCAGAGAAGCCAATCCACTTTGGGGTCTCTACTCTACGGCCTCACTCATTCATTCCATGGATGTCTTTGGTAAAGCTACGTTCCCCTACCCCTATCCTGTGTTGATTTCTGTGAACGGGAAAGTCGGTGGCATGGAATACCCCATGCTGGCTTTCAATGGCCCAAGGCCGAAGAAAGATGAGAAAACCGGCGAGATCACTTACTCACGCGCCACCAAGAACGCGCTCATTGCAGTCGTCATCCACGAAGCTGGGCACAACTGGTTTCCAATGATCGTTAATTCGGACGAGCGCCGTTGGACCTGGATGGATGAAGGGCTGAACACCTACCTACAATTCCTGGCAGAGCAATTATGGGAAGATGGTTTTCCCTCTCGCCGCGGCGAACCGAGGGACATAACCGACTTCATGAAAAGCATGAATCAAGTCCCCATTATGACCGATGGGGAATCGCTCAAAAATACAGGCGAGAATGCCTATGCCAAACCCGCGACAGCCCTGGTCATTTTGCGTGAAACAATTTTAGGGCGCGACCTGTTTGATTTCGCATTCGCTGAATATGCACGGCGTTGGATGTTCAAGCATCCATCTCCATCCGATTTCTTCCGGACTATGGAAGATGCGTCAGGGGTTGACCTCGATTGGTTTTGGCACGGCTGGTTTTACACCACAGACCATGTCGACATCGCCGTTGATGAAGTCACCAAATATAGAATTGATACACAAGACCCAGACACAGAGATGCCTTGGAAGCGCGGTCAAGCAGCGAAAGATCCAATTTCTCTGACACAGCAACGCAATGAAGATCTGCGCAAAGCGGTAGATGACGACCGCAAGCTCAGGGACTTCTATAATGAAAATGATCGCTATACGGCTTCCAATGCTGACCGCAATAAATACAACTCGGCGGTCAAGAAGTTGGACGACTGGGAAAGCGAGCTTCTCCAGAACGAAGATTACTTCACTATGGTTGGCTTCAAAAACCTCGGTGGACTTGTCATGCCGGTTATCCTTGAAGTGACATACGACAATGGCGAGACGGACGAAGTGCGAATTCCCGCCGAGATATGGCGCCACGACCCGAAGAAATTCTCTAAGCTGTTGGTTACGGACAGAGAGGTCATGGGCATTACCTTGGACCCACACCTGGAAACAGCGGATACCGACCTCAACAACAATTTCTGGCCCTCGCGCGCTGTCGAATCCCGGCTTGAGCTGTTTAAGCGCAAAGGACGGAGCGGCCGCAATCTCATGAAGGATATTGAGGTTGAGCTTAAAGGCGATAATGAGGATGAAGACGACGAGGATAAAGACGGCGAGGACAGGCAAGGAGACCGGCCCGAGTAACCTGAGCGAAAACCGCTCATGTTAACGCGCCGCAAGATTCTCATAACTTTTGCGACTGCAGGTCTATATCCGCAAAAATACAGTCTCGCCCACGGCGCGCATGCCGCCTTCACCATCATTGAGCAAAATACCCGCGCTGGAACTCTTGAAGTTATTCACCGGCTGATGGTGCTGGACCTGGAGCTGGCGCTAACAGCGAGCACCGGCCACAGAATCAGTATGGAGGACCTAGCTGATGAAAGTGGTAATGCGCTCGTATCAGATTATTTGAATGACTACTTTTTTATCTCATCCAATGGCCAAGAAAAGGTTCGTTTGCAATGGGTGGGCATGGCGCTGGAGGTCGACACGCTCTTTGCTTATCAGGAAGCGCCGTTGCCAGAAAAGCTCTCTGGGCTAATCATTTCAAACCAGCTCCTTACGGAAACACATCCAAGCCAAGTTAACACCGTCAACGTGACCTTTGACGGCCGCACACAATCTCGCATGTTTGTCTTGGGTGATGTGCCCAAACAAGTAGATGTATTGTAGCCCCCTGGCGTCACGACTAGTGTCCCAGCCGCTGTGTCGTTCGCGGCCTTATGACTGGACAGTTACGCCCTTCCAGAAAGCAAAGTGATCTTTAATATTGGCAGCCGCGTCTTTCGGATCCGGATAACACCAAGCGGCGTTCTCATTTCGAGCATCGTCCACGACCACATGGTAATAATTTGCCGTACCATTCCACGGACACACCGAGGTTTGATCGCTCGGCTCGGAATTTTCGTAGGTTAATGATCCTTTGGGAAAGTAAATGTTCCCGTCAACCGTTTCAAAGGTCTCTGTTTCCGCAATAACGTGGCCATTCCAAAGCGCGCGCGGCATGGTTTTACCTCCATTGACTGAACCGTTTCTACATGGAACGCGGCAAGAACGTCACAATATCAGGAAAGAGCGCGATGATAAAAACCATGGCCACCATGATGAGGAAGAAGGGGAGCGAGGCGCGCGCGATTTGGCTGATCGGTGCTCCGGTCAGCCCTTGAACGACGAATAGGTTGAAGCCGACGGGGGGCGTGATTTGCGACATCTCAACCACAATCACCAAAAAAATTCCGAACCAAACCTGATCAAAGCCCGCTCCCGTAATCAGCGGGAGAACCAGAGCCAGCGTCATGACAATTGCAGAAAGCCCGTCGATCACACATCCAAGCACAATGTAGAAAATCGTTAACAGCACGATGAGACTAAGCGGCCCAAGCTCAAGGCTAGCTATTGCGACGGCGACGGCCTGTGGCAATCCGAGAAAGGCCATTGCCTTTGATAGAAAAAGGGCCCCGGCAAGGATCAGCCCAATCATCGAGCACGTCTTAATGGCGCCAAACAAAGAGTGAGTCAGAGTTTGAAAACTGAGTGATTTTTGCGAGAGCGCAACAACCAACGCCCCGGCGACGCCAACCGTCGCTGCTTCGGTTGGACTGGCTATGCCTGCGTACATGGACCCTATGATTGCGACAACAAGCGCCATGATTGGGCCAAGGTCAGCCAGGGCCGAGAAGCGTTCAGACCACGTGGCTGACATCTTATCTTTAGGAACCAGGCTAGGGTCGAGCACGGCACGAATAGCAATATAGCCCATGTAGGCCATAGCCAGCATCGCACCAGGAATGATCCCAGCAATGAATAAGTCCAAAATCGATGTCTCAGATAAGACGCCGTAAAGAATGAGAATGATACTCGGCGGTATCAAAAACCCAAGCGTACCTGCGCCACACAACGACCCCATCGCCAAGTTTTCATCGTAGCCGCGAGCCTTGAGCTCGGACAATGTCATGCGCCCGATAGTTGCTGTCGTCGCGGCTGATGATCCGGATACCGCCGCAAACAATGTACACCCGACCACATTCGTGTGGAGCAACCGGCCCGGCACGCCACCGATCCATGGTGTTAATCCGCGGAAGATGCTTTCCGACAAACGTGTGTGATAGAGAATTTCCCCCATCAATATGAAAAGGGGTAAAGCGACAAGTTCGGGTGTATTGAGACTGTTCCATAAGTCGAAGGCCAGGAACGTACCAACCGGCATATCCCGAAACATGGACAAGCTGATAAGTCCTACGCCCATCAAACTAAATCCGACCCAAACACCAGCGCCGAGAAGAACGACAAGGGTGCCGAGAACGACTGCGACCGGTAAAATCATGACGCCGGATCTTTACTGCGGCTGGCCGCGGATGCGTCAGCCGAATTGATCTCAGGATTCTGCCCCTGCCACAATCTGATAAGACGTGCGCAAAGCGCAAGTGTCAGAACCACAGGACCAATTGCAAGCACAGCTTGAGGAATGACCAACGGTGTCTCGCTCGAAAAATACGAAACCGTTCCGCGGGCCCATGTCCCCAGGGCATAGTCGATCAGTGAGAATGACAAGATGAGCGTGATGATCATCGCTACAAACGTACAAGCAATATCGATCCAATGAGCGACGGAAGAAGCCACATGCTCGCGCAGCAGGGTGACGCTAATATGGCCGCCTTGTGAGAGCGTCCAGCCGGAACCGAGGAAAAGAACAAGGACGAGCAGATATCCAGAATATTCCACTGCAAAAGTCAGGCTGATTTGGAACGCGTTGCGAAGAATGATCTCCGCAATGCCCATGACAAACAGCACCGCCAAAAGAAAAGCTGCCGCGGCCGCCGCACCGAAACAGATCCGGTCAATTGTTCTAAGTACGCGCGTCATGCAGTTACGTTCTTACCGGTTCTAGCCATAAACTCATCAAAAAGAGGTCGTGCCTCGGGAACACGCTTCAGAAATGCTGTCCATATTGGTTTGGCCAGCGCACGCATTTCAGTCATCAAAGCTTGGCTGGGTTGCTGCGTTATCATCCCGTTCGCTTCCAGTACGCGTAGCTTATCTTGATCGTCGTTCCGGCTTACGTCCCAAAACTGAGGCTCAAGTTTCTGAGCGAGTTCAAGCACCATGTCTTGGTGCCGCGACGACAACGCCCGAAAACTGGTTTCCGACAAGGTCATAATATTACATGACCAAATGTGGTTTGACCGGACCGTATATTTTAGGAACTCCCAATACTTTTGCGCCACCGCCGTCGTTGTGGATGTCATCACACTGTCAATCGCCCCGGATGCCAGTGCGGGCACGACGTCAGGAGACGGCATTTGGATCGGGTTCATATTGAGACCGCGGACAAGGTCCGTGGATGACTTATCATAAGACCGCATCGTCAAACCTTCGAAGTCCGCCACCGAATGAATTGGCTTATCAAAATAGAAGTTCTGGTTCGGCCACGGCACCAGATAAAGGACTCTTAGTCCGTGCCGGGTATACGCGGCCTCGACAGCTGGGCGTATCACCTCATAAAGCAACGCCAACTCATCCATGTCATCCATCAGGTAAGGCAATGACTCAAACCCGAGAAAGGGCTCCGTCCCCACTTGATGAAAGCTCGCCCCGTCCGCCAAATCAACGATGCCTTCTTCAACCACCCGCATGGTCTCAGGACCCTTGATACCAAGAACGGCGCCAGGATGAACATGAATCGTGAGTTCTCCCTCGGTCAGAGCGTGAATTTCGTCCGCGTACCGCAATGCGTTAGCTACATGAAACTCACTCGGGCCCCATGGCATCGATAAATCCCAGTGCGTTCCACGTTCCGTTGTGTCGCAAGCCGCCACGGATGTGGATGCAATGCCCATGCACGCTGCACGCCGGGAAAGTTGGATGGTCATGAATGAAGACGCCCCGTCTTAAGATAGATGGTGGCTGATTCTATCGCCGTGAATACGCGATCTTTGTTTGTTGGCCAACGCAACCAGTCTCCTGTGAAATATTGACCGTTTGGGCCCTCAAGTACGCCGCTGAGAAAAAATATTTTAGTACCCTGTGAGTTGTCTGGAATCATATGCGGCGCATTGACTTCTAGGCACATCATGGAAATCTGTTCCGGATAGCCAATCTCGTCATAGAGCGTCAAAGACGACGCACCATCGGCCAGAGCGCGCCAATGCTCGGCCAACATATTGATCGTAACATGCCTGCTGCTTGCGCCAACGTATTGACGAAGTTTGACAAAAAGTATGCAGCCGTCTTTCAAAAACGGCGCATGCTCAAACCCATCTGGATTTAGCAGAAAGGTACCCGCGGGATAGTCACCTCTTTCGTCAGCGAACACCCTATCTAAAACAAAAACCTCTTCGTCATCCGGATAGGGATGGGAATGAAATGCGCTACCCGGACCGTATCGGACGACCGACGTCACGCGCCCTTGCTCTTGCGGTCCTGAACGATCGAGACGTTTACGCCAGACAGCTACGCTGGGGTTATCCTGCCAATCCATGGCGGATGTATGCATTGCAACCGGCTCTGAGAAATCAGCGTTGATCTGAACTTCACGCACTGTTGATCACGTCTCCATCATAGAGGTCGACTATAAGGGGCTCGTGACCACATGCATTTATAAATTTTAGCAGGTCACTCGCGCGAATAGCTGTCGTCTGGGTATTGATGAGCGGGTGAGCGTTGATGAGGCCCTGTTCCATCATCCACGAATCAAGGACAATTTGCACTTGTTGACCCGGATCGTTGATGACGCAGAAGGGGGAAACTGAGCCTGGCGTGACTCCCAGCGTGCGAAGAAGACGCTCCGGTGATCCAAACGATAAACGCTTCGAACTGATTCTTCCTGGGAGCGCTTTCAGATCGATGACGCGATCCCATGGCACGGTTACCAGCCACATCTTCTTCTTAGCATCACATAAGAATAGGTTTTTGACGTGTACGCCGGCCATGTGCCCGACGTGCGCCTCGCCATCCTCGACCGTGAATGCTGGCGGATGATCGATCGTCTGGGTTTCTATTTTGAGCTCGGTTAGGCGCGCGAACAGTGATTGTGGCGTCGCAGGACTCATAACCAATACACGTCAGCCGGTGGGGTTCGATCCGGGTTCCGGACTTTCAGCGTCAATCGAACGGGGCCATGCTCCCAGAACCGCCTGCACAACAACCGCTAAAGGTATGGCAAAAAACACACCCCAGAATCCCCAAATCCCGCCAAAAAAGAGAATCGCCACGATAATGGCAACAGGGTGAATATCGACCACCTCGGAAAACACGAAAGGGACAAGCACATTGCCGTCTAGCGCTTGAATGATGCCGTAAGCCGCCAACGCGACACCTGCGTCGCTCGTAAAGCCCCATTGCAGAATGGCAACCACCGCGACCGGCAAAGTAACCACAGCGGCACCAATATAAGGAATGAGGACCGAAAAGCCCGTCGTCACGGCGAGAAGGAGAGCGTACTGCAGATCAATAAAAATAAACGTGACATAAGAGACAACCGCGACGATGAAAATTTCGAGCGCTTTGCCACCGACATAATTTTGCAGTTGCCGGTGCACCTCAAGCCATACCTGCCCGGCGAGCTCCCTTTCCCGCGGCAGAAACGATGCCGTCCATGCAACAATTTTGGTTTTATCCTTAATCAGGAAAAACACCATCAAAGGGACAATGATCAAATAGACCACCCAGGTCATCAAACCAACAACCGTGCCACCGAGTGATCCGACAAAGGCTTGGGAAAAATCCAACACTTCCGTTTGCAACTGGTTCATTACCTGATCGGCCTGCGCCGGCGTTATCAGGGCAGGATACTGTTCAGGTAACCGGCTAACTGTTTCCTGCAAGTTTGCGATGAACTCTGGAGCCTGACGCGTCAGTTGAGTCATCTGGCGTATCAGAAGCGGAATAAGGCCAAAGACAATGGCCAAAGTCAGCAGAACAAACACCGCGAATACAAGCGTAATGGATAACCAGGGTGATACACCGTAACGCTCCAGACGATCGATAAAGACCTGCAGAAGGTAGGCCAAAACAACGGCAGCAAGGAATGGCGCTAGAATATCAGCCGTCAGGGCAAGGGCTGCCGTCGTGAAAATAAGCAGCACCATCAGCAGGGTGAGCTGCGGATTGTCAGAGACGGTCTTAAACCAATTGCGGATTACGTCCATGGAGCCTGCCTAAGGATAAAATTTATGGATTGAACAATACGATGACAAAACGCCGTTGTCTTCTAGTTAGGGTTACCAAGTTACGCTGATGGCTGGCTTAAGGCATCGCCTCCAGCCACGCCAGAATGTCACCAACAACCCGGCCTTCGTATCCGGCGAAGGAATGCGTTGCGCCATCTGGGCCGCCATAGAACACATATTTAGCTTCACCTTGCACAGCTTCCGTAAACTCAATGAGAAATGCATCCTGCATGAACGGATCGCGCGAGCCACCTAAAGCAAGAATAGGTCTATCAACTTCGGCGACACGGGCTGTGTGCACGGCCTTCGAATTTGGCCCCCAGTAGCTCAAGAAAGAGTTGGCATAGTAATATGTAAAGCCCGAGCCGGGGGGCGGTAGGAACATGGGTTGGCGCGAGTCATCGGGGTACCCGGCCTGTGGAAATGGGTAGTCAATGAGGTGCGTATCTCCTTCGCCGTCCCGCACCGCTTCCTGTGCCTCAAGTACGGCGCGCGCATAAAGATCCTCGCCCATTCCGGTCCGGGCATGGAAGGGCATATCGCGTGCGGGCGCTAGATAGATCAACGCCTCGACACGGGGGTCCTGAGTCTCACTGAGGTAATGACTCCACCATAGACCACCGACCCCGTGCCCCTCTCCTATGATCGATGTGTAGCCTCTGGCTGTAATGAAATCAGCCCAGGCTTTTATGTCTTGTGGGATTCCTTCGAGCGTGCCCTTTACGATGCCACGGTATCCCGATGAACGATGTTGAATAGAAAGAGCGGAGTAGCCGGCCTGGGCAAGGCGCACGCCGAGCCAGTGGTTGGTCGAGCGGAGTACGTCGCTGGTCCAACTGTGAATCAACATAAAGACCGGCTTGTTCGTGGGCTCACCAGAAACCGGTGAATAAAGAACACCTGAAAGCGCGACGTCGTCTGGCCCGTTGATATCAACGATTTCCGTCCGAACCGGGTCTCTCGGTGGCAACCCGATGTCACGTAACCACGCCAGCGTATCGTCAACCACTTCATTGCGCACACCTTCAAAAACCCGGCCAACGCCCGGATAGTACTTGATGTCGACGCGAGGACTGATGAAGGCGACAGCCTGGAGTTCTTCCAGGCGGCCTTTTGGAACAAATGGATCTTCTTCGCCGGCAAGCATCAACATCGGCTTATCGATGCCGGCAATGTTCGCCGACAACGATGTTTTTGCGGTCGGCCCAAACCAATCCAGAAAACTGTTGGGTAAAAAGATCAAGCCGTCACCAAGATCGATAAACGGCTGGCGGCCCCCTTCTGCGACAGCCTTTGCGGCCTGATCAACCGTGGCCCAATAAATTTCCTCGCCTACCCGCTGACGCCAATTGTCGGCCATGTTCTGAGTCGGCGAATAATGGATGACCGCTTTCACGCGCGCATCGTCTGTATCGATCATATAGCGTGACACGCGCAAGGAACCGAGCCCGGCCCCTGCAAGAATGATGTCCTTGAAGCCTCGTGCTGCGAGAACATCGATGCCGCCACGAATATCTTCAATCACCTCATCGAACCGGGTGAAGGAATATCGCGTTGCGTGGCGGGTCTCGATGGAAATATTGGTGTAGCCAGCCTGAGCCAATCCTGCTGCCACATATCGCGCAGCACTGTTAACGCGAATAGGTGACCCGCCTGGCCCGCCATGAAGATGCAGAATCGCAGGGCCATTGATATTCATTCCACTTTCAGAATGGGTCAGGATAGCCGGCAGCTCAACGCCGTCATTCGTTACGAATGAAATAACCTCTTCGACAACACCATTTGCAGCAACGGCGCTGACAGGCATTAGCAAGAGAACGGCTGCAAAGCAAAAACGGTTGAAAGCCATTGGAAGGCTACCCCGGATTCGTTGAGACGCGTAAGGTTGGAACAATACGCTAAAAATTATTGTGCCACGTAGACCCAGCACTTCGAAAGATACTCCAGACAATATGATATCCTTTTCATACGACTATAGCGTTCCCAAGGGTCTAAGCCACTGTCTGCATGAACTCTAAATCCGAAGACTCACTTGATCGTGCATTACCAAACCCGATGGTGTTGGCTAAAGACGGCGGTACGCCCTGGTCGGAGCGCTTTGAAGACACCTATTTCGATCGTGATAATGGGCTCGACGAAAGCCGGCACGTTTTTCTCGGGGGCTGCGCCCTGCCGGGTCAATGGGCAAACCAGGATCGGTTTGTCATTGGTGAGTTGGGATTTGGTACAGGTCTAAACTTTTTGGCGGCATGGAAATTGTGGCGCCAATCAGCGCCTCGCCATTCAGTACTTCACTACCTTTCCATTGATCAGTTTCCACTTACGGCACATGAAATAGCCGCATGCTTCGAACAGTGGCCTGAACTCGCCCAGCTGAAGTCAGGACTCATAGAGTCCTATCCTAACCTTCAGCCCGGCACGCACCGGGTGTTCCTTGACAAGGATCGCGTTGTTCTAACACTCATTTTTGATCACGTAGAGAAGGCCCTAAAAGGCATTGATGCAAAGGTTGATGCATGGTTTATGGACGGCTTTGCCCCCAGTAAAAACCCTGACATGTGGCGGCCAGAAATTGTTAGGGAATTAGCGCGCCTTTCAAAACCAGCTGCGTGGGTTGCGACGTTTACGGTTGCCGGGCATGTGCGCCGTGACCTCAAGGCTGCGGGATTCGATGTTGAGAAGCGCGCCGGCATCGGAAAAAAACGCGAGGTTCTGGCTGGGCGTTTCAACGGCGTGTATAGCCAAGAGTCTGTTGAACCGTGGTTCGCCACGCCACCTGGATTTGAAGGACCCTCCCCCCGCGTTGCCATTGTTGGGGGTGGCTTAGCCGGCGCCCATGCAGCGCACGCTTTTGCTCGGCGCAATTGCACAGTCACCGTGTTTGACCGGAATTCCAAATTGGCCGACGAAGCATCTTCTGTACCGGCTGCTGTGTTCATGCCGCGGCTAACAGCCGGAGATAGCGTGGATGGTTCTTACTTTGCCACGGCCTGGCGGTTTGGCCTTCAGCTTCTCCAAGAGCTTGAAGAGAGACACAGTACAAAGTTGCTCCACGCATGCGGTGTTTT
>TARA_B110000438_G_scaffold24998_1_pt1 | contig 12003 bp, 8 predicted proteins | sample TARA_B110000438 | Tara Oceans TARA_B110000438 (sample SAMEA4398413) | marine metagenome | biome: Polar Biome; feature: [MES] marine water layer (ENVO:01000295) within the mesopelagic zone...; material: water (ENVO:00002006), including particulate matter (ENVO:01000060) such as...... | reverse complement strand
CATCGTCGATTGTAACCCTCATGACTCGCCCCATCCTACGGACCTTGAGGCCATCAGCGAGCAGAGCCTGCTCCATTCGAGATGCACCTCCCCAAATCACCGTCTCAACCTCGCGTTCGATTTGGTCAGCGAGGTCGGCAATCGGGCGATTAACGACGACTTGGCCATTGTGAATCATCACCACACGGTCGCAAACCTGCTGCACATCGTCCATCACATGGCTAGACATCAGGACGGTCCCCCCGCCTTCGTCGACGGTTCGCCGTAGGGTGTTGAGCATGAATTCGCGAGAGCGTTGGTCGAGGCCATTTGTGGGTTCGTCACAGATGAGAATCTCAGGATCATGGACGATGGCACAGGCGAGTTTGGTGGCCTGCTTCATACCTGTGCTGAAGGACTCGATCTTGCGGTAACGCTGGTCTCGCAGGCCAACATATTCGAGCACTTCGTGGGAGCGTTGCATCGCTGATGCAGGGTTCATTCCAAGGAGTTCACCAGCGTATCTTACTTGGTCGATGGCGGTGAGGTCTGGATCGAGCGAATCGTATTCCGGCATGTATCCGATGCGAGCTCGAATGATATCGCCATCGGTTTTGATGTCGTAGCCGAGGACTGAACCATTTCCTGAGGTTGTCGTGATAAGCCCTAACAAGCACTTGAACAAAGTCGATTTGCCTGCTCCATTGGGTCCAAGGATACCAATTGCTCCCTTTGGAATTTGCACGTTGACGTCATCGAGGGCAAGGTGGGGGCCGTACATCTTACGCAGATTGCGAGTCTCGATGACGAATTCCGCATTCTCCAATTGAGCACCAACCTAGGCGTGACTCCCAAAGGGAGTCGACTCGATGTGGTGGCCGTAATCACTTGAATGAATCCCCGGCGGCCATCTCGTTGCATCAGAGAAGAGGGTCGGAAAAGGTAGGGGTTATGTCTCCTTGAACTCATCCTTCATTGCACCGTCGCGGACTTTGACCGCGATTCCCTTGGTGAAGAAGGCCATGTCATCGGCGGTTGCGTTGGCAGTGCCATGGGCGACGAGGTTTCCGTGAATGTCGACGACGAGGCAGGGTTGGCCGACTATGAGATGAGCGTCAGCGCCAAGGACGAATCCTTGGATAACATTTCGACCCTGCCCCACAAATGGGATTGCGTCGTCCATCAAGAGGACTCGTGGCATTCCCGGGTGGTCTGAATCGCTGGCCGTGACACCCTCATCGAATCTGGCTGGTGCTGTTGGGTTGAGGGCGTGTAGGCGGCGCGCGCCGATTAGGGTGAGCGAAAGCGCGCCGTCGGTTAATCTGGGAGATATACAGTGTTCATCACCAAAATTGACGTTTATCATGCGATCTGTTCTCGAACGTCGGACGGTCATTCCTTCGGTGAGAGAGCAAGCATCGTCAGGAGTGATGGCACAGATTAGTGAGAGCTTGTCGACAATTGCGCAGCGGTCAATCCACGTGCGAATCGCTGCACGGTTTTCGGCCCCTGCTTCTCCTTCGGGATCGGGCTGGCAGATGTGGATGTCGAGGGGAATGTCGCCGAGACCTAAATCCTCGAGCCAGACCTCAATTTCATCCTCGGTGAGAATCATGTTCCAGAGAGACTCTGAGCAATCAATATGGCACCAAGGTGAGACATCCTCAAGGGTGAATGGGATGAGGCCAACTGGGGTCGAAATGAGCACCACTGTACGAGGTTCCTCAGCCAGTGCTGCGATTGCCGTGCCGAGAGCAGTATCGCGCCACGGAGGCGCTCCTCCGGTCAGGATTACGACGCGTTCGGGAGGCTTCGAAGAGCCGTCCCACCATGATCCAGGACGGCGCCATCGCATCGCCAGAAGAGCGTTGAGGTGGAGTAAATGGGGGCGGCTGTCGATATCGTCAGAAAATTGCTCAGAAGAACCTCGAACTGGGTCGGTCGAGGCGATGGTTCTCAGCGAACTCTCGCCGACAGGTCCTTCTTCAGTTTCTTCAAATTGTTCAAGGACCCATTCGAAGGCTTCACGCAGCCGCGGTGAAGCGTGGCTGCGTTGTTCCGCGAGGCGCCAAATGGTTCCATTTCGCACCGCCTCGCGGCATCGAGCAAGCTCGGCTTGAGTTACCTCTAGATTGTGATGGGCGAGAAGAACGGAACGCTCGTTCCGATCCATCGCCCGCACCTCGGCTGGAGTGTGAGAGAATAGTGTGGCAGAGTGGGTTGGCCATTCGGTTAATTCCCCGATTTTGACCGTACCATTTGGTGTGAGAAGTCGGTCGTCGCGCGCGAAAAGGGCGTAGGCTGCGGAGTCGAATAGATCTACTCCGAGAGCAATGGACATCGGGAAGAGGAGAGGATGTCCGCAGCCGAAGAGGTGAATCGGCCGATTAGGAGGAATCGTAGCTCGAGCAGCCAGTAGAATCTCAAACAATTCGCGGTAGCGTTGGCGTTCCATCAACGGGACAATGCCGCCAATTGGATGCACAGCAAAGCCCCGATGCTCACCCTCTACCTCGCACATCAAGCGACCAGCCTCGGCGCGCAAATCTTCGTGTAATCCACCCTGCACGGGCCCGTTCAGCAAGAGACCCTCGCCTGCAACCGCTAGTGAAACGGGGGCACGAGCAGCGGTCTCTTCGACTGCATGCTCAATCTCCTCGCGGCTCATGTCGGGCCGACCGAATACATCGAGCATCGTCCCGACATCCACGCCGATGTCGCGCTGGAATTCTACAATCTCCTCAACACCAACCTCGACATCGCCATAAACATACGATTGAAAGGTTCCCGAATCGGTCACGATAACCCCTGGATAGTCGAGCAGTGCGTGGATTCCATCAGCCAAAGCCGATTCGCGCAACTTCTCGTGCTTCCAAGTCACGTAGGAATTTGTGATCAGCCCATTGACGCGGTATTTCTCCCACATCTCTCGCGGCTCAATCGTGCGAATATTAGGGTTAATCACCGGTAGTAACATCGGCGTATCCAGCACACCATGTCGCGTGTGAAGACGACCCAAACGTGCCGCCCCATCACGTACAGTCACCTCGAACTTGCCCAAGTCCTGCGGTCTGCAGGGTTCGGGGTCAGGACGGTTCGACACAGGCCACGGGCAAAGCCGTGCAGTCATCAATCCTCGCTCGCGCAAAGGCGGCAATTTCGTGCACTTCTAGGCCGCACGCGAGATGACTCTCAGTTGCACCGAACCATCCTCAAGCGTCATCTCTACTTCATCACCATCATTGATGGCAAGGGTCGGATCATCATCGAATCCGTGGGCATAAGGGACGGCGAGAAGGCTCGCCGCGGGAAGCGTCAACGGACACACATCGCGATTCACAATCGCCCGTGGGCCCTTTCCTGTGTAGATTAATCCCATCAACACGAAGGGCGCAACAGTAGAACCAGAGCCCTTCGGATAAATCAGAACAGTATCCTCGATGGCAACCCCATCAAGCGGATGCCCAGGTTCCTCGATAACCCCGGTGTCACGATTCACGTAGCCAAGGTAGGTTATCGGCACATCGCTAACCATCGCTTTTCCACGAATCTTCCAATCACTCTGACTAGGAATTCCATGCCCATTTATCACAGCCTCTCCGGTCTGCCTCGTCTTATTAGTGGCCATCGCTTTGACTCCCTTTGCACCGAGAATAGGTCGGGCCCCGGTCACCAAATTAGGGTCAAATGCATGTGCCACGCAATCCTCGATTCGCGCAACGCTCGTCGGCAAAAGATTGAGCCCGCTCTTCAGATAATGCTCAGCCTTCAATGAATTAGTCAACAGATGATTGTACTTCGAGCGATTGTACGGAGTCACCTCCGGGCAAGTGTCTCGCAAAACCAGTGCACCAGCCTCCTCAAGCAGAGCCACAGTGCCATCAGCCTCCAACAAATCGTAGTTGTAACCACTTGTGAAAACCCACAATCGGTGGTCAGGAATCCGCTGACTGAGTTCCATTCGAGCCCTGACTGCTGCTGCGGTTGCACGCGCCTCACCAACACTCGCCTGCGGGCAACCAATCACAACAAGATCAACAGTTCCAGTCGGAGCCAAGTCAGCATAACGCTCAGCCAGCTCCGCCTCACCAAAGACAAGTTCTCCCTCGAACGAATCAACCTCAGGGGCATCGGCTGTCAGGCCATCCACCCACAGCATCGGACAGCCATAATTCGCTGCGGCAGCGGTAAGCGCCTTGCGCATCTCGAAGTTTGCATCAGCAGGCAAACCAACCAGCCGCGGCATCATCCCCCAAGGAAGACTCCAATCAGGGCGCACCTGCATCCCCATCCAATCGCCGAGAATCGACCAATCAGCCAAATCTTCCATCGCGCACTCGACGCGCACAAGGATGTTTGGAACACGATTAGACTCAAGGTGAAGTCCCCATAGAGGAGCCCAGCCAGTCAGTGCGGTGGCAAGGGCGGAGAGTCCAGATTCTCGATTTGTAATCAGCGAAGTGTAGGAGTTGGAGAAGCAGACTGCGTTGGACTCCGCCCAAGAGCCGATGCCTTCGTCGTCCTCGATGCCTCTGTCATAGGGCGTGCAAGAGAGGATTGCGTCTATCCCCAGTTCGGAGTATGCGTGCACAATCTCAAACTGTTGCTCGAGGAAATCAGGATGGTCAATCCCCATCTCCTCCATCCTCTGATTGTCGCAACCCGCCGAGTTGAGAGTGGTTGGAATGGCTACATTTCCCTCGGGGTCACCTGACAGGTCGGCTAGGAAGCGCCTGAGTCCATGTCCGCCTGTAATCACGCTCACGCCAGAAACATGGGCGTTCTCGACCTCGATGAACTCCGTCGCACCCGCAGCAGAGGCCAAGTCGACGACCAAACGGGCCGCCTTCTGCTTGGTCGGACCCATCGAGCCGCTGAGCATTGACTCAAGTTGCGAGGGTATTTCCACGTCGCTTGGTCATAGCGCCGCTCCTTCAATGCGACGCAGGCTCGACCTCTGCTAGCAGACATTCAGCAGCATCCGGCTTCGCGCATAGGAGCTGAGACGAATGAGATTCTGTCGACGTCATTGGTATTCTTCAATCTCTCAACAACATCCTTGACAGATCCGGCTTCACCCCTGATTTGCATGGTGTCTACACAAGTATGGCTCTCAGTCAAGCAGTTGTGATTGTAAGAAGAGACCTTAATCGAATGAGAATGTCTGATATCGAGAATCTTGCTCTCCACTCCGTGTTGGTAGAATATCACCAGTACCCCCTCTGTGACCGAATCTGCATCCATCGTACTCAGGTCGTCACCAAGATTTGCATTCGCGAAGTGAAGACTAGCATCCCTGAGGAACATGCTTCTGTTCTTGTATCCGGAGTCCTCAATCATGGAGTCTAGTCTGCGTGCGAACTCTTTGTCGCCACTGAACGATATGATTCTGCTCATGACACTGCTAACTACTTAGAATTATTAACATTTTTTATATATGTAATACAAATGGGCGGCGATATGGTCGCAGTAGGTCCTCCAATCGAACTAGCAGGACTAACTCTCGTTTTAGCCCTCATCGGAGGTTTATTCCCTATTTTCAGTAAATTGAAGGAGAACCCAGAGAACCTCAGAAGGATCACAGGTATCGCATCCGGGATTTTGTTGGCTTCTGCTCTTCTTGTTGTTGTCCCAGAGGGTTTCGAGTTGGCCACTGGTGATCATGACGAGCATGACGATGAGGGTCTTGAGAATCTAATGATTGGAGCAGCCATACTGGCGGGATTCATGATGATGCTGATTCTAGAAGGATCCGGTATAGGTCACGCAATACACGAGGAGCACCATGACCACCATGATGAGCATGGGCACGAGCACGTGCATCACAGGACTTCCCCTTGGATAATCGTTCTCGGTCTGTCTCTGCATTCTGCGGCAGATGGACTGGCAATTGGGTCTGCTGCTGCAGGCACATCAGAGGCGGTCACCGCCTTGGTTGCAATGGCAGTATTGATTCATAAGATCCCTGCTGCTTTCAGTCTGGGAGTATTCTCAATGCACGAAAGAGAGAACAGGAACGAATCCATCAGAGATGTTGTGCTGTTTTCACTGGCCACACCTGTGATGATTATGATCTCGTTCTACGCCTTGCAAGGTGTGGACGAGCACATTATCGCACTCTCGATGTTGTTCGCGGCAGGCACCTTTCTTTATGTTGCTACTGTGGACACTTTACCTGACATTCACAACCCAGAGACCGGTCGCGGAGCACTGCTGAATGTGCTAATCGGTGTATCGCTGATGCTGGTAATTCTTCTCCTCGTCGGCGACCTACACGCTCATTGAAATGAACTGATCCCACAAGCGTGAGATAGCATTCACTGGGAACGCTGGCGCTGGGCTTCGATTGCTACTGCGCTGAGTGGTGCTTGCAGATTGAATGAAGGGACAAAACCGCTCATTGGAATACGAATGATTTCGTCAGCAAGCGCGATAGCTTCCTCACTGATTCCTGCGCGCTCACCCCCAACGATTAGGAGGACTGGGCCTGTAATATCAACATCCCATGGTGCCTTGTCGCCAATGTCTTCTAGGGCAATAATTCGGTATCCTGCGGACTTGGCTGTAAGTATTGACTCGCTCGAGGATTGCCAGAATACTGGGATGAATCTGTGTGCTTTCATCGAAGCGCGCTTGGCCGCGCTTCGCTCAGAATTGTTTAGTTCTCCGACCACCACAACAGCAGCTGCTCCTGAGACTTCAGCGGTGCGGATGCAGAAGCCGATATTGACAGGATACTTCGCCCCGTCGAGTAGCCAAATCAAACCTCCAGCCGCTATTACTTCGTCTAATGATGCGGCTGGATCTCGCCCAACAAGAGCAAGAATTTCGGGCGCTTCTTCTGAATTTTCTCGAGCCATTCGCCATAGATCATTTTCTGATCCTTTGATGACTCGGATACCGGCCTCTTCAGCTGCCGAGACAAGTCCGCCAACCTCTTCAGAGTCATGCTCGCGATTGACCAAAATCAGCGAGATAGATTCCCCTGAATTAAGTGCAGCGCGAACCTCATCCAGTCCGCAGCGCTGCATCGACATGCAACTCACCTCAGGAGTCCTGCCGCTTGAAGATAGGAATTGGATTCATCTTGTGAGCATTGGAAGTATTGAATGAGCGAAAGATTGCAAGTACAGTTCGCTGCCGCTCACTCAGAGTCTCGCCCGACGGGTTCGCCTCGTGCTCCATTGCCCACTCCAACTCATCGTAAGTCGCACCCATCTGGTCCTCATCTGTGCGTCCATCGTCCCAGAGGCCATCTGTAGGTGCAGCATCTTGAATTTCCTGAATGATACCGAGTGATTCTGCAATTGCGTAAACTTCGGATTTCATTAGATCGGCAATAGGAGAAATATCAACGCCGCCATCTCCGTATTTTGTGAAAAAACCCACTCCGAAGTCTTCAACCTTATTTCCTGTACCTACAACAATACCATTTCTCAAACCTGCGAAATGGTACAAAGTAGTCATCCTAAGTCTAGCCTTGGCATTTGCTAGGGTAAGGTTTGAACAATATTCTCCGAGTTCAATGGAAAATGCATCGAATACTTTTGTGAGATCGAAGGGTGAATATCGTGAATCAATATTCTCAAAATTTGATTCAAGCCAAGAAATGTGTTGATTCGCCAATTCATATTGTTCGGGATCTTGGTGAATTGGCATATTGAGTACAATCGTAGGAAGTCCAGTTCGAGCAGAAAGTGTCGATGTTACAGCAGAATCGACACCACCAGAAACGCCGATTACAAGCGTGGCGATACCGTTGCTGCGAGCATAATCACCAATCCATGCAGTAATCTCGTCAGCGAGACCAAACATATCTTCCACGATCAAAACTCCTTCAGTGGCAAGCCATTCCATATTTCTTCAAGCGCCAGTAATTGTATGGCCACGGAGTAATAAATCCAACAATAAGCATGATTGGGACTACCCACCAAGTTAACATGGCTCCACCAGTCATCAAATAATCTGTAATATTCATAGCAGATTCCATGGCAATCATAGAGATAAATGACATGCCGATTGCTACTTTAAATCCTTCAAATAATCCCATTTGCTTGGATAAAATTGCAGTTTCAAGAGCAATTGAAGTCAATAATCCATTGATTATTGCTAAGATCATGATGCTCATTGGACTCCACCCCGAATCCGTGAATACAAATTGGAACGCAGCAATAGTACCAAAGTCGCCAATTGAACAGCCGATGAGACACCATTTCGTGTTGTGTGCACTCTGTTTCCAGACACTTCGGTCACCCCAGTGATAATCCTCGGCCTGACCATCGACCGTGTAGCCAATTGTCCGAACCGCTCCGGTCATCAAATCTCGTGATACACCTGAGTGTGAAACGATAGCAAAACCGGTCTCGTGCGATACCTCTGCGGAAGCAACTCCAGCCACACCCTCAAGCGCATCACGGACACGCCCTGCGCAGCCATCGCAAGTCATCCCGCCAACATCAAGCGTGACCGTCTCAGACACGGTTAGAACCCCGCATCGCCCGCCTTTGAACCCTTCCAAGCAACGACGACAGCGCTCGCCTCGAAGACGCCCGTCACAGAACCAAAGACCCCCGAATCTCCCTAAACGCCCTTTGGGCGACCCCCTCAACTTCAAGACGCGACCGCAGGTCGCCCGCCCGATGGTAGTACCGAAGCCAGCCGGCGAACTCGATCCGGTCGCCCTCGAGACGGCCCTGATGCAGGCTTGGAGCGATGAGAAGACATTCGCCCAGAGCATTGAGGCGCGCCGCGACGGTGCATCCCCCTTCACTTTCCTCGAGGGGCCACCTACTGCGAACGGCAAACCGGGAATTCACCACGTGATTTCTCGTCTATTCAAGGACATGGTCTGCCGTTGGAAAACGATGGAAGGTCACATTGTGGAGCGTAAGGCGGGGTGGGACACCCATGGTTTGCCGGTAGAGATTGAGGTGCAGAAGCAGTTGGACCTGATGAGTAATGAAGCCATCGAAGCCTACGGAATGGAGGCCTTCAACCAAAAGTGCAAGGAGAGCGTCTGGACCTACGAAGAAGCATGGCGTGAAATGACCGAACGCATGGGATTCTGGGTCGATATGGACGACCCTTACGTCACACTACACGACGATTACATCGAATCCGCTTGGTGGTCACTCAAACAAATGTTCGACAAAGGATTGCTATTTCGTGGTCACAAAGTTCTACCCTTTTGCCCACAGACTGGAACCAGTTACTCGACACATGAAGTGGCTCAGGGTTACAAAGAGGTCGCTGAGCCTGCCGTTTTCATCAAATTCAAGCTCGCAGATGAAGATGCTTCCGTGCTCGCTTGGACAACCACTCCTTGGACACTGCCTGGTAATGTCGGACTTGCCGTTGGACCCGATGTGACATATGTTCGAGTTAGAGTCAGTACACCGCCTTCGGAATCTTGGGAAGGTCGTGGCGGCGCACCTGTTGGCGAGGAGTTGATTCTCGCTAAGGATCTGATGGGCACAGTTCTTCGCCATCATATCGAAGTGATCGATGAATTCCCTGGCTCTGACCTCGTCGGTCGCTCGTACAACTCTCTTTTCCCCGGCGCCATCGATGGCTCCGAGCACCCTGCAGCCTGGACCATCGTAGGCGCTGATTTCGTCACAACAAGTGACGGTACTGGAGTTGTCCATACAGCCGTGATGTATGGTGAGGATGACTACAATTTGGGAATGAAAGAAGGATTCCCCGCTCAGCATACCGTCGGAATGGATGGGTGCTTCGTCGCAGGCACTCATGGGCAGCTTGATGGCCGATATGTGAAGGACTGCGACGACGACATTATCAATTTACTCGAGAGCGAGAATTCGCTGTACCGCGAGCACATTTATACTCACGATTACCCACATTGCTGGCGTACTGATCACCCATTGTTGTACTACGCCATGGATAGCTGGTTCGTGCGCATGACTGCCGTCAAGGAGCAAATCATGCAATACAATTCGGAGGTCGAATGGGCTCCGGATTGGACTGGTGAGAAGCGTATGGGAGAGTGGCTGTCCAACATCAAGGATTGGGCAATCAGCCGCGAGCGATATTGGGGCACACCGATTCCAGTTTGGATTTGCCCTGATTGCGGGACTGAGCACTGCATCGGCAGCATCGCTGAGATGGAGGAAATGAAGACCTCTGACTCGCCGATGCCGCCCGAGCTGCATCGACCATACGTAGACGAGGTCAAGCTCAATTGTCCAACGAGCAATTGCTCGGGCAAGATGGTGCGCGAGCCCTACGTCATGGATTGCTGGTTCGATTCGGGCTGCGCTTCCTTCGCTCAGTGGCATTATCCATTCGAGAATCAAGACAAATTCGACGGCGCATTCCCAGTCGATTACATCTGCGAGGCCGTCGACCAAACACGCGGTTGGTTCTACTCACTAATGGCGGTCTCAACGACGGTATTCGACAGCATCTGCTACCGTCGTTGCCTGTCACTCGGACACATCCTCGATAAGGACGGCAAGAAGATGTCGAAGTCGCGCGGGAATGTGGTGAATCCTTGGGACCACTTCAACAAGGAAGGTTCGGATTCTATTCGCTGGTACATGATGACGCAGAGCGCGCCATGGTCACCGACAAATTTCGATGCTAATGGAGTTCGAGAGTCCTACGCCAAGATGTTCCTCACCCTGTGGAATGTCCACCGCTTTCACGCAGACTACGCCGCACTCGATGACTTTGATGCGGATGATGCGGACGGCTTTGTGGCAGTTGCGGACCGCAGTCCGCTCGACCGTTGGATTCTCTCCAGATTACACACGGTCGCCAACTCATATCAAGACCAATTTGTTGATTGGGATTTCCACAAGGCTGGACGCGAACTCGAGGCATTTGTTGTGAATGACCTCTCGAATTGGTATGTGCGCCGCAGCCGCCGCCGCCTTTGGGATGAAGCTGATTCTTTGGACAAGCGAGCGTGTCAGCACACCTTGCACGAAGTGTTGCTGACGGTTTGCCGATTGATGGCGCCGGTGGCTCCGTTTATGCCAGACCAGATTCACCGAGACTTGACCGGTGTTTCGGTTCATTTGGCTGATTGGCCGGTCGGCTCGAGTCTTATTGAGTCGAACTTACCGCCGCAAGATTGGGCACTTGAGCAAGAGATGGGGCTAGTGCGCGCACTGGCAGAGACTGGGCGACGCGTTCGTGTCGATGCTGATCGTCGACAGCGCTTGCCTTGCCGGGCTGGCTGGATTGTTGGCGGGCCAGATATCGGCCGCTTCCACGATTTGCTGGCGGAGGAATTGAATGTCGAGTCGCTGACTACTGAGGATGACCTCGAGCGCTTCCAGCGTATGGTTGTCGAGCCTAATCGTAAGGCGCTGGGCAAGAAGTGCCGGCAGGATTTGCCAGCAGTGATTGCTTTGCTGGGCGAGGCTGACCCTGACAACCTATTGTTAGAGATCGATGCGGGAATCTGCATCCTCGAAGGCTATGACATTACAATGGACGATATTGAGATCCGCCGCATCGAGAAAGATGGCTTCGCTGCCTCGACGATTTCTGACGAAAACGTCGGCGATGTCTCACTCGTTCTCGATATGAGCCTCGACGAGGATTTACTCTCGAAGGGCCTTGCGCGCGACATAATTCGCAGAGTGCAGGCTAAGCGCAAGGACCTCGACCTCGATGTCGAGGCGAGCATCACACTCGCTGTTTGGGTTGATGGTCTCGAGTTAGCAGACGCGGATTGGGCTCATGTTCAGTCCGAGGTGCGTGCTGGAGCGGCAAGCCTCAACGATGGGGCTGCCGCTGGAGATTCCTTCCAAGTCGACGGAGTAAGCGTGAGTTTCACCGTCGAATCCTGAGATTGACGCGGTGCGGTCTACGCCCTCACATCTCTGGAATATGTGGCCCATACTCGACTGGCAGCAGCAGCTCCACCCCAAACAGAGGGTCGGGGTCGGTCGAGTCCATGTAAGCGATCAATGATCCACCATCAGGCAGGATCCCCATACTGGCGAAATCGAAGCGAATATCATTGCCAGCACCTGAAGTGGAATCGAGATC
>TARA_B110000438_G_scaffold251413_1_pt1 | contig 12006 bp, 8 predicted proteins | sample TARA_B110000438 | Tara Oceans TARA_B110000438 (sample SAMEA4398413) | marine metagenome | biome: Polar Biome; feature: [MES] marine water layer (ENVO:01000295) within the mesopelagic zone...; material: water (ENVO:00002006), including particulate matter (ENVO:01000060) such as...... | reverse complement strand
CATGCGATGCAACGGTTAGGCCCAACAGCACCCACCGCTCCTTTCCTTCAAAAGCGTCAAATGCGACATAGACAAAAAACGGCGTGAATACAGAAACAATTCCGATCCAGAGTTCATATTCACGGAAGGCACGAACGAGAATATAGATCCACGCCACAAAGGCGGCGATTTCAATTAGTACGGCAGTGCCGCATAGCAGGATTCCAAGAAAAACCATTTGTTTGTCCTAACCCGGTTGTTTGATCGTGTGTGCGGGGTCAAAAAACGGTGTGAGAAATACGTTGTGACTGTCCCTCAACTGTTCAAGGCGTATATTAAGAGGGACAAGAAAATCGGGGCCAAGACTCCTACCAAAATCAGCCCTTTCTTCTCGTGTTGAAATTCCAAGAGCGCGTAATACAGCCAGTAGAGCCCGCATGAAAAAAGGCACAAAAGACCCTTCCAAACCTCGTCCTGAAAGGCAGCTATCAGAATGATGATGCTGCAGACGGCCGAAATTAACTGTAATAAGCCGATTATCATCTCTAAAAACATCCAGCCAGCAAGTTCCACAATTATCTTCCTAGTACTATTATTAATATTAAGTTATCACCAATACCGTCGCTCCATATTATATCCTATTTAGGGCGCGCATGGGGGAATATTTCTCTGGCCTTGCTCCAGCCGTGGAGTTTTACAAGGGAATTCGAGTTGGACCACAATTGTCAACAACATGTAATGACTACGAGCAACGATGATATTAAAATGGGAATCGGTTTTAAAGATATTGTTGCAATTAGCATTGTCAATTTTGCTTGCGTTTATCTCCTGTTTTGATACGGCCAAGAAAATAGTATTTAAGGATTCAGTAAATGTCCCTAGGCTCCGACGGCGAACGCGTTCTCCAAAAACAATATGGAAGTGATGATCGCGCTAATGATTTCTATGATACGCAGATGCGTAACCATTTGAATGAGCGTATGGTCAAGTTGATTGACCGTCAGGAAATGATGTTTATTGCAACGGCTGATGCCAACGGGGAATGTGATAATTCGTTTCGGGCAGGACCCCCAGGATTTGTCGTTGTATTAGATGATAAAACATTGATCTATCCGGAATACCGTGGTAATGGAGTTTATGCCAGCCTCGGGAATATTAGTGAAAATCCGCATGTCGGAATATTGTTCGTTGACTTTTTTGATTCGACGATTGGTTTACATGTCAACGGAAAAGCGAAGATGGTCGACAACGAGCTTATGATGCAGCGGGTGGCTGCAGTAGAAACTGTGGGTACGGCAAGGCAGGTTGTCGACGGACCTCAGCCGGAACGATGGGTCGAGGTCACCGTTGAAGAAGCCTATATCCACTGCGCAAAGCATGTTCCGCGACTTGCAAAGGTGGAGAAGAAAATCCATTGGGGGTCTGATGACGAGACTCACAAGGGCGGCCGGTTCTTCGACGTTTCAAAATAAGGTCTGCGATAACTATTGTCATCAGAAGTAAATTGGAATTCGGCGTTCTACAGAGATTTTAGGAACATGAGCAGGGCATTTCGGTCGGCCAGTGGCATCCGTCGAAATGCCTGCATGGATCGTTCACCCTCTCCGCCATGCCAGAGAATGGCTTCCTCTAACGTTCGAGCTCGACCGTCATGGAGGTAGGCTTCCCCTCCGCTAACACCTGTTGTCAATCCGATCCCCCACAGCGGTGCCGTGCGCCATTCCGCACCAGTTGCCTGTTGTTCACCAAGATTATCTGCCAGAGCGGCACCCATGTCGTGTAATAACAGATCGGTATAGGGATGAATGGTTTGTGATCTCAATTCCGCCAAAGGATGAAAAGGAGATGTAGTAAAATGGGTGTGGTGACATTTTATGCACCCTGCTGATGCAAACAGATTCTCGCCTCGCATCGCAACGGGATGATCCATGTCGCGCCGCGCATTTACACCGAGCGTAAAGATATACCGTGTTAGATGGTCCAGTTGCGTATCGGTGATTTCAGGTGGTTGAGCTTCGGACATTCCGTCCAAAGTTGGGAACAGGCTAGTGGTGACGCCCATGTCCGTGTTGAAAGCTGCTCCAATTTGATGTCGTACCTTAGCCTGACCCGCTTTGTAACCAAACCGTCCTAACAGGAGCCTGTCGGATTCGGGATCCGCTAGCGTCTGCAAACGCCCTGAAATTTCGTCTCCGTTGATATCCTGTGGATCAGCCAGTGCGATGATTGAGCTTTCCTTGATCGCTTCGAGTAATCCGAGACCAACCAATGGTGGTGTGAGTCTGACGGAGTAATACTTGGCTGGCGTTCCTTTAAATGTATAAATTGGTCGGCGTAGTTCAAATGGCATACCGTCTTCATATTCACCGTGAATACGTTCGTAGCGGCCTAACACCAGAGTCGATTCTGCAACTTCGGCGACCGACTGCGATTGCAGTGTTGAACCGAGTTGAGGATGGGCTTGTCCCTGAGCGTTTGCGGCGATTCTCACCACGCTTTGTTGCATCGGTTCATTAATGGCGGGCGGTAGTGCTCGGCCGTTGTTGACATGACAGCTGATACAACTGCGGGCCACAAAGCCAGGTCCTAATTTCCCTGCCTGCTGTAAGTCAGCAGGATTGGGTTGTTCAGAATGGCCGCCCGTTTCGAAATCTGTATGATGCAGTCGGCGACCCAGCATGAACGATTGACCACTTAATGGGGCGATGTTCGTCATCATCTGCATCAAGCGATGTTGAGGTTCATTGGAATATTGATAGGGTAGCGTTGTGCGTCCGGCCAGCAGTGCTAAATCCGGTAATGGTATTGAATCCAGCCGGTCCCCTGTCCCCTGCCAGGGCACGATTCCGCTACCGATAACGTACAGGGTTGCTGTCCCATAGTAGTTTGAGCGACCATTGGTGGGTTTTACCAGAAATGGACTGAATTCAAACTCCATCAAGTCACCGATCTTGAGCCCCCGCTGCTTGATGTTGTTGTACGAGATGGTGGTTGAATATTGGTTTGCGGAGATTTCTTTTACTGCCACATTGTGGTGATATTCGGCAACGGTGTTGATCCCGCGAAAGAAACAACGGAAATCGGGTTTATTAAGCGGGGTGAGCGACGATATATTGATTGTGATGTCCGTACCACCGGTGGCAACACGGTCTATAATCTCAATCTCAACAGTCCGTTGTTGCCAGTACCAATTCAAATAATGGTTATAGGCTCCTTTTTCTCGTGCGTGACGATCTCGTACACGATCTGATATCCGTGTGATCAGTGCCTCGGCGGTTTTAAATGTCGTCGCCGGTTCCAATTCAGTTTGCGCGTCATAGAGAACGCTTATCTTTTGCTGCCCGCTCAGCGCCGCACAATTCGACATGATCATCAGAATCAGGAGGGCAAATTTACTGTCCATGAGAAACTTTGGCTTTAAAGGATTGCGGCGGTTATTGGTGATGTTGTCGTCCCGTTCTGATTAACCGCGATTCTTTTTCCACTGGGGATAGTGTTTTAATAACAGTTCTGCAGCATAGGTACCCAACCATGAATAGCCATTGCGTCGTTCATGGGAAATTTCGGCGATGGTTTTCTTGGGAATTCCGTCACGGCTGCAAAAAATAGGTTGCTGCGTTTGGAGATCATAGAAGCGGGCCCACAACGGAGGCGCAGTTGGGTCTGGAATTACTTTTATGTCCCTTCCATTGGGTGCCGCGGGAGCTTCAACCTTAACCTGCCGCAGTCCTTTTAGTTGGGCACTTTCAAACCACACAACTGCACTATCGATTGCTGCAACGACATCATTGTTAGGATCCTCGATTTTCATCAGGTATCGGACGATACCAACAGATTCGTTGCCACTGATGGATGGGAGTTCATAGGATCGAGCCTTGGCTGGGGCGAGTGTCTTGGCGTCATGTTGCGCACACCAAGCCGTTAATCTGCCATCAACTCGGATTTGTGTTTTGAGTATACATTGCAGACCGCGTTGCAGTGCTTGATCACATTGTCTGCGGATGTCGCCCGATACAAATTTAAGATCGTCAGAACCCTGCACAATGTCATGGAATAAATTCATCACACCGATCATGGCATCGTCGTTATAAGTGATGTGTTGGTGGTAACTGCTGGGCCGAGGAAAGCGTTGAGGCCACCCCCCGTTATCGTATTGTGCCTGCAGTAGGTACTTAATACCGGTAACCGCGGCATCTCGAAATTGTTGATTCCCTATCCGGTGATAGGATTTTGCCAGAATCCGAATTTCTCGGTGCGTAGCGCCATTATCGATTGTCGAGTCGTTTTTTGCTTTATCTAGCTGTAGCTGCTTGCGTTGCGTCTCGGATAACTTGGCGTCCCTATCGTAATTACTAGGCCAACCTCCGGTGTTCCGCTGATGCAACAGTATGTTATTAGCCCTCTGCAGCAAGTCTTCCCCGCATACGGGCATAGAAAAGCTCAGCAACGATATTAGTAATGTGAACTGGAGAGATCGCAAGCGTGTCATTAAAAATCCGTTCAGTGGCGATTGATTCAGGGGGTGTTAACCAATTAAACTGTGTAATTGATTTTAACACTTTAAGGATATCTGCAATGCATGTCATGCCCCGTTTTATTCTGTTACTGTCCATTTTCATGTCATCCGCTATTGTCCTAGACGCTCAGGACGGTCCATACACCCTACCTTCGGTTGCAGCGGAAAAAGACCTTCCAGGAGAAGGCGGCCTGCGGCGATATACCGGGTACGTAAATACATGGGTTCGACTCCGAACACAATGGTCTACGCAAATCGAACAGGATCAGGGGGCGGTTGTTTTTCTGGGTGACTCGATCACGCAGGGTTGGGGCCCGACATTTCGAGGGCATTTCGAGGGCGTCAAGTTGGCGAATCGTGGCATTGGCGGCGACACTACTCGAGGCATGCTCATCCGACTTGAGCAGGATGTACTGACACTCAATCCTAAAGCAGTGGTCATTTTGATGGGTACCAACGATATTGAAATCGGGCTCGAACCGGAACTCATTGCTCGTAACTTTGCGAAGATCATTAAATCACTGCAGCAACATAACCCTGCGATGCCCATTATTCTGTGCCGAATGTTTCCGAGTTCTGCGAGCAAGAAGCGACCCACCGAGAAAATTCAAAAAGTAAATCAGCTTTACGAAAATATCGTTCGTAACGATTCCCAAATCATCGTTGTCGATACATTCACGCTCTTTGACGATGGTACGGGCAATGCGTTGCCGCCCTATTTTCCGGATTTGCTCCATCTCAATGCGGCGGGCTATTCGAAATGGGCCAGTGCCATAAATCCGCTCTTGGCAACTCTTGGTTTTATGGAAACCGAACCGGACGAGTTTAAATTGGAAGAAGGATTCCAGAGCTTATTCAACGGTCGGGACCTGACCGGTTGGGGTTTTCGTCCGACGCCACCCCGCAATCCACCCAAAAATCCACGTCCCGGCGCGCCGGTATTTGTGCAGATTAAAGAGGCCGAAGACTTCCAAGGTAAGACAAAAAGCAGTGATCAACGTTATTGGGCAGTGAACGGTCGATTGGTTGTGACCACACCGGCAGAGGGTCGACGTATTCAGCAATTGTGGACCACGGCAGAATTCGGAAGCGATTTTGTGCTGAAGCTTGAGTTTCGGGCCACACCGAATGCGGACAGTGGTGTTTTTATACGTAAGCCTCAGCTTCAATGTCGGGATTATGTATTGGCCGGTCCCTACAAGGATCTGAAAAACTACAAACCTCAGCTTTGGAACGAACTTGTGGTCACCGTAACCGGTGGTGTAGCGCATGCTAGCTGCAACGGCGAATTATTGACGGACAATATGATGGTGCCTGCCACGGGCCCGATCGGCCTTGAAGGCGATCGAGGGCAAATGGAATATCGTCGGATCCGGATCAAAGTTGCCGAATAATACAGCTTTCACCGGCACTCTATTTTGTCAGAAACACGTGGCTTTGAACAATCAGTTTGATTAGATCTCGGATGCGGTTGCCATCGGCCTGCAGCTGAAGGACGATTTCATCAACGTCACCTCGATCAGTGGGTTCCAGAATCCGTCCACTGGAATAGGCCAGTAGTTTTTCGGCCAGGCAACGAGCAACCTGCTGTTCCTGTTTAATCAACATCTTTTTAAGTTCAACAATGTCCGCCAACTCGTGCCCATTGGAGGTCGTTGTGGATGTATCGATGTTATCGCGGGCTCCAGGGTATTTGTCCCGCCAACGCCCGATGGGATCGAAGTTTTCGAAAGCAAATCCAAGAGGATCAATTTTACGATGGCAGTTGTTACACGCCTGCTGATTACGATGAATTGCGAGTTGCTCCGCAATGGATTTGGCAGAACGGAGATCAGGTGAAAGCGGTTCGACATCCGGTGGAGGTGCTGGAGGTGGTGTGCCAAGGATGTTTTCCAACAACCACGCACCTCGTATGACAGGGGAAGTGTCAACTCCGTTGGCGGTTGCCGTCATCACGCTCGGCTGAGTCAAGATACCTCCGCGACGAGGATCGTTGGTAGGTACCTTGCGGAGGAAATCTCCTTTGACATCATCGCGTTGATAAAAAATTGTGGCAATCGATTCGTTCAAAAAAGTGTAATCCGAATCGATTAAAGCATTGATCGAGCCATTGGTCTTAAGAAGGTCGGCAAAATAAGCATCCGTTTGGGCAATGAGTTGCGGTTCGAACTGCCGATCCCAATACACGCGGAAGGGGCCGTTGCGTTCAGGAGGGCTGTCGCTGATTTTGTCGAGTCGTAACCAACGTTCGGTAAAGTGTCTGGTAAAGGCTGCAGCTTTCGGATCGTCGAGCATCCGGTCTACTTGTTGCAGGAGTACGGTCTTATTGGTTAATTGTCCTGTTTTAGCTAATTCTCGTAAGGTTGCATCCGGCATAGAGGACCACAGAAAATAACTAAGCCGAGAAGCCAGCTCATAATTGTTTAGTTGCCCTGATTCCTCCCGTAGGTAGAGGAAGTCCGGCGAACAGAGGATTGCTGTGTAACCAGCCCGTAACGCTGCCATTCTCCGTAAGGCGTTCGGATCGATGTTGTTGGGTTTTTGTGGATTGGATTTAGCGACCGCCAGTGGTTCCGCATCAAACCCAGGTCCACTCCAGAAAGCTTGCAGGCTATTCGGTTTGCCATAGGCAAAGTATTCAACTCGAATAGAGTGAGCCCCGGCAGGCAGTGAAATTTGACCATTCTTTGTAGAGGCTCCGTGCAGTCCGTCGTGCTCGATGACGGTAGTCCCATTGATAGTCAACCTTGATCCGTCGTCGGAAGCCATTTTGAATTGGTAGATTCCTGTTTGTGACGCGGTAATCTTTCCGGCAAAGACCATGCCAAAATGTTCGTCAAGTTTTGCCGGCCTAAGGTCCAGTAGCCCACTATCGAGTGTTCCTTGGCTCGTAGGAGTGAGGGTGGAAAAATCAGGAAGTTTTGACCAGCTTCCCTGATAGGACTTGTAGGTCAGATTTTCGATTGTTTTAGGAGAGGTGGATTGAAGGGGATCCAATTGGGCTTGGACTAGGGCAACGTAGGGCGCGATTTCGTCTGGCGTAACGGGTCTTCGAAAGGCACGTTCGGCAAAATCGAGAAATAACTTTTCCAAGTTGGGCGATTTGGTAGAGTCAATTCCGTACAGAGCGGTATGACTTTTTGGGGGCCATTGATCTATGAGAGGCTGTAATGTGAGACTGTGGACATGAATACTAGGCCCTTTATAATTCTGAATGAGCGTGACAGCCATCTCACGAGCCCAGTCAGCGCGGGCAGTGTTGTAGTCCTCTTTTTTAGGAAATTCCTTGGCATCCGGTGCTTTTCTATAGTGTTCAGCAAGGTATTTCTGCATGATTAGATCGGTGCGGGCACTTCGTGGGGATGGGCCGTTGTCCCAAGTCAACTGTGGCAGCCATTGTTTGTTGATCCATGTTTCGAATGAGAAAGTGTGGATTTTCCCGTCTCCCGGCAGTTGCAGTTGAGCAAGTGGGATGTGGTCGTTGCGAGTGCGAGATTTGAATAGCCGTAATCCCAATAAAAAGGGTTCATTTTGATCGTGGGGCATTAACTCAACCCATGGATGTTTCTGGTTGTGGCCGGAAACCTCGATGGTAATTTTATATCGGAGGGAAGTACCGACGCCACCGCCGAGTTGATCGGAACTAAGTGTTGCGGCACGATATAAAACATCAAAGTCAGGATGGAGCTCACGGGAGTAGAGTTCCAAATCGCCGGTTCCTCTTTTATTGATATGACCGGAAAAGCGGCGGGGACTCAGATCCGGTGGAGGCGACAACTCCGTAGCTAGCGCCAGACTTTCCTCGGCAGCATCAAGCATCAATTGTAGAAAGAAATCAGACATGACGAGGCGGTCACCAATGTTGTCGAAACCAGCCTCGACTTCATCTTTGGGAAAAGATCGAAAGGGATCGGAGCTAGTGTTTTCAACTCGGCCGTTACCATTGTTATCCACCAGTTTGGAAACGTTTCCGACCCGTAGCTCTGGATCGTTGATGTAGAGCAAATCCCTTATCGTATTGCGCAGTTCGAAACGATTGAGCCGACGCGTAACTGTTTGGCTGCCGGTGCTGCGGTGTTGTGCATAGGCTGCTTTTAGTTGGACAGTCAAAATGTTGATGACTTTCGTTAGCTCCTTAGCCTCCGGTGGAGGTTGATCTTCCGGTGGCATACTCCCGGAATTCAGCTGATCGAGAATTTCTTGCCAGGCTTGGAGGGTTTGTATCTCCGTGAGCTTGGTCGATAGCGTATCAAATCGCTTGTCGTTTTCCTGTTTTTCTGCACCATGGCAAGCGGTGCAGTGCTTTTGCAGAAAGGGCTGTACTTTATTGAGCGGGATCGCCGCCCGTGTAGAACTCAGGGACATCAGGGTAACGGTTAGTGCAAGAATAAAACGTGACATTATGCGTTCTTACGCTGAAGACCGGTCAGCGTACCTGTACTGGCACCAAAGCGATCAAGCTCCAAGCCGTGGTTTTGAAGAATTGAGAGCAGAAGATTAGCTGCTGGGATTCGCTGGGCGGGAGTGTCCGGGCATACCATGTGTTCGCCAAGCTTGAAGCCGCCTCCGGCCAATAGTAGTGGGAGGTTCCGAGTCGAATGTGGCCCCGTTGCCATTCCACATCCAAAGAGAATCGAAGTATGATCAAACAACGTTCCGCCGTTGATGGTGTCTTCTTGTGCCTTCAATAGGTCAATCAAGTAAGACATCTGAGTAGTTTTATTACGTTCGATGCGGTTTAAAGCAGCAATGTGATCCGGGCGTTCGCCATGATGGGAGAAACCATGATATCCGCCACTTAGGCCAAAATCACCATTTACGAATCCGGAGGATAAGGTGATGGCTCGTGTCGAGTCCGTTTGAATTGCCAGAGCAATTAACTCAACCATTGCTTTGAGATCGGCGGCAGTACCGTTTCCTTGAGCAGGTTCAGGATGTTCGGTTATTGGTTTGGGCTTGTGCAGCCAAGGTTGCTGTTGGACGATTTTCTTTTCTAAAGACCGTACTGCGTCAAGATATTCTGTGAATTTGCGTTGGTCTCGTTTACCAAGTTGTTTGTTAACCGCGTTGGCTTTTTCCATAACCACATCGAGGATGCTGTTGTGCCGTTTAAGTCGTTCGGCGGAAGTGGCCGTTTGGTCTTTGCTGTCAGCGAGAAATAAGGCTCGGTACATTTGCCGTAAATCAATGGCGGGAACCTGGACTCCCGTGCGCGTGAAACTTACGAAATTGGATTCATTGACTCGTAACGTCATCGACGAGAAGCGTGTATCAGCGCCCACATATTCTGCTATTTTCTGATCCAGACTAATGTTGCCCTCAGAGAATTGAGATGCGAGGTGAGGGCGTACACCGCTCAACAGTACAGGTACACCCTGGTGACCTATCGTGTTGCCATGATCGAGATTGGAAAAAACTGTGAAGTCTTGACGGTGTTTTTCCAGAGGCTTAAGTGTCGCGGGCATGTCATAGTTTGCTGTCGTTTGTTCGGACGTTGGAAAAAAAGTCTTCTTGTAGATGCCATAATTGTTTGACAGACAAACAAAGCGTTTGACCGGCTTAGCGGTTTGGATCGCTGCGCAACTTGGGGGAACCATCGCTTCGAGCATTGGCATCGCGATGGCGACACCAGCGCCTTTTAGAAAACTACGTCGTTCTAGTGGGAGTCGCATGCAACGACCTTTTTTAGGTTAAAGGGTTTTGCTCGGTTTAAACTTAAACGGCAACCGCCGTGATTATCCCATTGTAGTATTTTAGATGCTGTTGAGACATGTCATTTTAATACGGTTGGCAGATAAATCATCCTACTACTTTCTTACCGACAATCAAGTTACAATTTACTTGTAGATAATCAATCCTCTCGTTTTTAATAGGTTAGGACTAATAACAATGTTCAAATTCACTACCCTCACTGCGGTTCTATTGCTAGTCTTTTCGTCCGTGACGGCCGATGCACAAGACAAGCAAGACAAGCAAGCTAAGCAAAAGAAACCTACTGCCGTTGGAGCTAGGTTGGCTGAGAATACAATCAAGCGGCATGCCAAGGCGGAACTTACTGAAGAACAGGTAGCCAGTATTAAGAAGCTTGCTGCTGTAGTGAGTCCCAAGATGAATGCCTTGCGTAAAAAGGCGAACTTAACTCCGGAACAGACCAAGGCAGTGCAGGCGGCTCGAGCCAAGTCGAAAGCGGACGGGATCAAAGGAAAAGCAGCGACCGCCGCAGCGGATGCAGCTGGAAAGTACACGGAGGAGCAAACCAAGATCCTCGCTGAAGTAAAGGAACTCAACCAAAAATACTTCAAAGACGTTCAGGCTCTGTTGACCGATGAACAACGCAAAGCGACCAGAGTGCGTGCGGCGAACGCGAAGAAGCCTGCACAGAAAAAATAGGTTCGCGAACGGGGATAACCCGAAAGCGGAAATGTTTTGAAGTGGATTGCGGTTCAGCGATTTATATTGTTTCCTCGCTGTGTGTTGGGGTGCGTCGATTTATAAATTCAACTTTTAATTGGATTGAAACATGACAGATACGTTCCGTAGTAAACTGCTTATTTTCTTTTTTGTCCTGAGTGGGTCGGTCCAACTGGACGCTCGTGAACCAGATTCTAAGAAGCTTCAGGTTTTTATCCTGGCGGGTCAGTCCAATATGGTGGGGCACGCTAATTACATCACAATTCCACGATTGTTTGCAGACGAACGACAGGAAGTTCAGAAACTGGCAGGGCTTGTCTTTAGTCCAGGCACAAATGTGACTCGGGCGGCAGTTGATGCACAGATCGCCGTTCGCATTGAACGTGATGCGATTAATAATCAGATTCGCAAGAAGGAAATTGTCGGAGAACAGCAAATCGCTACGGCCCGAAAACAGATCGAAGTTTTACAGGCGGATTACGATGCGAAAACCACAAAAATTAAAGGCACCTTTGCTGTATCTGATCGCGTTTATATCAGTTCGATCGCTGACAATAGTCGCAAATCAGGACCGTTGACCGTTGGGTATGGTGGCAGCGGTGATAAGATCGGACCGGAACTCGGTTTTGGCATGTCATTGGCGAAACAACTTGATGCGCCCATTCTGATTATCAAAACATCCTGGGGCGGCAAGTCGCTGCATTATAATTTTCGACCACCATCAGCGGGCGCGTACGAGTTGAACGAGAAAGAACTCGCTTCGGACAAAGTGGAACAGATTAAAAAGGATACGGGGCTGAACTACCGCATGATGTCTGAGAAGGTTGATGAAGTTCTAGCAAACCTTAAAGATTATCATCCCGCCTATGATGAAAGTGTCGGATTTGATCTGGCTGGTTTCGTTTGGTTTCAGGGATTTAACGATCAATTTTCAGATCCCTTTCGCGATAATTACAAAGATAACATGATCACGTTTATCAAAGATGTCCGCAAGCAATATGAAGTACCCAAGATGCCGTTTGTGATTGGTGTTTTGGGCACAGGCATGACGGCGGAAAAAGTGGGGGAAAACAAGGTGTCTCTTGGTCAACGGGCGGCTG